>Ga0105356_10002268_pt1 | contig 19179 bp, 13 predicted proteins | sample GOMGulsemesocosm_3_FD_83502 | JGI IMG/M metagenome (GOLD analysis project Ga0105356, IMG submission 83502) | Methane-oxidizing microbial communities from mesocosms in the Gulf of Mexico - GOM9D Gulf of Mexico | ecosystem: Environmental > Aquatic > Marine > Cold seeps | place: Gulf of Mexico... | reverse complement strand
TCCTGTCACAAGGCTCTAAGCTTTTGATAGAAGCAGAGATTTAGTAAAATCTATTGCTGTTGGTGAGGTGTCCGAGTGGCCGAAGGAGCACGCCTGGAAAGCGTGTATACCGCAAGGTATCGAGGGTTCGAATCCCTCCCTCACCGCCATTTATTCTAAAGAATCAAAGACTTACAGCTGGTTTTTGAATCTAACCAACAAAAAACCCAACATAAAATGTTCATTCATTTTGTTGGGTTTTTTGCTTTCTAGCTGATAGTAAATCACCTCATGAAGCAATGATGTTGGCCTGCAATTAGAATTCTCCCCCTCCCATATTCCATATGGTGATAAGCCTCACATTCCTGTATAAATATGTGAATTTGGGTAAAGGTACCAAGTTTGGTGGTTTTTCCTTCTGAATTTCTTATTTTGAGTATGAGTTTCATGCTTGAAGGCATGTCACCGCAGTAGGTGGTTAAGGATTGACCATGGCTATCCCAGATTATCAAAGCATTATGCTGCCATTTCTTAGGCTATTAAAAGATGGTGCAGAACATACCTTACAAGGCCTTACCGAAAAGCTAATCATTGAGTTCGATTTAACTCAAGCTGAGCGCCATGAGCTGCTACCTAGCGGCAATCAAGAAATAATGCGTAATCGGGTTGGTTGGGCTCGAACCTACCTTAAGAAAGCAATGCTTCTAGAAGCACCACGTCGAGCAGTATTTAAAATTACTGAACGAGGGCAGCAAGTTCTGTCGGAGCAACCAGAGCGTATTAGCGCTGGCTACTTAAGGCAGTTTGAAGAATTTCTTGAGTTTCGAAATACTTCATCAAATTCAGGGCAGCGGCAGGCAGAGCCTGTGGAAAATGATGCAAATCAAACTCCTATCGAAGAAATAGAGGTAGCTTTCAAAACCTTAAACGATGATCTAGCGAGTGATGTGTTAGACGCTATTAAGCTGCAAACTCCGCAATTCTTTGAACATCTAGTGGTAAAGCTCATGCAAGCCATGGGTTATGGTGGCTGGAGTAAAGACTCAGGCGAAGCCACTCAATATACAAGTGATGGTGGAATAGACGGCATTATCAACGAAGACCCATTAGGTTTAGAAACAATCTACTTACAAGCCAAGCGTTATACCGACAACGCAATCGGTCGCCCAGATATTCAAGCTTTTGTGGGCGCTCTAGAAATGCGGCGTGCCCGTAAAGGTGTATTTATCACCACTAGCCGCTTTAGCAAAGAAGCCTTAGAGTATATCTCTTTAATTGAGAAAAAGGTTGTGCTTATTGATGGCAAACAGCTGGCTGATTTAATGATCAAACATGGTCTTGGGGTCACTGTAAAACAGACCTTCCAAGTGAAAACCATTGATACAGATTACTTTATAGAAGATTAAAATAATGAAATTTGGTGACTCTAATAATAATTCATTTGTTTTGAACTGCCCTAAAAACTTCGATTTAAATGCGTCTATTCAGAAAGCTGATGAAGTCTTTGTAATAACAGCTTATGCCCATGAAACAGGTTGGAAATTAATTAAAGATGCAATTAAGAGCACTTCTGCCCATGTTGAATTATTAACTGGCTTGGATTTTTGTCAAACCGAGCCAGGGGTTTTAAAACAATGGTTAAGCAAGTCATATAGACACGTAATTCCTTACTTATATACTGGAAAAACGACCTTTCACCCGAAAGTGATGATTGTCCGAGGAAGGAGTAAGAAAAATAACTTTGTGATTGTCGGCTCAGGCAATATGTCCCAGGGCGGGTTTATTAAAAATGTGGAATGCAATGTCTATATAAATGAGGCTAGCCAAGTCAGTGAATTAACCAATTGGTACAAAGGGCTGATCAAAAAAGATGCAAGTCGTTTAAATGAAAAGATGATTAAAAATTATCTTCCTAAGTACGAATCTTCTAAGAAAAGCATTGCTAGTGTTAAAAATAGTGAAATATCAGCTTTAGCTGATATAAAGGAGGGCGTTCTTAAGCAGGCCTCAATGGCCGATTGGAGCGATGCAATTAGAGATGCTGAATTATTTTTAAAGGATGATCAAACAGAGTGGTTTAAAGATCATCACCGTGCGGTCAAAAAAATGAAAAGGTTACTACATTTCCCTGAATTCGATTTTGGATATGATCAATGGAGTGAATTCTATGATGTTTGGCAGCTTGGTCATTTAATCGCCATACCTAAAAAAAGTATATTCAAGCAAAAGCCGAAACTGCAAAAAGGATTTAGGCAGTTGGTGAATGAAGAGAAATCAGTAGCCGAACGTTTAGATTACATAATAGATAATGATCGTAAAACAGGTATCCAAGGTGTTAATTTAAATACAGCAACAAAGATTTTAACTGTATCCAACCCCGATTTATGGCCTGTACACAATGCTCCTATTAAAAAAGCCTTAGACTATTACGGATATAAAGCCCCTAGAACCTCAAGTAAAGGTGAGAAGTACGCCGCTTTTGCTGATTTAATGCAGCAATTTGTTAAAGATACAGGGCTGAAAGATATGATCCAGTTAGATTGCTTTTTCTTTTGGGTTAGTCGCGAATTAATTGAACAATAAACGAATTTAAATAAGAACTATATGCCACACGTTAAGCTCACCCTAAAGCGCCTCGAAACCAAGCTCTTCCAAGCCTGTGATATTTTACGAGGCAAGATGGATGCATCCGAATACAAAGAATACATCTTCGGCATGCTGTTCCTTAAACGCATGTCAGACCAATACCAAGCCGACCGTGCCGCCATCAAAGCCCAATATCAAAAAGAAGGCCATGATGAAGAAACCATCCAAATGCTATTGGATGACCCAAGCCAGTACGCTTACTTTGTACCCCAAGCCGCCGCTTGGGAAACCATCAAGCATATCAAAACCAATGTGGGTACCGATCTAAACAAAGCCCTAGCCGCGTTAGAAGATGCCAACACCACCAAAGGCCTAGAAGACGTACTCAAGCACATTAACTTCAACAAAAAAGTGGGTAAAAAACCCATGGAAGACAGTGTGCTAGTACAGTTCATACAACACTTCAATGCCATCCCGCTCACCAATGACGATTTTGAATTCCCTGACCTACTAGGGGCCGCCTACGAATACCTCATCAAATTCTTTGCCGACAGCGCCGGTAAAAAAGGCGGCGAGTTTTACACCCCCAGCGAAGTAGTGCGCTTACTAGTAGAGTTACTCGAGCCAGACGAAGGCATGGAAATCTACGACCCTACCTGTGGTTCGGGCGGCATGTTAATTCAAAGTAAAAAATACGTAGAAGAAACTGGTGGCGATGTCAGCAAGATCGATCTGTTCGGGCAAGAAGACAGCGGCACCACATGGTCTATCTGTAAAATGAACATGATCCTGCACGGGGCAGGTGGGGCGAACATTCAAAATGAAGACACGCTAGCCAAACCACAGCATATAACTGCCAAAGGTGAGATCCGCAATTTCGACCGCGTAATCGCCAATCCACCGTTTTCACAAAATTATCAAAAGCTGGGCATGGAGCACACAGGGCGCTTCCATACCTGGCTACCCGAAGGTGGCAAAAAAGCCGACTTTATGTTTGTGCAGCACATGGTGGCGTCCCTCAAACAAAACGGCAAAATGGCCGTGGTTATGCCACACGGCGTGTTGTTCCGTGGTGGTGAAGAAAAACAATGCCGCCAAAAGCTTATCGAGCAAGGCATATTAGAAGCCGTTATCGGTTTGCCCCAAGGCCTGTTCTACGGCACTGGCATTCCGGCCTGTATATTGGTTATTAACAAAGCCCAGGCAGGACAGCGTAAACACGTGGTCTTTATCAATGCCGATCGTGAATACAAAGAAGGTAAAAACCAAAACAGCCTGCGCCCAGAAGACATTGAAAAAATCAGTCACGTATACCAACAAATGTCAGACCTAAGCAATCAAAAAAACGAAGAGCTAAACAAAATAGCCAAGTACGCCCGCGCTGTGCCCATTGACGAACTAGAAACCGAAGAATACAACCTCAATATTCGCCGTTACGTAGATAACAGCCCAGCGCCTCAGCCACACGATGTAAAAGCTCATCTTAACGGCGGTATCCCAGCAGATGAAGTCAATGGGCTAATGCAATATTGGGGTAATTACAAAGATCTGAAACAAGCCCTATTTACTGAGGGGCATATGTCCCATCCAGGCGAGAGTTACTACAGCTTAAATAAAGTCATTGCAGAAAAGTCAGTTATCAAACCTACCGTTGAGGCCTTTCCTGCACTTGTCAATAAACACCAAGCGCTGATTGAAAAACTCAACCGCTGGTGGTGTGAAGAATTTATGCCTGAGTTTTATAGTTTGGGTAATGACCTAACAGGTTCAAAAGGCGTATTTGCATTACGCCGTGAATCCTTGAACAGTATCGTGGATGCACTATTGCCAGCGAAGCTGCTAAGCATTTATCAAATCCGTGGGGCAATGGCCAGTAACTTCAAGAACCTAGAGGCCGAACTAAAATCCATCGGCAACTCAGGCTGGAATGCTGAATTGATTCCCGATGAAGAAATCCTTCAATCGCAGTTTCCTGAAGTACTGGCGGATATCAAAAAAGACCAAGCACGCATTAACGAACTAGAAGCACTCTTTGCTGCGGCTGACGAAGAAGATTATGAGCCGTCAGAAGAGAATCCAGCTCTACCTAGCGCTTATAATAAGCAACTAAAAGAAGATAAAAAAGCTCCGGTTAATGATTTAAAAGAAGCAATTAAGCTTATCAAAATGCAAATCGGTGAAGGGCTAAACCAAATCAAAGCTGAATCGGGATTACCAAAAGGAACCAAGAAGGGTGACTTTACTAAAATCACACAAAAAGATCCAAATTTCGGCTTAGTGGATAACTTATTTGAATTGGAACATCTGCAAAATGTAGATCTTGTAAATAAAGGTGATATTCAACAGCTTGCCAAACAGGGTCGCGAAGCACTTCAATTAATTGAGGAAATTGAAGAGAAGCTTTTAGTACATAAAGCATTAGAAGACGAACTAAAATTACTAAAATTAGGAATTAAAGAAGCTGAAAAGAAAAAGGACGATCTAGTAGAAGCCGCTAGAAACAATATAGAGCCAACGGATGCTCAAATTCTGATCGAAAAGCGCTTCAAGCAACTCATGCAAGCCAGCTTTGATCAATACCTGCGGCAGCTTGTAGCTCACTTAGTCAAAGCCGTAGAAAACCTACACAGTAAATACGCGGTTACTGTAAAGGACATTCTAACCGAGCGAGATCAACATGCTGAACTGTTAGATGGCTTCTTGCAGGAGTTGGGTTATGAGTGATATCAACTACCCAGTTCACTGGAATAGTTCGAGGGTTGAAGAGATTACTCAATTTTTAGGTAGAGGTATTGGCCCTAGCTATTCAGAGTTTGAAAGCAGTACCGTAGCTATAAACCAAAAGTGCGTTAGAAATGGTTCTGTTAACCCAGAATTAGGCAGGTATCATGTTGATCAAAATTCTGTGCGGGCTAGCTCTGTACTGAAAGACGGTGATGTCTGTATTAACAGTACAGGTGATGGGACTATTGGACGTGTCGGGCTATGGGAAAGCCCTGATGATAAAAGGAAGTTTTTTGTCGATTCTCATGTAACTATTGCCAGGCCAATTGGTGGAGTAATTGACTCAAAATACTTAAATGAACTTCTTTCTAGTGACTGGGTGCAAGCAGAGCTAGAGAGGTTTTGTTTCACTGGAAGTACAAATCAGGTAGAGCTAAGTCGTTCAGCGTTGTTACTTCTGAATCTTCGTTACCCTGAGATTGATAAACAACAAAAAATAGCCAAAATCCTAAGGACCGTCGATAACCTAATCGAAAAAACACAAACCCTTATCGATAAATACACCGCCATCAAACAAGGCATGATGGCCGATCTGTTCACTCGTGGCATTGATATGACCACAGGAGATACATCAAGTGAAAAAGGCGGAAAACTCCGCCCCAGCGTCGAAGACGCGCCCGAACTCTACAAACAAACAGAACTGGGCTGGGTGCCGAAGGAGTGGGAGGTGAGGCTGCTGGGTGATATTTCTACTATTAGTTCCGGTATTACTTTAGGGAATGAATATTCTGGTTCAGATGCAGTTAAGGTTCCATATCTACGAGTGGCAAATGTACAGGATGGTTATCTAGATTTAGAAGAGACTAAAGTAGTTAAAATACCACCAAGTCATGTGGCTAAGTACCTTCTTGAAGTTGGTGACGTATTGATGAACGAAGGAGGGGATTTTGATAAATTAGGTCGAGGTACAATCTGGGGTGGCGAAGTGGAAGGTTGCTGTCATCAGAATCATGTATTTAAGGTTCGTGCTCAACGCTCTCAGTTATTACCAGAATACCTAGCTTACTGGTCAGCATCTTCATTTGGTAAATCTTATTTCATTATGAACTCTAAGCAATCAACAAACTTAGCTTCTATCAATTCCTCCCAATTAAAACGGTTCCCTGTTTTAGTTTCATCTATAGATGAGCAGCAAATAATTCTTGAAAGGTTGAAGACTGTGGATGGTAATATTTCTAAGTTAGAGCTTGATATAGATAAAAACAAAAGAGTCAAAAAAGGCCTTATGAAAGACCTTTTAACAGGGACAGTAAAGGTTTAACTATGGACGTGACTACGCTTGATCTAGTAAAGGATGCCTATCGCCGCTTAAAAAGCCATATTTACTATGATTCGACAAGCTTGCACTTGCGCAAAGATATTTGCATGTTTGAAGCGAATCCTGTGGCTTTTGAAAAAGAGCTTAATAAGCTTTCCACTATGTTGGATGGTGATGAGGATTCAGAAGAGTATTGGAGTAACTTGTGTGGTCGAATTACAACTACCTTTGGTGTAAAGAAATTTGGCGAAGCTGGTAATATCGATAAGGCTATTATTCATAGTCAATTTAAAAACAAGAGCTTTGAGGTTAAGCGTGAAGTCGTATTTGCAGAGATACCAGTTCAGCTGAATATCATTAGTACGCTATTTGTACAGTTTTTTGGTTGTCGTATTGAAACGAAACTCGCGTCTACACCATATGGAAATAAACTGGATGATTGCAAGCAAGGGTTTTCCAAGGTGCTTAAACCTGGGTTAAAGCTATATCGACCTTATCATGATGAATATAAGCGCTGGAGAAACCAGGCCGTTCAACGTGTTAAAGCGCTTGATGAGGTGGGTAAAAATTCGGTATTGATTAGTCTGGATATCAAAGATTTTTATTATTCGGCTAGGGTTAACTTAGAAGAGCTAAAATCACAGCTCATTGATAAAGATAGTTGTGATTTAAAGAATACTGTATTCGATTTAGTTTATAAAATTCATGAGCAATATGCACAAACAATTAGAGCTGAAGGTCTAGAATTTGGTCTTCCACTGCCAATTGGTTTGATGACCTCTGGTTTATTAGCCAATTGGTATCTGGATCGTTTTGATAGGCAGCTATTAAGGACCCTGAAACCAGAATATTATGGCCGTTATGTAGACGATATGCTTGTGGTTTTACCTATAAAGAACGGTAGTACAATTGAATCTAAAGATGACTTCCTAAGAGACACCTTTTGTTTGAAAAGACTATTTGAAAGGCACGGGACGGCTCAGGAAGAGAATATAGAGTATAAGTTTTTAGAAAAAGGGCTAATTAATTTAACAGTGCAGTCTGAGAAACTTAAAGTCATTCATTTTGTGTCAGATGAGCTAACAAGTTTGTTAGATAAGTATATTAACGAAAGTAAGCGCGACTCCAGTGAATATCGACTTATTGCAGATCGAGAGGCTATTAATGCAGACTTTGATGCGCATGCATTTAACTTGGAGTATAACCAGACTGGTCAAGGCTTAACGGATATAAAGAGCTTTTCAGATGATAAATATGGAATATCTTATTATTTAGGGAAAAAACTTGACCTGGCTTTACAGGATGCATTGATTGATGAAGGCGTTGGTAATCGAAAATTACTAAGGTTGTTTAAAGGTCCTATGGCAATAGAGCTTTATCGTTTATGGGAGAAGTTATTCACTTATTTCTTTATCAGCAAGGAGATGAAATCTTTCCATCAATTGATGTATCAAATATTAGGGGCAATACGACATCTAAAAGAGGAAAATTCTCCTGATAAATATAAAAAAATTGAGCGGCATTATATCTATCATTTGTTTATGTCTGCTGGTATGGCATATGCATTAAAACCTTCTTCATTAACTGAATCTGAAAAGAAAAAACTAGGCCAAACCTTTGAGGATTACTCTGGTTTTGATAACTTCTATAAATTTATCGAGGGAATTCGAAACTCGAATATGGTTAGGCATCGTTATATTCAATGCCCTATTTTGAACTATTCTGAATCGGAAAAAATAAGGCATGCTGATCTCATACATTACGATGCATATTTCTCTAAAGTAAAATCGAAAATAAAGCTTAGTGAACACAAGAAATTATATTCACCTCGTTTTGTGAATTTTGATGAGGTTATGTCGTTTGAGCTTTTGCAAATTATTAGATCATCTGGTCGTGGTATATTCGATAATAATAAAGACCTTCAAGGCTCGGCATTTAAAGTTTACTATCAATTAAACTATTTAGGAAAAAATTTAGTTTCAGAGGTCGATGCAAAAAAAAGGTTGTTTACTATAAGTAATTCTTCAGGTAACTCTAAGCCTCAGATCAAAAAGATTGATATCACTGATGAAGATAAACTAGAAAAGCTAAAGGTTGGATTGGTTAATATGGCCATTCCTGCTGAAGTGGTTAGCCAAGAGTATCTAAGAAAACCAGTTGTTTCCGCGGAACGTAAGGCGTATATACATCGTATTTTGAATGACTCTCTGAATGTATCTGCTGATATCTTGGTGTTTCCTGAAATATCAATTCCTGTGTCTAGCCTATTTTGGATGGCTGATTATGCTAGGAAAAATCAGAAGGCAATGATTTTTGGTTTGGAGCATTGGGTTGTTAATAAGAATGCCTTAAATTTCATTGTAGAATTATTACCGATAAAAATTGATGGATATCGTTCTTTAGTGATGAATATTCGGCTAAAGAATCATTACTCTCCTGGTGAGACAGATATATTGACTGGTTATGGGTACAAAGTGCCTAAAAATAAAAAAGAGCGTTATGACCTGATTAACTGGAAGGATATTTCGTTTACGGCATTTAACTGTTTTGAATTATGTAATATTGAGCATCGAGCATTTTTCAGATCAAAAGTTGATGTTCTTTTTGCCAGTGAGTTTAATCGAGACATTCCTTATTTCTCTAATATTGTAGAATCTTCTACCAGAGATTTACACTGCTTCATTGCTCAGTCTAATGATTCCCAATATGGTGATAGCCGTTTAGTGCAGCCTACAAAAACTGTAGCAAGAGATATTGTTAATATTAAGGGTGGTATTCATCCAACCGTAATTGTCGGTGAATTGGATGTTAAGGCGTTAAGAAATTTTCAAGTACTAGAATACAACGGTCAAATAAGCGATGGTAAATTCAAACCAACTCCTCCTGACTTTGAAAAGAAAAATGTATTAGATAGGATTGGGGCTGATGTCTGAATACCAATTTGTAGAGAAACCATTGCTCAACCAACTAGCTAGTATGAACTGGACGGTAGTGGAACAATCTGCGGGCATACCAACTGACCCTGGCAAAAGTCTACGCAGCAGCTTTCGTGAGGTGGTGATTAAAACTGAATTCATTAAAGCAGTTAATGCAATCAACTTACACGACGGTAAAGTTTGGTTAACACATGAGCAGCTAGAAGATTTATACGAAGACTTTACTAACTTTGGTGTACGCAGGTTATTAGAGAATAATCAGCAATTTATTGAGCGTTTAAATAAATGGCAGGTGGATAAAAATGTGGTAACGGATGAGCCTGATCCTGTGGTTAAAATCATCGACTTTGATAATTGGGATGCTAATAGCTTTGTTGCCATTAACCAATACCGCCTTGATACACCGGGTGGAGTAAAAGAGTGCATTATCCCCGATATTGTATTGCTGGTGAATGGCCTGCCTTTGGTGGTGATTGAATGTAAGGATGTAAATAGCTTTACATCTGACCCAATGCACCAAGCGGTTGAACAGTTACGTCGCTATGCCGATTTACGTGAGCCAGAAGGTTCGCAGTATAAAGAGGGCGAACCAAAGCTGTTTTATACCAATCAGTTAATGGTCGGTAGCTTCGGTGATGATGCTAAGTTTGGCACCATAACCTCCAGTGAAGAATATTACTTTAACTGGAAAACAATATACCCAGACGAAACTGAATACGTTGATCCAACTACGGGCAAGCACCGCCCACAAGAAACCCTTGTGCAAGGCATGCTGCACCCACGCCGCCTGTTAGATATTACCCAAAATTTCACCCTGTTTATGGATGCGGGTAAGCAGCGCATTAAAATCATTGCCCGTTACCAGCAATACCGTGCGGTGAATAAAATCATTCGTCGTATTCGTAATGGTGATACCAGTATGGAGCGTTCGGGTGTGGTATGGCATACCCAAGGCAGCGGTAAGTCACTCACCATGGTGTTTTTGGTGCGTAAAATGCGCAGCCAAGAAGACTTAAAAGATTACAAAGTATTAATGGTGAATGACCGTAAAGACCTAGATAAACAATTAGGTGAAACCGCGGCGTTAACGGGCGAGACCGTGTATCGCATCACCAGCAGCGACCAAGTTAAAGAAAAACTTAAAGATGATTCATCTACCTTGAATATGGTAATGATTCATAAATTCCGTGAGGCGGATGACAGCAATATACCTGACTACATTAACGATGCTTTAGAATCAGAAGAGCAGTTGGATGAAGTAGCCGAGCCTAAAAAACTGCATGGCGATGACAACGTTGTGGCCTTGTTCAAAAGCTTTGGTGTGGTGAATGATTCGCAAAAAGTACTTATCATGATAGATGAGGCCCACCGTACCCAGCGTGCAGGGCAAGACAAAGCCAGCTTGTCGGATAACTTATACGATGCCTTTCCAAACGCGACCCGTTTAGCCTTTACAGGAACGCCGTTAATTGCAGACCATCACAATGATCCTACGTGGAAGCGTTTTGGTAACAACCCAGACGAGCCGTATATTGATGAATACAAGCTGCAAGATGCCGTAGACGATGGCGCAACCCTGCAAATTTTGTATGAAGGTAAAACCGCCGATACGGCCATTTATGACAAACACGGTTTTGATACCAAGTTTGAAAACCTATTCAAAGACCGCACCGATGAAGAGATTGCCGCCATTCGCCAACGCTATGGTGCAACCGGTGATGTATTAGAAGCCGAAGACCGCATTGAAGAGATCGCCAATGACCTTGTGAAGCACTATGTGCAAAAGGTATTGCCAAGTGGCTATAAGGGCCAAGTAGTGTGCTCATCTAAGCAAGCGGCATTGTATTATCAAACCTATATTCGTAAAGCCCTTAAACAATGGGTGAAAGACGAGCTAGCCAAACCAAGCGCACAGCAAGACCACGAGCTGATTAAGCAAGTAGAGTTTATTGATGCCATTGTGGTGATTTCATCCGATGGTACTAATGAAAAAGCGGCGTTTGTAGCAGCCCGTAATGAGAAACGTGAAAAAGATGCCGTCGAAAACTTTAAGAAAAAATTTGATACCGAAAAGCCAGATACAGGAATAGCCTTTTTAATTGTATGCGACATGCTTCTTACTGGCTTTGATGCCCCCATTGAACAGGTTATGTACATAGATAAAAAGCTAAAAGAACATAACCTGTTGCAAACCATTGCCCGTGTGAACCGTACCTACCCAGGTAAAACCGTGGGTTATGTGGTGGATTACATCGGCCTAACTGAAAACCTAAAAGAAGCGCTATCGCTGTATTCGGGTAAAGATCAGCAAGATATTTTAGATACCTTTAAATCGGTTGAATCTGAAATGCCAGTATTAGAAAGCCGCTATAACCAGCTGATTCAATTGTTTAGTGGTAAGGGCGTCAGCCAGATAGAAAAGCTGGTTAAGCAAACATTGAAAACCGACGCTGAACGTTATGAAGTCACCGAAGCGGCAATTCAGGTATTAGAAGACATAAAAACCCGTGATAGCTTTAACGTGTATTTGAAAAAGTACATGCAAAGTATGGATATTATTCTGCCCAATAAGCTGGCCGAGCCGTTTAAGATTCCTATGTATCAGTTCACCCATATACAAGCCAAAGCCAAAGAACGTTATAAAGACGATTCGATTAATATTGGTGGCGCAGGTGAGAAGGTACGTAAGCTGGTTAACGAACACTTAATTAGTTTGGGTATTAACCCGAAAGTACCGCCCGTTGAATTATTCAGTGATAAGTTCATAACTGAAATAGACAAGCAAAAAGACTCTAAAGCCGCCGCCAGTGAAATGGAACACGCCATTCGTAAACACTGCAAAGTAAACGAAGGGGATGACCCTGTTATGTATAAAAACTTCAGCGAAAAGCTAGAGCAAGTGCTGAAGAAGTACAACGAAAACTGGGATCAAATGTTGCTGCAGCTAGATAGCTTACGTGAAGAGATTGATAAAGGCCGTGGTGACGATGCTGGCAGTGGCGACCCGTTTGCCGATTTGATTATCGATATAGCATTTGAAGGTGAATGCTCGAGTAAAGACCAAGCCGCAGTAACGATTGTAGTTGACCAAATAATGGATACATTGGCTGATACCATAGATACCTTGAACTTCTGGGATAGACCTGCACAGGTGACCACCCTAGAAGGCAAGCTGAATAAGGTGTTTATATTAAGTAAGGTCAAAGCCCTTATTGTGAACAAAGCACAGCTCACCACAGACGTAATGGATTTAGCCAAACGCCGTGAAGCCGATATATTGTCTAGTGCCCAAGCGAATGAAATGGACAGTGAAGAGGCGAGTGCATGAACATGGCCGTCACTCACCTGCATACGTACAAGGATATAGAGTACAGCCTAAAAAAGAGCGAACGCAAAACCACTAGTATCTACATTGAACGTGATGGCAGTGTATCGGTGTTGGCACCTGCACCGTTTGAGCATGACAAAATAGAACAGATCATTGAAAAAAAGCGCAGTTGGATTTACCGCAACCTAGCTGAATGGGAAGACCTAAACCGCACCCGTGTACATCGTGAATACGTAAACGGTGAAAGCTTTTTATACTTGGGCCGTCACTATCGCTTACAGCTGGTAGATGCTGAGAAGCAAGAAACGCCTTTGGTATTTTTACACAACCAGTTCTGGTTACGTAAAGATGCGGTTGAACAAGCGCCAGAACACTTCAAACAGTTCTATAAGACCAAGCTGAATAAAAAGCTAAAAGAACGTCTGAAAATATACCAGCCAAAAATGGGTGTAGAACCAGCTGATGTAAAAGTGATGGAGCTGCAAAACCGCTGGGGGTCATGCACTGCTAAGGGAGTCGTGAACTTCCACTGGAAATGCACCATGCTGCCCACCACAGTACTGGATTATGTGGTGGTACATGAGCTAGCGCATATTGAAAACCCAAGCCATAACGCCGCTTTTTGGCGTGCTGTGGAAAAGTTAATGCCTGGCTGTGAAGAGCAAAAGGTGTGGTTAAGACTTAATGGGGCAGGTATGTCGCTTTAAATTAATTTTTCAGGCGTAAGTAAGTTGTATGTATCAATAGCCGCTATGTACGCTGATAATATACCGATAAAGGCCACGCCTAGGTTGGTGGTAGGGTGATCACCTACATAACGTTTATGAAGGTTAAATAAAATATTCGGCGTGATCCAGAATTTCAATAATAAAATAAGAGACAATGCTACAGCCCCTAACGTAACCAGCGCATGGTTTGTATTATAAGCTTAAGCTGCTATCCACCCCCAGACGCATCCAAAACTAATTGAGAGTGCTTTAATACCGTAATTTTTAAGTGTATCGCTTAGTTCATGTCGGTTATAACCCTTGAATGTCATGCTTAAAAATAGGCAGGCTACTCCCATGTGAATTATGACGGAGATCGCATTTTTTGTTGGGTTAATACTTAAGATTGTTTGAATTGTAAACGCTATTAGGCTTTTGTAATTAATGAAATAGAGGAAGCTCAATACAAAAGCTGATACCAGTAATAGGTACTTTGGCCAAAATATTTCTTTATATTTTTGTGGGTTGTGATGAGTAAAGTTCATGGTTTCCTTTGACATATTATAGCTTACTGTTTATTTATACAGTATTGGATTGTAATGGTGATATAAATACGAGTAAATCATTATTTTTGTTCGTTTTATTTAGGCGTAAACCCAAAATTAAATTTTTCCGCCAATGACCAAGCCGACATTCGGGTCACTCTTAATTATTCTAAATAAGCTCAATGTCGAGCAGGAAAATCAAGGAAAATATAATGTCTAAATCAAGCAGAAATTCAGGCGGTCGCCCACCTTCCTCTCATCCTGGGCCAGGTGGTAATTGGCCTAGTACCACAGGCAAGCCATCTGGTGGCAACCGCGGAAATGGAAAGTAACAACCCGTTCAAAGGCAGGAAGTAATGGCTTCCTGCCTTGAAATTTAACCAAAAATATAAGCTTACCCGTAGTGATGAACATTAAATGACACCCTTTCCCAGCTTTTTCGAGATCATTCGCGCCACTTTGCATGTATTGGATTTACGTTCTGTTAATAAAAAACAATTAGATGAGTGCGTATCTAGGGTGGATGGTGACTACCGGTTGATAAATACGTTTATTGACGACGATATATTGAAGCCGTTAGGTAGGTACGTGAGTAGCTCATTTTCCCGTGAGTTACAGATACTGCTTGATGGAGCATTGGATGATTATAGGGAGCTGATAGCATCCGTTAATTGTGATGGGCTTCAGCGGACTCAGGTTTTACCTTCTTTGACAAAAAGCTGGCTGGTAGAGCATTTTATAAATATTGTTGCTGGTTTACATGAACGTTTTTTGATAGTTGACCCTCGTAAGTTATTGACTGAACGTAAGAATGCGGTATCTACAGTGCTAGATTTATTGCATGAGCACACAAGTTCTTGGGGGGAGTATTACGCAGAAATTAGCAAAGAGGACCAAAACAGAATTTCATCGTGGAGAAGAGGGGAGTTCTTACCTTCAAGTCAATCGATTTCCTTATTGAGTGGGCTCCACAATACTGAGTTGGGAGAGCAGCCAGATTGGGAGGGTGTTAATGCGACGTTATTTATTGCAAGGGCCATCGAAAGTATAAAACGATTGCCCGAGGGGACAGGGTTTATGGATGCCTGCTGTGAATGTTTGGGCAATAGTGTCCGACCTAGCCCCATCTCTTTGATTTTGTCTAGCCTTCAAAAAGAATCTTTATTTAGAGTGGGGGGGTCGCATAGTTTAATGATGGGGATTCTTACAGGTTTAAAGCGGAATCTTTTCAAGCGGGAGGGTGATAAGAGGAAACTATTTGATTCCTTGGAAAGGGCTGAGCAGATGCTTGCTCAAAAGGGGGAGCTAGAAACTTCGATTTATCTACTTAACTGGATGAAAGCTCGATGGTTTGTGTTTAACGGTGAGTTGGATAATGCCAATGATATATACAAAGTGGCATTAGAAAAGGCAATTTACCGTTGTGGGTATCAATTACCAAACCTGGTTCAGGAAGCACTGGTGGTAGCGGCATCATTATCCATCGATGATCGCCTAAGGCCTGATAAAGCCTTTCTAAAGCGATTAAAGAATGTCCAGGTAACTTTTGGGATTGAGTTGCCGTCAGTGATAATGGAGGGTATCGAAAAACCTTCAAATAAGTTTGATGAGCAAGTTCAAAAGTGGGAAGTGACTCATTGGCAAGCTAGTTTTAATAAGGTTTTTCCGGTAAATGGTTTTTTTCCTGGCTGCGTGATTAATGCTGTTAGTGTAAGAGAAGGTGGTATTAATTACTCTAAGGATTTTGAACTAGAACCTGATTTGAAGAGGCCAAATAAAAAAATTAAACTGGGCGTCAATAACGAGAAATCAACATATCAAATTAACTGGTTTGTTCAACAAGAAAATAAACAAGCGGTTAAAGAGCTACTTGATCGTGGTGCCAGAGTGGATGGTCTCTCTGATGTAGATGAAAGTCCATTAACCTTTGCCTTAGAAATGCTAAGTGCGCTTCTTCCTCGCAGTAGAGATGAAGTTTTTTTTCGGTGGGTAATGGAGCGGCCTGAAATTAATAAAGTAGTAAATATACCAACTCAGAAAAACAAACTTTTACCTATTATCCAGGCTGTTGAAACAGGTATTCCGTGGGTAGTTGAGAAGTTGCTTAAACTGGGTGCTAAGCCAGATAAAAAAGGCATGAGTGATAACGTTACCGCCCTAAGGGTGTGTATTAGTTTGTTAGGGGCTTCCTTAAGGCCGGCGGGGTGGGCAAACAGTTTGCAGAATCACCCGCTTAATATGGAGGCATTGGATGGGATGCGGAGGCAATCAAATGGCCAGCTTGGTATGGGCTTGGATAATTACCGGTCTTTATATCTAAACCCTGAAGCTAAAAAAATTCGAGATATGGTATTTGATAATTTGGCCAGTAAAGTATCTAAAAGTATCTGCTATGAGGATATGCACAAGATTTTAAAACTGTTATTAGAAGCTGGGGCGAACCCTAATATTACTTACGACACTCCGTTAAGGGGCTATACACCTTTAATGTTGGCTGCTGAGCTTAACTTAAGGAAAGGGTTTGAACTAATGTTGATGGATGGTGGCGACCCCCTCAAAACCTTTTTCCACCCAAGATATAAGGTAGATTTTAATTGTTGGGATATAGCAAATGCTTGGGGCTCAAAAGGTGTATTGAATCTTCTTGAAGACATAGCGCCAAACATTTTGAGTTAGTGTTCTTGATAACAGTTATATGAAATGGCATTTCTAAACAAATTACGCATCCAAAATAATTTGCAGTTGGCAGGGTGGCGTCTATTGTCTATCCTGTCTTTAAGTACTTTGTTACTGTTGAGTGGTATCGTTGATGGAAAAATCTTATGAAGATATTGTTTTAGTTCTTGCACAAGAATTGGAGGTGCCTAAATCTAGAATATATAACTTATGTCATCAAAAAGACTTATTGGAAAAAATAGAAAGCCCTTCATTGCACTGGGAGGTAACTGAGATGGGGCGGATATTATTAAAAGTTAATAGGCTCCCTAGCTTGATTTCAACGCTCGGAGAAGCATCTGATGACTTAGATGATGGCCCAGATTTAGGCAGGCAGCCTCATCACCCCACAAAGGTCTGTATTAGTTGCGGTAAGGCCAAAACCTATGAGCACTTTGGGTTTTCAAAGAAGACAGAAGATAACCTTACAAAATGCTGCAGTAGTTGCTGGTAGCAAAGCTTTATTTACATATAAGGGCTAGTTCGCAGGTAGCGTATGCCAGCTTTCGATATCTTGAGTCCAGCCATATTTTTCACGGATATAGAGCAACTCAGGTGCTACCTTTTTCGGTAGGCAATATGCTTGACCTTACCTTCTTTGTTTAAAGGCGGTTTTAGCTCATCTAAAAGGTATTTTTCGATGGCCAGAGCCTCGAATACTTGTTCTTTAGGGACTTCAATTGTGTGAATGTACCTTGAGCTAACACCTTCTTTCCACCATCCCATGCCTTTTGTTTGAGTGTGATCTAAATAGTCGAAACAGGCTGGCCACCTTCCATTGTTTACCTCAACTCGACACCTTCGACTTTACTTACGATCTGGTGCAGCAGGCCCGATTCGTAATACCCTGCATCTGGACTCAAGCACAAGATGTAAAGGCACACTGATTTTGGTCTCGTAATAGGAGGTGCTGAAATGCCCTCAAATATTTACCCATCGTTAAGCACTCTCCAATAGTTACGTATTTTGATTGCGGTGACACGCTTAAATTAAGCCGCGATTTAGTCCATTTTATTCCCCTAAGTTGTACGGAAGGCACGTATTGTCTGGCTTGTAGCCTAGATAGGTGTTGAATATGAGCATATACTGTCTCATATGCCTAATAACTAGGATTATGAGACATGAGTAAGAAAGGTCAGTTACTTAATACTAAAGCGATAATCAAGCTGGCTAGAAAGCACGGTGATGATCCATTTAACGTACGGGACGAGGCTTTAATTGCCTTTGCTGGATTGGCTTATTTTAGCGGCCATGACCTAAGCCTGGTTACTGTATCGGATATGATAACCGAGCGAGGCAATATCATTATTGATAATTATCTGCCTGGTTCTGTTAGCTCAAATGGTAAGGCCAGAATGTTTTACATTGGCAAAAAGACCTACTTGCAGGATGTGACAGCCCGAGTAATTGAGTGGCGAATAGAGAATCAATTAGGGTGTATTGATCGAGGCTTGTTTGCTGGCCTTAACCCTGAGTCCAAATTCTTTTTAAAAGACGATGGCAGCGAATATGGGCTGAATTTTAAGAACCGGCACGAAGGTGACACGGTTACCCAGCCTCTTCAGATGCAGCGTAAGTTTAAAAGCTTCTACCTGCCAGAAGGGGTAAGTCTTACAACGCTAATGGACTCATTCATTGAGAGTTTTTGGCTTAAGAAGAGCTGCGAGGGCACTGTGCAGGCCATTAGAGATTTGGTTGAACTAACAGGGTTATCGAAAGAAACACTGCGGGTTAAGTGCATACGTGAACAGACTAGCCTTCAAGACATTTTAGAAAACTTATATTAACAGGAGTAGGGTAATGGATAGTTTTAATAAGGGCTTCAGCCAAGATAAATGCAAGGAAAAGCTCAAGAAAAGAGAAGTTGGTGTTTATAAGATTTTTTGCGGATCTCCAGTCCAAAGAGCCTTTGGTCCAGACCAGAAAGGGATTTTATATATAGGCAAGTCTGTACGACTATTGGATAGATTTAATCACTTTTGGTCTTGCGCTGAAGGTAATTCTAAAAGAGGTCATCCAGCAGGTGTAAAGTTCAGTAACCGTAAGTATGAAAAGCATGGAGTAAACTTAAGTAAAATCAAGATCCAGTGGGCATTAGCGGGCTCGGATAAAGAGGCTCGAAAAAGAGAAAAGGATGAATTACATAAATACAGCTTAAAATTTGGTGAATTACCACCACTTAATTCATCTAATTAGTTGCCAAAGAGACCGGGGAATAAATATGAAGTTTGCTATAAATATTTTGTTTGTCATTGGGTTAGTTGGTTGTTCAACAGGATATCACCCACTCAATCTCAATGGTGGCTATACCAGTATGCAATATCAGCCAAATTCGTTTAGC
>Ga0105356_10002266_pt1 | contig 19183 bp, 20 predicted proteins | sample GOMGulsemesocosm_3_FD_83502 | JGI IMG/M metagenome (GOLD analysis project Ga0105356, IMG submission 83502) | Methane-oxidizing microbial communities from mesocosms in the Gulf of Mexico - GOM9D Gulf of Mexico | ecosystem: Environmental > Aquatic > Marine > Cold seeps | place: Gulf of Mexico... | reverse complement strand
TGAGAGTTCAAAAGTTGTTAGAATACGTTGGCTTTGATAAGGTAACTCTTGTAGGTGATAAAGTAGAAAAATTATATACTGAAACTTATTTTGATTTCAATGCTATTGCCAAAGGATATGGCGTTGATGTAATAGCTAGGTTTTTGGAAAACCATGAAGTAAATAATTACATGATTGAAATCGGTGGAGAAGTTCGGGTAAAAGGAGTTAATAGCAGTTTAAAGTTGTGGAGAATTGCAATTCAAAACCCAGATTTGGAGGCTTCTAATCCTTATCAAAAAATAATATCTTTGGAAAATGAAGCTATGGCTACGTCAGGAAATTATAGAAAATTTAGAATAGATCCAATCACAGGAGAAAAATATGTACATACTTTAGATACAAAAACAGGTTATCCTGCAAAAAGAGATTTGTTAAGTGCTTCAGTAATTGCTTCTTTAGATTGTGCTGATGTTGATGGATATGCAACTGCTTTTATGGCAATGGGTTTTGAAAAAACCAGAATGTTTTTAAAAAGGCATTCAGAACTTAAAGTGTTTTTAGTTTATTTAAATGAGAATGGAGAGACTAAAGAATTTTTTACAGACAACTTAAAAATACTGGAAGTTAATTAATAACAAAAAAGGCTTGTCTAATTTTTAGTATCTTGCAAAACACAACTTTTATATTATGAATAAGCTCTTATTATTTTTATTTTTTTTAACACTGTCTGTGTCAGCTCAATCGGATAAAGAAATTGCTGGGATTTACTTGGTAAAAGCTGAAGAGAAACTGAAAGAGAATGCAATTTCTCAAGCTGTTGTTTATTTTGATAAAGCAAATACTTTGTACGGAGGTGATACAACTCTAAAAGTAGAAGAATTGGGTACTTTACTTTATTTTGAGTTAAAGGATTATCAAAAATCTAAAGAACACGCCAAAAGGTATTTTACATTGGCAACCGATAAAAAATCTGAACGTTATCAAGAAGTTCTTTATTTATATGTAGAAATAGAGGAGTTAATTGAGGTTCAGAATAAAATTGCAGTTCAAGAAGAAAAAGAACGTTTGTTAAAGGAAAAAGAAGAAAACAGGTTGGAAGCTCTTAAAAAAGAATGGGAGGAAAAAGCAGCCAGTTTGGTATTTGAGGCGGATAGCATCTATGAATTTGATAAAAATGGAGTGGCTCCATTTAAAAGTTCGAAAGGGAAATATGGAGTCGTTGACGCCATGGGGAATACTGTAATAGCGTCAAATTACAGTTCGTTTCTTTCTTATGATGGCTATATTGTATTGTTAGAAGGTGTAGTAGGGCAGCCAACAGAAATTGTTGTATATAATTCGGGAACAAAAACACAAAAGACGTTACCTGCAGTGTCTAATTTCAATCCATTGTCAACAAATTACGGAAAGGTGATGTTGCCAAGAGATAATAACATTCTAATAACATATCCTAATAATTCAAATAAAGTAGCAGTATATGATTTGTCAACGAATGCGTTGAAAATAAATTCTAGTCTAATAAATCACTTTAAATATTGGAAAGACTTAAAAGTGATAAAAAAATATAATAAAGAAAATCAAATAAAAATTAATAAGGAGTATCTGAGTTTTGGTGGTGATTTGGTTGGGTTTTCTGCGTTTTATCATTCAACAGCAAACTTGTTTGGTTTTATTTCAGTTAGCGGAAGTATTGTGTCTTCAAATTCTTATAGTTATTTGGGGACTCTTAGTAATGGTTTTGTGGAAGCAATTAAATCAGATGGAACTCATGTTTGGTTGAATGAAAATGGAAAAGAAACGAAGGCGTTGGTAAATAAAAATGGTTTGTATGAAGGTACTAATGAGCTAATAAAAATTGGAGATTCTAAATATCAATTTAGAAATAAAGAAAATCAAGTTATTAAGGGTGAAGATGTATTAGATGACTTGGAAAACTTTTTGAAAAAAAATTAAGTTTTTGCCAGTTCTAAATTGAAACATTTTTTTTACAAATAGGTAAAATTTCGTTTGCAGACAGTCTGTATTTTTCTATGTTGATTGATGATGTAATTTCAGAACATTTAATTTCTTCTACTATAAAACCAATAGTTCTTAATTTGTCAAAATAATCCTGTCCATAAACTCGAACGTGGTCGTATTGACCAAAATGTTTTTTACGTTCTTCTGGAGTTTGAATGTTTGCATCTTCATAAGTGTTCGCTCTATTTAAATCTTGTGGTATTTGAAAAACTCCAAACCCACCAGGTTTAAGCACTCTATACAGTTCTTGCATTGCTTTTTTATCATCTGTTATGTGTTCCAGTACGTGATTGCAAAAAATAACATCGTAGCTGTTATCTTTAAAAGGAAGATTACAAATGTCAGCTTTGACATCTGCAAGTGGTGAGTACAAATCTGTAGTTAAGTAATCTAAATTTTTTTGTTTTCTGAAAAGCTTATAAAAACATTGTTCAGGAGCCACATGCAGCACTTTTTTAGGGCTACTAAAAAAATCAGTTTTTGTTTTTAAAAACAACCACAATAAACGATGTCTCTCTAGAGACAAGGTGCTTGGGGCCAATACATTTTCTCTTTGGTCTTCGTAGCCGTATGGAAGAAATTTCCTGAAACTTTTGCCGTCAATAGGATCTGTATATCGATCCCCTTTTAAGTACAAACTGATTATAGGTTTGGCTAAATAACTTACTTTTATAAGCAATGGTCTAGGAATCGTATTCAGAATAAGTTTAAAAAGACTCAAAGGATTGAAGTTTTATTCAGTGGTTTGTAATTAGTTGTTTTGAACAAGTAAAAGAACTAAGCTCTAAATTCATCCTCCACTGAAGTAATAGTACCCAATGCTTCATCAACATATTTAAAAGTAGAAAGCAATTCGGGTTTTCCATTAACTATTGCAACATCGTGTTCAAAATGAGCCGAAGGCTTTCCATCTTTCGTTAAAATTGTCCATCCATCATTTAATTGGTTGATGCTTTTGGTACCCATATTTATCATAGGTTCGATTGCAACGACCATTCCTTCTACAAATTTTTTCCCTCTGCCTCTTTTTCCATAATTAGGCATTTCGGGGTCTTCATGCATGACGCTTCCTAATCCGTGTCCTACCAATTCTCTTACTACACCATAGCCATGATCTTCCGCGTATTTTTGAATAGCATATCCAACATCTCCAACACGATTTCCTGCTTTGTATTCGCGAATTCCTTCATATAGGCTTTGTTTGGTAACTTCTAATAATTTTTTAACTTCTGGAGTCACTTCTCCAACTTCAAAAGTATAGGCATGATCTCCGTAAAATCCATTTTTTAGTGCACCACAATCAATAGAAATAATATCACCTTCTAACAAAGGTTCGTTGTTTGGAATTCCATGAACTATTTGTGAGTTTGGGCTCATACATAAAGTATTTGGGAAATCATACAAACCTAAAAAACCTGGAATAGCTCCATGATCTCTAATGAAAGCTTCAGAAAGTTTATCAAGTTGTAACGTTGTTACTCCCGGTTTCACTTCTTTAGCTAGCATTCCTAATGTTTTAGAAACAATGAGTGCACTTTCACGCATCAATTCTATTTCTTCTAAGGTTTTAATTACAATCATGAAGGTGTATTTTGAATTTGCAAATGTACTTTAAAAAATAGAATTTTAAAAAGAATAAAAGCAAAGGAATAAGTTCTGTTATTTTTTGAGAAAAGAAAAGAATCCGCTAGACTTTTTTTGAGGGGGAGCATCTTCTTCGAAGAAAATTTGATGTACTTTTCCCCAGCCAATAAACCCGCCTACATTTCTATCATCTATGAAAATATCGGCATATATTTTACGGGCTGTTTTGTTATCTAAAATTTCTTCAGGATAATTCTTGTTCACAGCATAAAATTCGATACCATTTTTTTTACAAAATTCTACAGCTTGTTCTAAAGTTTTACCAGATCTGACAGTCCATAAAATTAATCGATGTCCATGTTGTTGCAGTTTTTTCATTGTTTCAAAAGCAAACAACTGCGGGTCTCCAATTTTAGGATATTTGTCGACAGCAATTGTACCGTCAAAGTCAATAGCAATAATAGAATGTTTATTTGGAATCATAGTTTCGAATCTTAATCAAACGAAGTTACGAAAAATAGTGATATAGATAAATGACAATTTTTTGAAATAAAAATGCGATGTTACTGCTTGAAAGTAAAGCTGTAACATCGCAAATATTGTATGTTAATAGTGGGGTTACAGAAGTGAATACTGCGTCATTTCTTCTGGCTGTGCTACTCCCATTAATTCTAATATAGTAGGTGCTACATCTCCTAAAACACCATCTTTGATTGTTTTCAACTCATTGTCAATTAAAATCATAGGTACCGGATTTGTGGTGTGTGCTGTATGAGGACTTCCGTCTGGGTTCATCATTGTTTCACAATTTCCATGATCTGCAATTAATAAAGTAGTATATCCATTTGCAAGTCCAGTTTCAATTACATCTTTAGCACAAGCGTCAACAGCTTCACATGCTTTGATAGCGGCATCCATCATTCCTGTATGTCCTACCATATCTCCATTTGCAAAATTCAAACAAACAAAATCTGCTTCCCCTTTTTCTAAATCAGCACAAAGAGCTTCTTTTAATTCATAAGCACTCATTTCTGGTTGTAAGTCATAAGTGGCAACTTTTGGGGAATTTCGTAAAATTCTAGATTCACCTTCAAATGGGGCTTCTTGTCCGCCAGAGAAGAAGAAAGTTACATGCGGGTATTTCTCCGTTTCAGCAATACGAATTTGTTTTTTCCCAGCTTTAGACAATACTTCTCCTAGGGTGTTCTTAATATTGTCACTTCTATAAATTACATTGATTCCTTCGAAACTTTCATCGTATAGAGTAATAGTTGTGTAGTATAAATCTAACTTTTTCATCCCAAATTCTGGAAAGTCATTTTGAGAAAGTGCATTTGTCAATTCTCTACCTCTGTCTGTTCTGTAGTTGAAGAAAAGCACAACGTCGCCTTCTTTAATTTGTGCTTTTGGACTGCCATCTTCGTTGGTGACTATAATTGGTTTGTGAAACTCATCTGTAAGTCCAGCTTCATAATTATCATTGATAGATGTAATAATATCAGTCGTTTTTGTTCCAACACCATTTACAAGACCGTCATAAGCTTCTTTTACACGTTCCCAGCGATTGTCTCGGTCCATTGCATAATAACGTCCTGTTACAGAAGCCAATTCTCCTGTAGATTCTTTCATGTATTCTTGGATGTCATTTAAGAAATAGGTGCCCGATTTTGGGTCACAATCACGACCATCCGTAAATGCATGTAAATACACATTATCTACTTTGTTTTCTTTGGCTACATCTAGCAGCCCTTTAAGATGATCGATGTGTGCATGAATTCCTCCATTAGAAACCAATCCTAATAAATGAACATCTTTATTGTTTTCTTTGGCAAACTTTAAAGTATCTAATAATACTTTTTCTTTGCCTAAAGTTTTTTCTTTAACCGCTTTGTTTATTCGGGCTAAGTTTTGATATACAATTCTACCTGCACCTAAGTTCATGTGTCCTACTTCAGAATTTCCCATTTGACCTTCAGGAAGACCGACATGTTCTCCATCAGTACGTAATGTGGCATTAGGGTATTTGTTATATAGAGCATCTATATAAGAAGTTTTGGCATTGAAAACTGCTGAGACTTTAGGGTCTTGTGTAACTCCCCAACCGTCTAGTATCATTAAGATGACTTTCTTGTTCATTGTGAAAAAATTTGATTGCGTAAAGATAAAATTTATTGAAGGAAAATAGGGTTTTAAGTTCTTTTATTAACGAATTCGATTGAGTGAATTTGTCAATTGATAAAAATATAATCTTATTTATTAGTACTTATTTTAAAGATATGATTAATTTTGTTTTAGAACTTTAAAAAAAACTCGCATGGCAAATTTTGACAACAATAAAATACAAGAATTTTTAAAAAATGGAGCAGTTGTTTTAGATGTAAGGACTGTAGCTGAATATGAAGAAGGACATGTTTCTGGTTCAGAGCATATTGTTTTGGATAGAATTCCAGGGAATATCGAGACCATAAAAGATTTCGGGAAGCAAGTAATTGCTGTTTGTAGAAGTGGAGCAAGAAGTGGACAAGCAACAGATTTTTTAAAACAACAAGGAATTGATATTATCAACGGTGGACCGTGGGAAAATGTAGATCAGTATATAAAATAAGAAAGTTGTAATAAGTAAAAAGCGATTTGATTGTTGTCAAGTCGTTTTTTTAGTTTTATATATCTTTTTAGAATTTATATCGAGCGTTTAGAAATTATTGCTCTTAATAAAAAAATGTTTGTACTAAAGTTCGTAATGATTTCGTTTGTATCCGCCTTTCTTTTGAATAGCATAAAAAACAAAACCTAAAATAGCGCCGGTTAATGTTCCCATGTTAATAGGGTCAAAGTCATGACCTGTAATGAGGTATTTCATGTAAAAGACCAATGCCCCAATAACCAAGCATCCAATAAATAGATTGAAAGGATTTGAAGAGAGGTTTGCATAAGTGCCACAAACTATACCAGTAATAATAGAACTAAGTGTTATTTTAGTATAAATAATTTTATCAAAAGTAAAAGAATTTACAAAGTAATAACTAATAAGAATTCCGATTATGGCTCCTGCTATCAAACCAATACTTATTTTTTTCATTTATTAGGGGATATAGAATGAAAGTAAAGATACTAAAATATTTTATTCTTTTTTTTTGAATAAAACATTTATATATTAATGTTGTGTGTTTTTTTCAAATTTTCAATTTTTGATTGCAGTTGATTTCTAAATTTTTCATGAGATATCGACTTGGGGTTGAAAGGTCTATGTTTCAATCCTTTTTGAATAATATCAATTTCTTTTTGAAGTGAATCAGTTGTTGTATGTACCCATGTTTTTTTAAAAACCTCCCAAATATAATCAATGGCAGTTTCATTAGGGTGTAGCATGTCTTTTTCATAAAAACGATAATCCCTCAAGTCATCTAGTACAATTTCGTAAGAAGGAAAGTAAAAAGAATTTAGATCATTTGTTTCTTGGTGTATAGCCGTTAATAAGTGTGCTTTGCTCAAAGTGTTTTCAATCATGCCATCTTTTAAATGACGCACAGGACTGACAGTGAAAATAATTATTACCGAAGGATTGATTTTTAGAATTTGCTTTTTAAGAGCATCTAGTGATTTTGAAATTTCAGGAACAGATAATAGCTTTTTTGAAAATTGTTTTTGTGGAACTTTATGACAATTGGCTACAATGGTTTCTTTTTCTTTTGTTTGATAGACCCAAGAAGTTCCGAGTGTAATAATTATATGAGAAGCTTGCTTTATTTTTTCATAAGTGACAAGGATAGTTGCGTTGATGTTATTTAAAATGGCATATAAACTGCTATTCGAAAAATCAGAATGATGCTGGTAACTATGCCATTGTTCATTAAAAAAGAAAAGATTTTCTTCGGTATATTGTTTTTTCTGAACACATTCAGAGATCGCTATTTCTATAGATTTTGGATTGAAAAGGATGCCGTATGGATTGGTCAGTTGGTTGAATCTAAAATAAGAGAATTTATCTCCAATGTTTTCAGAAAAACAAGAACCAAACAAAACAATATTGGATTTGTAATCAATTTTGTTTTTTTGACCTTTTATTTTTAAAAGAGTTCTAAAATTTTGTTCAGACAATTTTGATTGTTTTATGGTTTGCAGATCTGCTATTCTTGAGAAATAGAAAGTTGTTTTAGTTGATATTTATATTTACAACAATTCCTTCATTATTACGCACATTGAAAACGATACCATCTTCAAAAATTAAATATTGACCTTTGATTCCTTTTAAGACACCTTCATAATTTTGTGCTTTTTCAATATTTAAGCTTTTTATTTTTTCAGGGTATTGTAAAACAGGATACCCCAATTCATAAATATCGGTATTGTCTTCTAAAAAATAGGGCAATACTTCTTCCGGTAAATATTGTTTTAATTCTTGTTTTTTTTCTAAAAGATCTGCTTCGGTAAGTTGGTTTTTTAGCATTTTTTGCCAACTAGTTTTATCTGTAACATAGCTTTTTAAAGCAACTTCCGCAGCACCTGCTAAATATCTATTAGGAACTTCTAAAATAGCAATGGCTTTTGTAGCTCCTTGATCAATCCATCGAGTGGGAACTTGTGTTTTACGTGTAACCCCAACTTTTATCTCACTTGAAAGCGCTAAGTAAACGATATGAGGTTGCAATTGTACAGCTTTTTCATATTCTAAATCACGGTCTTCAATTCCTAAATGAGCTGTACTTAATTCAGGCTTCATTATCCAATCACCGGCTTGCGCTTGTCCATAAAAACAGTCATAGCAAAATCCTTGTCTAAAAATTTTCTTTTGTTTGTTACAGGACATACATTGGTACTTCTCAAACTCGATTTCTATTTTTTTATTGAGCAACTGGTTTAAATTCAAAAAATCATTATCCATTTCTAAATAATATTGAATTGTTTCTGAAAATTCAGTATTCATTTTTTTTAAAACGCCTTGGTATTTCATGCTTGTCGAATTAGTTTTCCTATAGTTTTTGGAAGGAATTGTTAAAATCAAAAAGCACAATGGGCTCTTCGTTTTTCAAGTTTATTTTTTTACTGATACATTTTAGTTACTGCTTGTTACTTAAAAGAAATTCAGTAAATTTAACTCGATAAAGATAAGTAGGTAATTTAAGTATAAAAAATAATAAAAGATAAATGCAAAAAAATGTATTTTTATTATTGGGAGTTCTAGTTGATAATTACGAGATCGGTTGGTAAGTATTTAAAAGAAAATTTAGTTATTTGTATATAAGCATTGGGGAATTGAATCTACCGATCGCATTAAAATTTAAACAACTCAACAAAAGTTCATGCTATGGGATTTTTATTTGTAAACTCAATTCTTTCTTGGTTTTTAAAGAAACGAAAACACCAATTAGATTTGTTTTTGAAGTATCCTGTTGAGGTGCAACACGAACTTTTATCCAATTTACTTAAAACCGCAAAAGATACTGAAATAGGAAAGCAATATGGTTTTAAATACCTTACAGATTACAAAGAGTTTTCTGAGAGATTGCCTATCCAAAAATATGAGAGTATAGAGCCCACTATAGAGAGAACAAGAAAAGGAGTTCAAAATGTTTTTTGGCCATCACATATAAAATGGTTTGCCAAATCGAGTGGTACTACCAATTCGAAAAGTAAATTCATTCCTGTTAGTGACGAAGCAATAGAGTATTGTCATTTCAATGCTGGTAAAGATATGTTATGTTTATTTTTTAATAACAATCCAGACGCAGATTTGTTTACAGGGAAAAGTTTGCGTTTGGGAGGAAGCAGTGCTATTTATGAAGATAACGATACTTATTTTGGGGATTTATCTGCAATAATTATTGAAAACATGCCTTTTTGGGCTGATTTCAGCAGTGCACCCAAGCAAAAAATTGCTTTGATGAGTGAATGGGAAGAAAAAATGAACGCGATTGTTCAGGAAACTATTCACGAAGACATTACAAGCTTGGCTGGAGTTCCGTCATGGATGTTGGTCCTTTTAAACAAAGTTCTTGAAACTACAGGAAAGAAAGATATTATCGAAGTTTGGCCAAATTTGGAAGTGTATTTTCACGGTGGAGTTAATTTTACACCTTATAGAGAACAATTTAAAAAAATAATCCCAAGTCCTAATTTTAAATATTATGAGACTTATAACGCTTCAGAAGGTTTTTTTGCGATTCAAGATCAAAACAACTCAGATGAATTGTTGCTGATGTTGGATTATGGTATTTTTTATGAATTTATTCCAATGACCACGTATGATGGCGAAAATTCAATTGCCATTCCAATAGAAGAAGTCAAGCTAGATGTCAATTATGCTTTGGTAATTACCACGAATTCTGGATTGTGGAGGTATTTGATTGGAGATACTATTAAGTTTACTTCTTTGAAACCGTATCGTATAAAAATAACAGGAAGAACCAAACATTTTATAAATGTTTTTGGTGAAGAGTTGATTATTGAAAATACAGAAGAAGCATTGAAAATTGCTTGTTTAAAGTGTGAAGCAGAAATAATGGAATATACGGTTGCTCCAATTTTTATGGAAGGGAAAAAGAATGGTGCTCATGAATGGATGATTGAATTTAAAAAGCAACCAAAATGTGTGGTCACTTTTTCGGAGTATTTAGACAGGGCTTTGCAAGAAATAAATTCTGATTATGAATCGAAACGTTATAAAAACATGACACTTTCTTTTCCTACTGTTCATGTTTCAAGACCTTCTTTATTCTATGATTGGTTGAAGTCTAAAGAAAAACTGGGAGGGCAACACAAAATACCAAGACTTTCTAATAGTAGAAAATTATTGGAAGAATTGTTGGTATTGAATAATGAAATTATTATTTGAAAAATAGAATTTGATAGTATAGGAAATTTTATTTTTTCCGTTCCACAACATAATTAATCATAGTAGCTAAAGAAGTTTTAAACTCAGATTCAGGATAGGTATCTAGGATAGCGAGTGCTTTGGATTGGTAGCTTTTCATTTTGCCAATAGTATATTCAATACCTCCATTGGCTTTTACGAAAGCAATTACTTCTTTAACTCTCTTTTTATTAGTGTTGTGTTTTTTTACAGAATTGATCAGCCATTTTTTATCCTTTTCAGAACAAGTGTTCAAAGTGTAAATCAATGGCAAAGTCATTTTTTGTTCTTTGATATCAATACCTGTAGGTTTGCCAATATTACTTTCAGAATAATCAAATAAATCATCTTTAATTTGAAAAGCAATTCCTATGAGTTCTCCAAATTCATGCATTTTATCAACTTCTTCTTGCGTCGCTCCAACGGATGCAGCACCAATGGCGCAACAAGCAGCAATTAAAGTGGCTGTTTTTTGTCGAATTATTTCAAAATAGATTGCTTCGGTAATATCTAAATGTCGTGCTTTTTCAATTTGTAACAATTCGCCTTCGCTCATTTCACGAACGGCAACAGAAATCAGTTTTAAAATATCAAAATCATCATTATCAATAGAAAGAAGTAATCCTTTAGATAATAAAAAATCTCCAACAAGTACGGCAATTTTATTTTTCCATAAGGCGTTGATAGAGAAGAATCCACGTCTACGATTGCTGTCGTCAACAACATCATCATGAACTAAAGTCGCGGTGTGGATGAGTTCAATAACGGAAGCACCTCTATAGGTACGGTCATCAAAACCGCCTTTGGAAACCATTTTTGCAACTAAAAAAACAAACATAGGACGCATCTGTTTTCCTTTGCGTCGTACGATGTAATAAGTAATTCGATTCAACAGTGGAACCTTACTTAGCATGGCTTCTTTGAATTTGTCTTCAAAGAGTTCCATTTCTGTTGTGATGGGAGATTTTATTTGTTCTACTGCTTTCATTATTGTTGCTAAAAATAGGGAATATAAATTCTAAATTCTGAAAAAAATCTTAAAAGATATAACAATTCAATAAATAAGTATTATTTACCTGATTTATTAGCCAATTGACCACATGCAGCGTCAATATCCTTTCCTCGACTTCTTCGAACATTTACAACGATATCATTCATTTCCAAGATACTTACATAATCTGAAATTGATTTAGAACTTGCTTGTTGAAACATGCCATCGTCTATAGGATTGTATTCAATAATATTGACTTTAGAAGGGATGTATTTGCAAAATTTAACCAAAGCTCTAATAGCTTCTTTGTTATCGTTAATTCCGTTCCAAACTATATATTCATAAGTTATGGCACGTTGTGTTTTTTCATACCAATATTCCAAAGCTTCTTTTAAATCAGTCAATGGGAAATTTACATTAAAAGGCATAATTTGTGTTCGTACTTCATCAATTGCCGAGTGCAAGGAAACGGCTAAGTTGAACTTTACTCCATCATCTGCTAATTTCCTTATCATCTTTGGTACTCCAGAAGTTGAAAGTGTAATCCGTTTAGGGGACATTCCAAGACCTTCAGGTGAAGTTATTTTTTCTATGGAAGCCAATACATTTTTATAATTCATAAGTGGTTCACCCATTCCCATAAAAACAATATTGCTAAGTTTGCGATTAAAGTATAATAAACTTTCTTGATTGATTGCAGCTACTTGATCGTAAATTTCATCTGGATTTAGATTTCGCATTCGTTTCAATCGTGCTGTGGCACAAAATTGACAATCCAAACTACAACCAACTTGACTAGAGACACAAGCTGTTGTTCTTGTGTCGGTAGGAATCAATACAGACTCTACAATCAAACCATCATGTAGCCGTACTGCATTTTTAACAGTGCCATCATTACTACGTTGCATATCGTCTACCTCAATGTGGTTGATAACAAAGTTTTCTTCTAACATTTGCCTGGTTGACAAAGAAATATTTGTCATGGCCTCAAAAGAATGGGCAGATTTACTCCATAACCATTCATACACCTGATTCCCTCTAAAAGCTTTGTCTCCATTGTTTTCAAAGAAAGATCTTAGATTTTCTTTTGTTAAGGCTCGTATGTCTTTCTTTTTTGACTCCATTTTTTATATTTCTAACAGCTGCAAATATACTCGATGGATTTAGGTTTTCGGGAATTTGGACGAATTTATTTTTTCTTTATCAAGGCAAAACGTCCAAGAATAGCCTTACTACGGTTTGGGATTTTTACGTAGAGAAAAGGAAAGTAAGAGTGAAAAAACCGAAAAGCTATGTGTATTGAGGGTATATCATTCAAAAAAAACCCTGTATCATTTTTGATACAGGGTTTTATATACTTTTTTTAAGGTTGTGCTATAAGAAAAATCATATTATCTTAGATAATTAGCATGGCATCTCCATAAGAGTAAAATTTGTATTTTTCTTTTACAGCCTCTTCATAAGCTTGCATTAAGAAGTCATATCCAGCAAAGGCAGCCGTCATCATCATTAATGTTGATTTTGGCGTATGAAAGTTCGTAATCATAGAATTGGCAATGCTAAAATCATGAGGAGGAAAGATGAATTTATGTGTCCATCCATCATATGCATTCAATCTTGCGTTTGAAGAAACAGAAGATTCTACAGCTCTCATTACAGTAGTACCTACAGCACAAATTCTTTTTTTGTTACTTAGAGCATCATTGACTCTTGAGGCAGTAGTATTGCTAATAATTGCTTGTTCAGAATCCATTTTATGCTTCGATAAATCCTCAACCTCTACAGAGCTAAAAGTACCAAGTCCTACATGCAATGTTACTGGACTAAAATCGATACCTTTTATCTCAAGACGTTTCATTAAGTGCTTAGAGAAATGCAATCCAGCAGTTGGAGCTGCAACTGCACCTTCGTGTTTTGCATAGATCGTTTGGTAGCGTTCTGCATCCATTTCTTCTACATCTCTACGGATGTATTTTGGAATTGGTGTTTCACCAAGTGAAGTTAACTTTTCTCTAAATTCATCATATGAACCATCAAAAAGAAAACGTAATGTACGACCTCTTGAAGTAGTATTGTCAATAACTTCAGCAACAAGAGTTTCATCATCGCCAAAAAACAATTTGTTTCCAATTCTTATTTTACGAGCAGGATCAACTAAAACATCCCAAAGTCTGTTTTCTGCGTTCAATTCTCTTAATAAAAAGACTTCTATTCTAGCTCCTGTTTTTTCCTTGTTTCCGTATAAACGAGCTGGGAATACTTTTGTGTCGTTTACCAACATCAAATCACCGTCGTCAAAATAGTTAATCACATCCTTGAACAACTTGTGTTCTATAGTTTGTTCTTTTCTATTTAATACCATTAGACGTGCTTCGTCACGGTGTTCTGAGGGGTATTCTGCCAATAATTCATCTGGCAATTCAAAGTTAAATGCTGATAATTTCATTTGAGTGGTTTTGAAAATGTGGGCAAATATACGATATCAAGATAGGCGTTGTCAAGCATTTAGCTGTTTAATTTATAGAATATCTATAATAAGAGTCAATACGTCAAGTAAACAGCAGTATTTGTTTGTCTTTTTGAAGAAATAAAACAACCTACCTTATAAATAAAGTAGGTTGTTTTCGGTTTTTTTAATTCTGGTTATTGAAAATTGGAAAAATCAGCCCAAAAAGTAGGATATGATTTGGAAACAACATCTTGTTCTTCAATAATAATAGAAGCTTTTAGCAATAGGGGGGCAAAAGCCATAGCCATTCGGTGATCTTGATAGGTAGCGATAGAAATATCACTATGAATGGTGTTTGATGTTTTTAAATGTAAACTTTCGTCAGTAATGGTAATGTCAGCTCCTAGCTTGCTTAATTCTTGATGTAAGGCAACCAGCCTATCTGTTTCTTTAATTTTTAAAGTGTGTAGACCTGTAAGGTTGCAAGCGATTCCCATTCCAAAACATGTAACTGCAATGGTTTGTGCGATGTCGGGTGCTTTAATCAGGTTGAATTCTATACTTTTTGGATTCTCAGAATCGACAGTTTTTTCTAAGGTTATTGTATTTGTAGAAAAGGTTGTTTTTACACCCAATTTAGTATATAGTTTAGATAGAACACTATCTCCTTGAAGGCTTTTTTCTTTGTAAGAGTTTAAAACAATTTTTCCATTTTTACTGAGAGCTACTAAACTGTAATAATAAGAAGCAGAGCTCCAATCGGATTCTACAGTTATTGTGGTCTTTTCAATTTTTGTTTTGGCAGATACTGTTATTTTTTGCCCTTCAAAGGATGTTTTTATTCCCAAAGTATTTAATAAACTCAAAGTCATTTTAATATATGGAATCGAAGTAATGGCGCCTTCAAACTCCAATTCTAGACCCAATTCTAAACTGGGAGCAATTAGCAATAGTGAAGAAATGTATTGACTGCTTACATTGCCATTAATTTTAACTTTTCCTCCCTTGAGTATCGTTCCTTTTATTCTTAACGGAGCAAACCCTTCATTTTCAACATATGTAATATCAGCACCTAATGTTCTTAAGGCATCTACCAATATTTTAATAGGCCTTTCTTTCATTCTTCCAGAACCTGTTAAAATAACATCAGAATTCAAACGAGTAGAGAGGTAACCGGTCAAAAATCGCATTGCTGTACCTGCATGACCAATATTTATTATTTCCTCCTTTGAAGCCAGTGCTTTTTGTAGTAAGCGGGTGTCATCAGAGTTAGAAAGGTTTGATATTTCTAAATTAGGATACAGTTGTTGTAGTATTAACAGACGATTTGATTCACTTTTAGATCCAGTAATTTGAATTTGTTGGTTGATTTCTTTTGTGAAATGGTGGAGTTTTAAACTATTCATCTTACTTATTTTCTAAGGTTGTTTTTTGCTTTTTTTCTAGAGAAGTACGCCATAGATACACCGTAAACAATGGCCAATGCTATTCTTATCGTTATAAATTTAACCCAAGAGCCATCTTTCAATCCTTCTGAAATTTCATGAAAGTCACCATTTTTGAAATAAGTGACTGCCGAGAGTACAAATGTTAGTAGAATAAGAAAGCTAATAATAAATCTTAAGGATACTTTCCAAAAAGGGATTTCTAAAATGTTTTGAGACATGTTATTTTAATTTTTTATTATTATGATGGCGATCATGATCTCTGTTAGTTTTGAAATCTAGTTTTTGATCAAAAGCAGTTTGTAGGTCAATTCCAGTTTGATTGGCTAAACATAGTACAACGAAAATAACATCCGCTAATTCTTCACCAAGGTCTTTGTTTTTGTCACTTTCTTTTTCACTTTGCTCTCCATATCTTCTTGCTATTATACGAGCAACTTCTCCAACTTCCTCAGTGAGTTGCGCCATATTAGTAAGTTCGTTAAAATAACGAACTCCATGTTCGTTGATCCACTTGTCTACTAATATCTGAGCATTTTTTATATCCATAATTCATTCTTAATTAAACGAGGCAAATATAAGCAAGTCTTTTAAAAGAGTCTAAAGTTTGAACTTACAATATTGGAAAGTGAGAAGGTAGTATTAGGTTTTTCTTGCTTTTTGAATAAAAAGGAAGAGGTTATTTTTTTCTAAGTAATTTAAGAAAAATTTCTCTTGGTATTTCTTCAGCACCAAGACTTGCCAGATGATCATTGTAAACTTGACAATCTAATAAATTGTAGTTTTCTTGCTTTAATTTTTCTACCAAATATATAAATGCAACTTTTGACGCATTACTGACCTTACTAAACATACTTTCGCCACAAAAAACATTTCCTAAATCTATTCCGTACAAGCCACCTACCAATTTATTGTTTAGCCAAACCTCTACAGATTTAGCAATGCCTTTAGTATGTAATGTGGTATATGCGTCTTGCATGTCGTCGGTAATCCAGGTTCCTAATCCATCCCCTCTTTCAATTGATTTACATGCTTGAATAACTTCGGTGAAGTTTTGGTTGAAAGTAATTTTGAAGGTGTTGCTTTTTAGAATTTTCAACATGCTTTTGGATATTTTCAGTTGGTCTAAAAACAGTACCATTCGAGGGTCTGGACAATACCAAATTATAGGTTCTCCTTCACTATACCATGGAAAAATTCCATTTTTGTATGCAAGATGTACTCTTTCTACAGATAGGTCTCCCCCCAATGCAAGAATACCTTCTTCTGATACATTTTCTAAAGAAGGAAAAGTAATGTCTGTTTCTGAAAGCCAAATCATTTTGTAAAAGTAACAAGTAATATCAAATGAATTTCAAAATAAGCTATAAGAATTTGTTTTATATAAATAGATGATAGGCAAAAATTTTAAAACAAAGAAAGCTGCTTGGAAACCCAAGCAGCTTTTTCATAAAATTCTATCTTAGAATTATCCTAAAGTAACTCTAGAAAAGTTTACTACAGAAACTTCACCCAACGTTTTTACGTATTCAGCAACAGTTTTCTTTTCATCTTTGATGAAGTTTTGATCTAAAAGACATTGCTCTTGGTCCAAAGTCGTATTATCAGAAACAAATCTTTCCAATTTACCTGGTAAGATTCTATCCCAAATTTTTTCAGGTTTTCCTTCAGCTTTCAATTCTGCTTTTGCAGTTTCTTCAGCAGCAGCCAATACTTTCTCGTCTAATTGGGACATAGAAATGTATTGAGGGACGTTTTTCAACGTTTTTCCTAATCTACCTAATTCGATATTGTCTTTTTCGATAACAGCAATACGTGCTTCTGTTTCAGCAGCAACGAATGCGGGATCAAAATCTTTGTAAGACAATGTAGTTGCTCCCATAGAAGCAGCTTGCATGGCAAGATCTCTAGCAACAACTTCAACACCTTCTACAACAGCAGACAAACCTACTAATGAAGCGATTTTATTTCCAACATGAATATAAGATCCTACGTAAGGAGCTTCTACTCGTGAAAAGTCATTCAAATCAATTTTCTCACCGATTACACCAGTTTGTTCAATTAATTTTTCTGCAACAGTAATACCTCCAAAATCAGAAGCCAAGAAGTCTTCTTTATTTGTGTAAGATAATGCTTGTTCTGCTAAGCTTTTAGCCATGTTTACAAAATCTTCGTTTTTACCAACGAAATCAGTTTCACATCCTAAAACGATTGATACACCAACAGTGTTGTCTCCGTTTACTTTTGCGATTGCAGCACCTTCAGAAGATTCTCTATCAGCTCTTTTGGCAGCAACTTTTTGTCCTTTTTTTCTAAGAACTTCAATTGCTTTGTCAAAATCACCTTCAGCTTCTACCAAAGCTTTTTTACAATCCATCATTCCAGACCCAGTTGCTTTACGCAACTTCATCACGTCTGCAGCTTTTATATTTGCCATGATTTAATCTTTTTTTGTTATGTTAAAATTGTTGTTTTGATACAACAAAAATTTAATTACTTTTCTTCTTTTACTTCAGGAGCAGCAGGAGCTTCTTCTTTAGCAACTGGAGCTTTAACAGCAGGAGCAGCTTTTGCTTCTTCAGCTTTGTCTTTAGAAGCTTTTCTGTTAGAAAGGCCACCAGCTACAGAATCAATTAAAAAGCTCAATACTTTTTCAATAGATTTTGAAGCATCATCATTCGCAGGAATTACGTAGTCTACAGCTCTTGGATCAGAGTTAGTGTCAACCAATGCAAATACAGGAATGTTTAATTTTTGAGCTTCAGAAACTGCAATGTGCTCTTTTTTAACATCTACTACAAATATAGCCGCAGGCAAACGAGTCATATCAGAGATAGAACCTAAATTCTTTTCCAATTTAGCTCTTTGACGGTTGATTTGTAATTGTTCTCTTTTAGACAATGCATTGAACGAACCGTCTAATTTCATTCTATCAATTTGAGCCATTTTTTTAACAGCTTTTCTGATAGTAATAAAGTTAGTTAACATCCCTCCAGGCCATCTTTCAGTAATGTAAGGCATGTTCACTGAAGCAGCTCTTTCTGCAACAATATCTTTTGCTTGTTTTTTTGTAGCTACAAATAAGATTTTTCTTCCTGAAGAAGCGATCTTTGCTAAAGCATCAGCAGATTCTTGAATCTTAGCTACTGTTTTGTAAAGGTCAATAATATGAACTCCATTACGTTCCGTATAAATATAAGGAGCCATGTTTGGATTCCATTTTCTTGTAAGGTGTCCGAAGTGTACACCTGCGTCCAATAAATCTTTAATTTCGATGTTTGCCATTTTGTTTTTTGTTTACGTTCTCTGTGTATAGCAATGTATAAGTAGCGTCTTTTTACGGTCTTATGCATTTAGATGCTAAACAAGCCCTGTTTGAACAGGGCTTCGATAACTTGATTATAATTATATTTTTTAAGCCTTGATGGGCTTTGAATAAAAATCCAATAAAACGGATTAACGTTTCGAGAATTGGAATTTTTTTCTTGCTTTCTTTTGTCCAAATTTCTTACGTTCAACCATTCTAGGGTCTCTAGTAAGTAATCCTTCTGGTTTCAATACCAATCTGTGATCAGCATCGATTTCACATAAAGCTCTAGAGATTGCCAAACGAATTGCTTCAGCTTGACCAGTAACTCCACCTCCAAATACGTTTACTGTAATATCGTAAGATTCGATATTTTCAGTTAACATTAATGGTTGTTGTACTTTATATCTTAACGCAGATGTTGTGAAGTAAGCTTCAAAACTTCTTTTGTTAATTGTGATATTTCCTTTTCCTTCTGATAAGTAGATACGTGCTACTGCCGTTTTTCTTCTTCCTATTTTGTGAACTATATCCATGATTATCTAAGGTCGTTAAG
>Ga0105356_10002265_pt1 | contig 19194 bp, 14 predicted proteins | sample GOMGulsemesocosm_3_FD_83502 | JGI IMG/M metagenome (GOLD analysis project Ga0105356, IMG submission 83502) | Methane-oxidizing microbial communities from mesocosms in the Gulf of Mexico - GOM9D Gulf of Mexico | ecosystem: Environmental > Aquatic > Marine > Cold seeps | place: Gulf of Mexico... | reverse complement strand
GCACTTTTATGTTAAGCACGCCATCTTCAAGGCTGGCATGTACGTTAGCCTGATCAATATTTGCACCGAGTGGAATCTGGCGTAAATAGTGCCCGTAATAACGCTCCTGCCTCAGTACCTCACCGTCTTTTTCTTCCTTGTGTTCATCTTCCTTGGTGGCAGAAATGATCAACATACCTTCCTGCACAGTGATCTCAATATCATCTTTTTTCATTCCAGGCATATCGGCTTTTATTTGATAGGCACCGTCCTGTTCTTTGACGTCAATTCGCGGATTAAGAGACTTGAAACCACTGTCATCGCGAACAGGCATAAAGAAGCCCTCAAACAGATCGCCAAAGCGGTCATCAAAAAAACCTAAGGGTGAATGTTTGCTGATTTTTTTAGGAAAAAGACTCATGACATATCCTCCTGATTGCTGGTTTACAACTCGTAATACAACCCCCAAAATCTGACTACAACGAACTTACCAATTATCTTGAAATCACATCAATTAAGCAGACAGGGCACAGAGCGATAAAAATCACGCATTCTCCCTCCCTTTTTTCTCCCCCTCTCATTTGTTTATCCACAACCTGAACACCACACTCCCTGTAATCGGTGGACACTATTGAATGTTCAATGTTCAATGTTCAACGTTATACCGCATAACCCCAATGCGGATAGCCCAAAGAGGTAAACGCTGCAGGATGCGGAATATTCGTTTAGGCTGGAGGACAGTGACCTAACGCCCTAACATCTTATACCTGTCAAAATTGTCAGTCTTTCAAAAGGAATTTTTCTCTACCCGCTGCTTACTAATACATTGAAATTAACGAATTCGAGAGATTCATGGCCAAGTTCACTAGAGTACAATTTGTAGCGCTCCTGTGTACTTGCTTGCTATCGCGGCAAGCAGGAGCGGACAGTTTTGCCCTGCCGCCAAATGATATTGACCTGATCGGGGCCACCAGCACAGTCCTCAGCCGTTACGAAGACACACTGTTAGACATCGCAAGGGACCACGGACTAGGTTATACCGAGATCGTTCGCGCCAACCCTGGCGTTGATCCATGGTTGCCCGGCGAAGGAACAGCGATTCTTTTACCAACGTAGTTTATTCTGCCTCCGGTTGAGCGCCGCGGGATTGTTATCAATCTGCCGGAAATGCGGATGTTCTATTACCCCAAGCCGACAGCGGATGAGGCAGCAATTGTCATCACTCACCCAATCAGCATTGGTCGAATGGATTGGACGACCCCGCTGGGACAAACACACATTATCAGCAAGATAAAAAATCCAGACTGGTATCCACCGGAGTCGATACGCGAGGAGCATGCTTTAAATGGTGAGATTCTTCTCCCCAAAGTGCCTTCTGGTCCGGACAATCCTCTCGGCGCATTCGCCCTGCAATTATCAATTCCGGGCTATCTGATTCACGGCACAAACAAACCCTGGGGTATCGGTATGCGTATTACCCACGGCTGTATTCGCATGTTGCCCGAAGATATAGAGCCGTTTTTCATTCAGGTGCCGATTAATACCCCCGTTCGTATTATCAACATGCCCAGCAAGGTGGGCTGGTCCAAACAAAGACTTTATCTGGAAGTTCATCCAGCCTTTGAGGAGGATATTGTAAATCTGGAAAAAGGGATGATGGGGGTGGTGGATGCAGTGATTGCAGTCACCCGGCACAGACAAATACAAGTGGACTGGGTTGTGGCTAACGATACCTATCAACGCGCTGCGGGAATTCCCCTAAAAATATCGTTGCCCGCTAACAAGACCATATCTGAAATTGACTCTGGGGCACCCTGACCTTCGCTACGCGGCTTAAAAACGCCGCAATAACTGCGGCGTTTTTCTCAATTTTTAGAACTATTTACTGCTGGCTTTCTCAAACATCCGGTTCATTTTTTCACCGTTGGCTTCACAACATGCTTGTGCATTACGTGCGGTTCCCAGCGCCATGGTAGCAGTCTTCTCTGCCCTTTGGGCTATTGATAGGGCTCCATCGGCTTTCGCTTCAGCAGCAGCAACTGCTTGTTCTAGCGCACTGACACGATTCGCAAGATCTGGATCTGTTGCCGTTGTGGCACATCCAGCCAGTCCAAAAGTAACCATCAAAACAGCCAAAATGGCGCTCTTTTTCACTAACATACTCATCTGGAGATCCCCTGTGGTTTGTTGAACAACAATAGGTATGATAGCCGGTTACGGCAATAATTCCTTCACGGCTAAGTACTATGGGGATAATCGTGACCTGGATCAGTTTTCGAAATCAAGAAGCGAGCCATCTGCGTCAATAAAGCGTTCTCGAAAAAGGCAAATATTTTGATCTAAAACAGGCAGTTAACAACTAGTCTAAGGTATGCATCAAATGATGCAGGTGTTAAAAGTCGGCATCAATGAGTTTACTGTTTTTAATTAGCTTTAGGCGACCGCCTTTTTCAATGCCTGTAACACTACACGCAGTGGAGGATTTGCCATGAAAAGCTCGATAGCATTAGCCCTTTTGATAACCACCGCTATGCTCGCTGGTTGCGATACCGGCCCCAAATCGCCAATGGGTTTTAGCTTACCTACAGGCGATATAAGGCATGGCCGGGCACTCTTTCAAACACTTGCAGTGTCACGCATGTCATGCCATTGAGAGTATTGAGCAATTAGGAGGCAGCGGTGAAAAAGGAATATCGGTCAAATTGGGTGGTGACGTCAGTCGCATAAAAACCTACGGCCAACTGGTTACCTCGATCATTAACCCATCCCATCGATTAGCCAAGGGGTATCCGCTTGAAATGATTCAAACGGACGGCGTTTCAAAAATGCCTAACTACAACGACACCATGACTGTCAGCCAGCTGATTGACCTGGTCGCGTTTTTACAATCCCAATACAAACTGGAAAGGTATCCTGACTTCGAATACCCAATATATGATTTTCCCTCTGACGAAGCACAATAACGTTATTGTGCTTATGTAATACCGCAAGAGTGAGCAATACTTCGTCGGAGAAAGTTGCGGGAGACGGCACCGGCCTTTGCTGGCGTCGGGGCTTGTGTGTGAGCACTGTCCATGATCTGCAAGGTATCCATTAAAGGCTGTCCGCCCTTGTCTTCCGTGCTCGCGCAAATCCCCAACGATCTTAACTGCTACTTGGTCATTCCCCCGCCAGCTCGAGATAGCGCCGCGCCTGAGCAGCATAATGTTCACGGTCGCGAGACAACGGCTCATTGAGATGCCAGGCGGCAATCTTGGCACGGCGCAGAATTCGATATTTTCGGTAAAAATCGAGCAAGAGCCGAGGTAACGGATCGCCCGCCCTCTTTTCGTAAGCTTCGAGGAACCAGTCACCGACGTTGGGCTGGCCAAGCCGTTCGCATTCGAGCATCAGAAAAGCCAACTCATCGGCGGGATCGACTTCACGAAGCTCCTGACAAAATTCAAGACAATCAATGATAACAGACTCCGGCTTCAAGCAGATGTGTTCTGGTCGCAAATCGCCGTGCCCTTCTACGATATAGCCTTCGGCTATACGCTCTTCAAACAGCTCGGTATGTTTATTGAGAAAAGCGAGCTGACTTGAGGCTATGTGCTCAACTAATTCACGTTTTAGGCCATATTCTGGACGTAATAATTCGCGTCGATCGCTCTGAATGCCCGCTTCCAGCCGCTTACAGAAATCAACCGACGCAATCGAAACACGATCTGCTGAGATGAAAAACTCAGCAAGCCGCTGAGCCACCGCGCGCACGTCATTATGCTCGACAGTACGCTGGGCAAGAACCCGATCCAGCATCAAACCTGCGGGCAGTCGGCGCATGAGAACAAGCCAGTCAACCGGCGAGCCAGCGCCGTCAAGAGCAAGCTTGCCATCGACTTCCTGAGTCAGCGCGACGGTGCCCAGATAAACCGGCTCTGCCAATCGACGGTTTAACCTGACTTCTTCTTCACAGTAATGGTGCCGTAGTTTCAGCGTCGAGAAATCGAGTCGGTCATAGCGAATCGGCTTCTTTAGCTTGTAGACGAAACTATCGGTGAGGAAGAGCCATGACATATGGGTCTCTATTGCATCAACCCGGGCCGTATTACCAGGGTAGTTTGATGCGCGCCTCAAATACGCAACCTTGGCAGAAAGCGGTGGGCCTTTCATGACTGTTCAAGAAACACAGCGGTTACGGAGGGAGAATTTAGCTTAGCTGGTTGCCCGCCAGTCTCGTAACGATGGCTGAACATCAATTTACCTCCTGCGCCACCCTTTTATGCTAGAGAAACGTCGGCGGCGACGCGTCACATCAAGTCCGTAATGGACATATAAAAAGAGTAAAAGCCCTTTTCCAGAAAATCCACCGCTGTGATATCCATATCGTTCAGAGTAATCAAGGATGATCACGAAAACAAATACCTCTGGTCGCGGTTCAACCACAAAAGCTAGGTTATTGGAACTGAAAAGAGACCCTGTGCTCTAATCATTAATGCCATTCTGAATTCCAATCTAACATGGGGACAAGGTCATGGATAAGAAGATTTGGGTTGTCGTTGCAGATTCAACACGGGCGCGCATGTTCAATGCTGAAATGCCTCATGATCCCTTAGTGGAGTTACCGGAACTACAACATCAGGCAAGCAGAAACAAGGCAATCGACCTGCTCTCTGACCGCCCCGGTCGGGACAGCAACAACAATCATTCGGGCTCTCACACTGTCGGACACGAAAAGGAAATTAAATCACAGGAAGCGCTGACCTTCGCCCGTGAAATCAGCAAAAAACTTGAAACGTCCTATCACCAACAACAGATCAGACGACTTTACCTGATGACTTCACCGCAGATGTTGGGCCTGCTTAGAAAACAGCTTAGCCCGGAGGTGCGTACGGTGATTGCTCAGGAGAGCGATATCAATCTGGTAAAAGAGGATCCGGCTATTATCCGCTCTCACCTTCCTAATAAACTATAAAGCACCTCAAATGCCGACGCATGAGGTGCTAACAGCACTGCCCGCCAGCAGCCTGTATCAGCGCTGCGATCCCTCTACGTTACCCTTTACAAACACCACTGAACTGGAAGGCCTTGATAATTATTTTGGTCAGGATCGGGCTATCGAGGCGCTACGCTTTGGTGTCGGTATCGAACACGAGGGTTATAACATTTTTGTAATGGGCCCAGCCGGGATGGGAAAACACCAAATGGCATTGGACTTTATCCATCAATATGCCCGCCAGTGTCCTCAACCTTCAGACTGGTGCTACGTTAATAATTTCAGCTCCCCCTACCAACCGATGGTCATGAAACTACCAGCAGGTAAAGCCTGTGAACTACAAAGGGATATGGAGCAATGTATCGAGGATCTTTTGATAACCCTTCCTAAAGTTTTCCAAAGTAGCGAGTACAAGGTCAGGGTAAGTGAAATTAATGAGGAGTATGACGAAAAAGAGCAGCGCGCTATCGGCGAACTCAGAGAAAAAGCAAAACAACAAAACATTGCGCTACTGGAAACAAAAACAGGTTATACCTTAACCCCCATTATCAATGACAAAACTATTACTCATAAAGAGTTCACTGAACTATCCGAGGAAGAAGAACGACGCATTGAAAACACTATTAATGGGCTAAAAGTAGAACTTAAAGAGATTCTTCTTAATATACCTCTCTGGATGAAAGAAGGTCGTGAACAGTTAAAGAATCTGAACCGTGATATTGTCCAAAATACCGTTAACCAAACGTTTGGCGCATTAGAAAAGCGCTATTCAGATCTAACTGAAGTCATCCGTTATCTGCAGTCAGTGAAACAGGACGTGACCGAAAACGTTGATGATTTCAATGTCACTGGCAACGCCAGTGTTCCCGATAACATCCAAAGTCATGCCAAGGCCTTTTTCCCCTATAAAATCAATGTACTGGTGGATAATAGCCAAAGTTGCGGTGCCCCGGTAATTTATGAAGACAACCCTACGTTGATAAATTTACTTGGCCGAGTTGAACATGAGTCCCAGTTTGGAACCTTAACGACCAACTTCACGCTAATCAAGGCTGGCGCGCTGCACAAAGCCAATGGCGGTTACCTACTGTTGGATGCCATTAAAGTGTTAAGTAACTCATTTTCCTGGCAGGCTCTGAAAAGAGCACTTCAATCTCGTGAAGCTAAAATAGAGTCTGCTTACGAGATGCTGAGCCTAGCCAGCACCAAGTCGCTGGAGCCGGAGGCCGTACCGTTAGACCTCAAGGTTGTATTGATGGGTGACAGGATGATTTATTACCTGCTACAGGCTTATGATCCCGATTTCAATCTGCTCTTCAAGGTTCCCGCTGACCTGTCAGAAGATATGGCCAGAACAACTGAAAACAGCCTGAGCTACGCCCGGCTTATTGCCGCAATCCAACATAAAGAAAATATCCGCCCCTTGGATCAATACGCCGTCGCGCGAGTTATTGAAGAGGGTTCACGCAGACTTGAAGATACGAAAAAACTGTCACTCCATCTGGTTGCGCTGACAGATCTTCTCTTTGAAAGCGATTTTTTTGCCAGTGAAGACAAAGCAGACACGATTGCTATTGAGCATGTACAGCAGGCCATTGACGCCGCTATCCGACGCCTTGATCAATTTAGGGAACGCATGCAGGAAAGCATCCTGCGGGAAATCCAGCTGGTCGATACCGAGGGTGAAAAAGTCGCCCAGATCAATGGCCTATCGGTTTATCAACTCGGTGAGTATTCATTTGGTCGTCCTACCCGAATCACGGCCCAGACACGACTCGGCAGTGGCAAGGTGATCGATATTGAGCGTGAAGTGAAGCTCGGTGGCAAAATTCACTCCAAAGGGGTCATGATCCTCTCCTCGTTTCTAGCCAATCGTTACGCCAAAAACAAACCGTTACCCATTTCTGCCAGCCTGGTGTTTGAACAGTCCTACGGCGGCGTCGAAGGTGACAGCGCCTCCATCGCCGAACTCAGCGTACTCATCTCATCCATTGCCAAGCTTCCCATCAAACAATCGCTTGCTGTTACAGGTTCTGTTAATCAACATGGCCAGGTGCAAGCTATTGGCGGCATTAACCAAAAAATTGAGGGCTATTTTGATATCTGCTCAAGCCGTGATCTCACAGGCGAGCAAGGTATCATCATGCCACAGGCTAATGTGCAGCACCTGATGCTGGAACAAAAGGTCATTGATGCCGTCGAAAACGGCATGTTCCATATCTATGCCATAGATTCCATAGACGAAGCACTCACCCTGTTAATGGACTTCCCGGCGGGAGAACAAAAAGCAGATGGCGTTTATCCTGAGGAATCCATTAACGGCAGAGTGATCACTCAAATTGATCAATGGGTCGAACTGAGCGCAAAATTTAGCGCTCATCACGATAACGATGACGATGACGAGAAAAACTAAACAGCGGATTCTCATAGCTTTAGATGCTATCCACCCCAACGAAGAAAGTCTGGTTATGTTGGTAAACTTAGCCGCCCGGCTAAAGGCATCGTTGTCCGGACTATTTGTTGAGGATGCACGTTTGCTGGAGGTCGCCAGCCTGCCCTTTAGCACCGAAATACAGCGTATTTCTGCACAGGAACGAAACCTTCAGGTCGACACTCTGACGCGGTCAAATAAAAGAATTTCCGTACAAATTCAACGCCGATTAACCGAACTCACTTCGCAATACAAAATAGATTGGACCTTTAATGTAGAACCCGGTGAGCTCTTCGCTAAAGCGCTGCCCCAAGAGGGGTTTGATGTATTCCTCCCAGCGCGCAAACGTTCGGAGTTAAAACCTGAAAGATCACGGGCACGAGATGCAAAACAATTAAGTCTCATCCTGATTTATGATTTATCACCGCAATTTCATCGCGCAATTGAAATTGCCCGAATGCTCGCAGCAGATGGCACGATCTCTGACATAACCATTTTGTGCGACGGTGGACTGCCACAAATTATTACTGAGCAACTTCCTAAAAAAGGGATCAAGCTGCATATCCTCAACGCAGCTATCAGCTACCCCGAGATTCTAAAATCGCTACCCCTGTCACCTTCTACACTGCTAGTGCTATCCAAAAAAAGTATCTGCCAGCTGTCATCCAACGAGCTTTCAACGGTGTTTGCTCGTTTTGCCTCTTCGCTGTTGCTACTGGACTAGCTCTTAATAAAGAGTTTGACGCTTGGTGGTGAAAAATGAATCGCGATCAGAACGGCTGCTTCGAGCCATAACCTATTGTTTCTTGGTTATTTAGATTTTCCTATAATTGGATAAAAACCGCTGAACCGATCGCTATTACCCCATTTCATTTTCTTAAACGGAGCCACCCTCGACAATCGGCTTACCGAAGGCAGCTCCTGATACAAGCCTAAAACCGCTACCACCGATAAGGTAATGCCCTATCTTCAATAACCTGTGAAACAAGCGAGTCATCTTCACTGTTTTTTTGGTTGCCCCACTGATCAAAATAAAGAAGTTCATCCAATGATTCTCTATCCAGCCAGCCAGCCGTTTCCAGTTCCGGTTTTTCATAGAAATGAGAAACGTAACCTACGCAAAGGTAGGCAACCGGTACGATTTTAGCCGGCATGCCCAAGGCATCTTGCAGCGCCTTTTGTTTGATAATACTGACCCAGCCAACACCGATCCCTTCGGCTCTAGCCGCCAGCCAGAGGTTTTGTACAGCGCAAACACTACTGTAAAGATCCATGGTTTTAATGGCGGTTCGACCAACCACGACAGGGCCTGTGCGCGAGCGATCACAGGTGATACAAATATTAATCGGTGACTCTAGAATGCCTTCCAGCTTGAGCGAGCGATAGGTTTCACCTTTCTCTTTATCCTGCTCATCAAACATATTTGCCGCAGCATCGTTGGCTTCAACAAAGGCGCTGTGAACGCGCTTTTTAACCTCACCTGAACGAACTATCACAAAGTTCCAGGGCTGCATAAAACCCACCGAAGGCGCATGGTGAGCCGCATGAAGTATGCGGCTTAGCACATCATCTGGGACTGGATCTGGTTTGAATTGGCCACGAACATCGCGTCGGTTAAAAACAGTTTTGTATAAACCTTGGCGTTCTTCTTCACTAAAGAAAACTTCTTGTTGGTGTAAATCATCTAGCTTTTCCATTGTATTCCCCACTCTGGAAAAGTGAGAGTGCGTCTGTCCAAACGCCTCTATTAGCTAACAGGCCGGTCTTCTGACTTAGGGTCGTTTTGTTCAAACACCTTCCCGGTTTATTACCAGTGGCACGTTAAGTTTGAACAATCACCATCACAGCGTTGGGCACGTATCGGACTCTAACCGATTTCCCGATTATCCTTCACCTATCAAACGATAAGCTCAGACACCTGAAAGCAAGGAGCACTGACTTTTACAAAATCGCAAACAACCGTCATTGATCTTAATCATCAGGATGATAAATCAATGCTTATATATGAGGGGAAACGCTATAAATCATTGGCATTTAGAAACCGGAATAGCTTGCCATAGACACCTCAAGCTACCACGCTCTTGTTTAAACTAGTCGTACGCCCTCTGTGATTTTCATCTGTTGCTTTACTCAAACAGTCGTGACTATACTCACTTTAAGCGCTTTTTCCCGGGGCTCTACTGCAACCAACGAAAAAGCACGTATCCACCTCAAAAAGGGACATTAACTAGGGTGAAATTAACCGCTGATCAGCTAGTTCGACATATCCACCCCAACGACCTGCAGCTTGATAAAGCCTGCCCCCCGCCCACTGCTAATCAAATTCTTGGCCAACCCCGTGCTACGGAAGCGCTCGAATTGGGCATACGAACACCACAACCGGGTTACAACCTTTATCTAGCCGGAGAGAGTGGCACGGGCCGTGTTCGTTATGTCATGGAGTATCTGGCACCGCTGGCGGCCGTTTCTGATCCACCTCAGGATTGGTTGTACGTTAATAATTTTGATAACCCCAGCGAGCCGCGCGCCATTGCCCTGCCACACAAGCAAGGCTCAGCGTTTATGAAGGATATCGACAAGCTGATCGAAGAAGTCCTGGCGACTTTCCCCGCCGTGTTTGAACACCCAACCTATCTACGTAAAATCGCAGCCTTCCAGAAAGAGTTTGATCAACTTTACGACCAATCCATTGATATCGTTGAGAAGAAAGCTGCATCTATGCAGATCGCCCTGTACCGTCAGGATGGAGCCATCACCTTCAGCCCCTTAATTGACGATCAAATAGCCGATGAGGCCAACTTCGCCAAGTTAACCGATGAGCAACGTGACACCTTTCATAAACAAGCTGAGGATCTTGAAGCGTTACTCAACGACAGTCTACTAGAGCTACCGCAATGGCAACGTGATCTGAACAACAAACAACGCAAGTTACAGCAGGAAACCATTCGTCATTCACTGAAACCACTGTTCGATCAAATTCAAAACAGTTATCTGGGCTACGCCGGTATTCTGTTTTATCTGGCGCAGGTCAATGATCACCTGCCACGCACCATTGTTGAACATCTCGATGAATCACAACAGGAAAGCCCAAGCAACCGCCGCTTGCTACTTGAAGAGCTGTACCGCCCTAATCTATTCAGCGCCCATCGCCGCGCCAACGGCGCGCCCATTATTTTTGAGTCAAACCCCAGCTATAACAATTTGTTCGGCAGCATTACCCTGTCATCTGAACAAGCCTCACCGGCCAGTAATTACCACAACATCATTCCTGGTGCGCTGCACCATGCCAACGGTGGCTATCTGATTCTTGATATTGAAAAGGTATTACGCGATGCCTCAACTTGGGAAGCCCTTAAACGCGCGCTACGTGATGGTAAAATCTACATTGAACAGCCCAGCAACGAAATGCAAATGGCCTTACCACAGGCGCTCAAAGCGAAATCAATCCCTTTAAATATCAAAGTGATACTGATAGGACCTCGAGAAGTTTATTACGCACTTGAAGAGCACGATTCTGACTTTGATCAGCTATTCCGCATCCTGGTTGATTTCAGTAGCGACATTAATTTTGATGGCTGTAATCTGACGCGTTTTGCAAATCTGGTGCAAAACCGTGCCAGTGACCTGGAACTTGCGCAACTCGGCCCATCAGCATTATCCCGGCTGGCCGAACATGCCTGCCGCCTGGCCGAACACCAAAACAAGCTGACCGCCTGCATCGACCACATCATGGAAGTTGCTACCGAGGCCAATCAGTTCCTTTTGCAGACTTCGGATACGATTCTCAATAAACAACATATAGAAACAGCTATCAGTGCCCGCGCTCATAGAAACTCACGAATCCATGATCTAATTAAAGAAGATATCCTCAGCGGTAAAATCGTGATTTCCACCGAAAGCACTGCTGTTGGACAAGTAAACGGCCTATCCGTGATTCAGGTGGGGGAAAGCAGCTTTGGCCTTCCCATTCGTATCACCGCCACCGTGCATCCCGGCTCCAACGGCGTGGTCGATATTGAACGTGAAGTTGAACTAGGACAGGCCGTACATTCCAAAGGTGTTCTGCTATTAGCTGGCTATCTGTGTGGTCGCTACGCCAAGGATTTCCCTTTGGCAATTTCTGCCAAGATCGCCATGGAACAAAGCTACGGCTATATCGATGGTGACAGCGCTTCGCTTGCTGAACTCTGTGCCCTGCTGTCAGCGTTGATTGTGCAACCCTTCAAGCAGGATATCGCCATGACTGGCTCAGTGAACCAGCGCGGCGAAGTACAAGCCATTGGCGGTGTGAACGAGAAAATTGAAGGCTTCTTCGACATTTGCAAAATGCGCGGCCTGACCGGCACCCAGATGGTTATCATCCCGGCCAGCAACAAAAGCAACCTGATGCTTTCTAATGAGGTGATTCTGGCGGTTCAGCAAGGCCTGTTCAGTATCCACGCCGTCAGTAAAGTCGATGAAGCCTTGGCATTACTGGCTGGCGAAGATCCTGGCGAAAAAAACACCTCCGGCCAATTCCCGTCCGACTCCATTAATGGCCGCGTCGTTGATCAGCTGCGACGCTACACGGAAATTGTTCAAAAAACACAGGGAGGCCGAGTCTAAATAGCGTCTTTTACGAACCATCATCAACGGCTAACACCTGACCAATGAACGGCCGACAGGCGTAAAAACTCAGCTAAGGAAGCTTCACTCATTGTCTTTCCCTGCTTGTAACGGTTTGCGACCAACTAGTTTTTCCTTTGAAGTCAGTGACCCTGTCCTGCTGTATAAACAGCGGGACAGGGTCCTCTCTGATAGCAAATACCAACAGTCTAACCGCAATGGCTAAAGACACAGCTTCAGCCCGCCCAAAACGCAGATAAAAGCCGTTATTCCGTGCCGCTTTACGTTGCATTTAGCAAAGTCGTGGTATAAAGTACGCGCTCTTTTTTGCTACCTCAAACTATCGAAACAGCAGAGAAAAACAAGTTATTGGTGAGGTGTCCGAGTGGTCGAAGGAGCACGCCTGGAAAGTGTGTAAGTCGTAAGGCTTCGAGGGTTCGAATCCCTCCCTCACCGCCATATCTCTTAACTTATTGAATTCTCAGTAAGTTTATGTAAAACAGTTAGTTACCGCGCTACACGACCATCTCTACTGGTACGTATCAGTAGTACGAAAGGTCAAATCCTAACGTAACGCGGAGCATCCAAAATGTCTTCTATGCCTAAACCTTGGAAACACCCAGACAGCGGCATCTACTATCACCGAATTGAAGTACCGAAAGACATCCGGTCTATCATCGGAAAGCGATGGATCAAAAACTCTCTCCATACTCGTGAATTCAGCGAAGCCAAACGTCTCTTCGCAATACAGTACTCAGAAACCCAAGCTCTCTTTGCTCAGGCTCGTGACCATGTCACTCTGACACCTAAAGACATTGAGATACTATCTCAGCGTTGGTTTGAGATTGCCGTACGGGACATCGAAGAATGTGGGGATACTGAACGCTACATGATCTTACCTGAGGGTGATGATCACTATAACCTTCTAGGTGAGCTTGTAGCTGAAGCACTGGAACGTGGATACACTCATCAGCTGAAATGGGTCAGAGGCTTTGTGTCTGATGTCCTCACAGAGAACAACATTCTGCTGACTGAGGGTAGTGAAGATCACAAGAAGCTTACTGAAAAGCTGTGCTGGCGTTATCTTGATTTAAGCAGGATCGCTCTAGATCGTTACTTTGATGACTGGAAGTCCACAACAGAAGAGTTCACTCAAAGAGCTGGCGACAAGCTAAGTGTTGAGAAGAAACCCAAGGTAGACCCAAAGCCTCGTGTGATGGACTACAAGCCTCTGAAGGAAATCATAGCCTCCTTCTCTGCATACAAAATACAGCGAGATGATTGGGACGAGAAGACACAAGCTGATGCTGAAGGTGTCTATGGTCAGCTCATTGAATACCTTGGCGGCAATACCGACCCATCGACAATCAAACGAGAGCAGTTACGTGACTTCAGTGTCCTGTTGTCACAGCTACCGACTAACTACACGCGCACTCCTCGCTTCAAGAACCTGTCACTACATCAGCTAACAGAGCTTGCTGCTAACGAAGAGCTAAAGACCATTGCCGCAGCTACAGTGAAGAAGAAGTTCAACTTCATCAAATCACTATTCAAGTATGCCTCTCAGGAAGAATGGATAGACAAGGATAGAGCTACAGGTATCACCATTGCTAAAGGTGTCTCCAAGAAGCGTGCCCCCTACTCTCCTGAAGAACTGAACAGCATCTTCACGTCCACCAAAGACACTGACCGTAAGTCTGACTTCTGGTTACCTCGTATCGGTCTGACTACAGGCATGAGGTCAAATGAGATACTGCAGCTGACCACAAGTGACATTAGGCAGACATCAGATATCTGGTACTTCGATATCAATGAAGATATGGACGTTGAGGCAGGCCAAGCCAAGAAGACAAAGACCGATAACTCACGGCGTTCAGTGCCAGTGCCTGAAGTCTTGATCAAGGTTGGATTCATTGATTACGTTCAAGCTATCGGCAGTGGTCGACTCTTCCCCTGTGTTCACCTTGGATCTGACAAATCGTACTCCTCTGTCTACAGCAAGCGATTCAATACGCAACTGGATAGACTGTCCTTGAAGCCTGATGCTGATGAAGCCTTGATGAAAGACTTCCACTCATTCCGTCACACCTTCAGAGCCAACACACGGGCTAATGGTGTATCTAAGGAGACTGCTGACTTACTGGGTGGCTGGAAAGATCAGGAAGGTCGGACTGCTGGTGATGACTACGGGGTGCATTACGAGAGCTTTATGTCAGAGCTGAAGACTGCTATTGATCAGATCGACTATAGCCAGTTGAGCTTCATCTAACCCCGTTCACACGCACTCAGATTGATCATTTATTGTTCATATTTAAAGAGTGCAGGAGTATAATAATAGGTACCAGCTCCCATGGTCGCCCCCGTTTAGCGGGTGGTTGTGCATAGGCTAAAGGCTTTAGCCGTCTGGTAAGTCTGGCCATTGAGTATGTCGATGGGTACGTTTGATCATCAGGGTCAAGTGACTTGTCTAAACTGATATACAGTGGGCGAGCTTGGACGTTAGACAAGGTCTGAGTATCCAGCGCCAGCGTCTGTTGGGTTCAAAATCGACAAAGCGCTCAACAGTATCGTGGTGGCCCGTTACCACCAGTGAATCTGACGAGAGCCGTTCTTTGTAGAGAAGGAGCGGCTTTGCTTTTCTTGGATTACATCTACTTAAATCTACCTAGCCGCTAGACATCCTGTGACGTTTTGGCGGTCTTCGGTACTGGCTGTGCATCTTTCAGTAACTCCATCTCTACAGCATGGCGTAATGTAGTGGCATAGTTCAACGATCCGACTCGTACAGCTAGATATTGGCAGCATGGTACAAATGAAAATACCAACGGTTTACTGTGACAGTACAGACCTAAAAGAACGGACTTCAAAACGGTAACGATAGACAAAGTTGATCCCGCTATCTCTCAGCCCAACAAATTCCACAAAAGATATTAGGTGCAAGGCATTTTCTGAAGTAATGACGTAGGATATAACAACAATAGCAATCTAGCTGGTTGGGCATTTCAGGATTTAAACCGCCAAACATTAAACCACCTATTTTTTTAAACAAATAGCTCATCAAAAATGGATTTTGTATGATTTATTCTAAGCTATCACCGATAAAATCACCTTCACAGGCAATTTTAGCTGGATTCGTAATAATGATCCTGCTGATGGCGCTATTCGCTTTAATGGCGCTACGTAAAAATACAGAACTTGCTGAACTTAATAATCAAATGTACCGGCATCCGTTTTCGGTCAGCAACGCTGCATTAGAAGCAAATAACGACATCCTCTCCATGTACCGTCATATGAAGAATGTAGTGCTAGCTACAAACAAAGATGAATTAGAAGCCGCTATTTCCTTAGTAGACCAACATGAGCATAACGTTTATCAACATTTTAAATTAATCAACGAACGTTTTCTTGGGGATAAGGAAACACTTAATACTGCATATAGATTATTTATTGATTCGAAGCTTATACGTAACGAAATTATTGATTTAAAACGCAGCCAGCAACATCGACTGGCTATCGCCATGAGCACAAAAGATGGACACTCGCATTTCAGACTGCTAACCAAAAGTATGAATGTTTTGATAGATTTCGCTCGCAATAAAGCACTTGAGTTTAAAGATAGCAGTCAAAACACCTATGAGACGAGTAAGTCCTACCTCTACTCCCTCCTTATTTTCGTAATTTTATCAGCCATCGCTACAACTATTTTTGTCATTTTCCTGGTCAGAAAAGCTGAATATTCTCTCAAAAAAAGCGAAGAACGTTACGCCCTTGCCATTAAGGGCTCCCAAGATGGTCTATGGGATTGGGACGTATTAACCGATGAAGTCCTTTATTCACCGCACTGGAAAAGCATGCTCGGATATGCAGAAAATGAAATAGGGAATGATTTAGCTGAAGGGATGAAACGAGTACATCCAGATGATAAGGATAATTTGTCCTCACATGTTTCTGAGTTCATTGGGCGTAGAACTGAACAGTTTAGTATTGAGTTTAGAATGCAACATAAGGATGGGCGGTATATCAATGTCCTTTCTCGTGCCGGTGCTATTGAAGATAAAACAGGAAACATAATTCGTATCGTCGGCACTCATGTCGATATTACTGAGCGCAAACAATCAGAAGAAAAACTAGAGCTCGCCGCCAGTGTGTTCTCTCACGCAAGGGAAAACATCGTCATCACTGATGCTGCTGGCACAATCATTGATGTAAATAATACATTCACGACTTCAACTGGTTATAGTCGTGAAGAGCTGATTGGACAGAACCCACGCGCTCTTCAATCTGGACGTCAATCACCCGAGTTCTACGCCGATATGTGGCAAACCCTACTGGAGGAAGGCTGTTGGCAAGGTGAAATTTGGAACCGCCGTAAAAATGGCGAAGTGTATGCTGAAATGAAAACAATCAGCGCCGTTCATAACGAATACGGAGCCACAACCCATTATGTCGCCTTAGGTAACGACATCACCGAGACGAAAAAACATCAAGAACAACTAGAGCATATTGCCCATTACGACATACTTACTAATTTACCCAATCGCTCATTACTTGCTGATCGCTTATCTCAATCCATGTTGCAGTGTAGGCGGCGAAACCAGTCACTCGCTGTCGCATTTCTAGATTTAGATGGTTTTAAACAAGTTAATGACAGCCACGGTCATAATATCGGTGATGAACTGCTAATTGCACTCTCACATCGTATGAGCGAGGCATTACGCGAAGGAGATATCTTAGCCCGCATTGGCGGTGATGAATTTGTTGTTGTATTACCAGACTTGACCAAGACTGAAGATTGCCAGCCTGTATTAGAACGATTATTACTCGCAACCTCAGAACCGATCACCATAGATGAATTAGTATTAAATGTATCAGCCAGTATTGGCGTCACCCTCTATCCGCAAGATAATGCGGATGCCGATCAGCTCATACGGCATGCCGATCAAGCTATGTATGCGGCTAAAAACTCGGGGAAAAACTGCTATCGTTTGTTTGATACCGCTCAAGATGACGCTGTTAGATTGCAAATGAGAAACCTTGAGGCTATTCGCATTGCGTTAGATAAACAGCAATTTGTGCTCCATTATCAACCTAAGGTTAATATGCGGACAGGTAAGGTGACAGGTGCTGAGGCGCTTATTCGCTGGCAACATCCAGAGCGAGGTCTATTAAGCCCAATTGAATTTTTGCCGTTCATTGAACATAACCCCATGATTATCGAGATGGGAGAATGGGTCATTGACACCGTATTAACACAACTAAGCCAATGGCAAGAAGCAGGACTAAACCTACCCAGAGCCAGCGTAAACATTGCAGCAGTACACATACAGCAGCCTGACTTTACGGATAGGCTAGCCACACTGCTAGCAGCCCATCCTAATGTTGAGCCACGCCATTTAGAACTAGAGATACTGGAAACAAGTGCCATGGATGATATGGATCATGTTTCAGCAACGATGACTGCCTGTATAGCATTGGGCGTAAGCTTTGCCCTAGATGATTTTGGTACAGGTTATTCATCCCTTACATATCTTAAACATTTACCCTCTCGCTTGATCAAAATAGACCAAAGCTTTGTACGCGACATGCTAATTGATACTGATGACCTTGCTATTGTTGACGGCGTAATAGGCTTAGCTAAATCATTCAATCTTGATGTGATTGCGGAAGGCGTTGAAACGATTGAGCAAGGCGTTGCATTATTGCAACAGGGTTGTGAATTAGCACAAGGATATGGCATTGCAAGACCGATGCCTGCAGATAATGTTCAGGCGTGGGCAGATGGGTGGAAGCCTGACGAGGCTTGGCAGAATTGAAAGATTACACAGTAATTTAGCTGCCCCAAATATAGATCACTGAATCGCTATTAGTGTGCTTGCTTTGATCTTGCTTACAAACTATCTCTGGGAAAACATTGTAGTGGTCAAGTAATTTTGGCCACAGTTTAGTAGTTAGCTCTGTGTTGTTTCTCTGCCGCGTTTGGACTTAATCCGTTGTTGTGCTGGTGCGGCCTTATCTGGCTGTAATAACCAACAACATAGTCGGTTATTGAGTGTTTCGCCTCGATAAGGCTGCGATAGCCTAGGGTTGGAACCCATTCCGTCTTCAAGCTTCTGAAAAAACGCTCCATTGGCGCATTGTCCCAGCAATTCCCTCGCCGACTCATGCTTTGCCTTATCTGGTAGCGCCAAAGTAACTGTCGGTATTTGCGGCTGGTGTAATGGCACCCTTGATCTGAATGAAACATTAATCCCTTTGGCTTACCGCGTGCTTCAACAGCCATGCTTAATGCCTTGCCAGTCAGTTCGCTGTCTGGTGAGAGTGACATGGCCCAGCCAACAGGCTTACGTGCATACAAATCCATCACAACGGCCAAATAAGCCCAGCGGTTACCCGCCCATATATACGTGACATCGCCACACCAAATCTGATTCGGCTTGCTAACCGTAAACTGCCGAGCCAGTTGATTAGGGATCGCGATATGTTCTTGCTTCGCTTTTTTGTATCGGTGGTTAGGCTGCTGACAACTCACCAGCGCAAGCGCCTTCATTACTTTACCGGCACGGTAACGGCTCAATGGCATGCCGCGAGCGGTAACAATGCCAGAGATACTTCTAGCCCCTGCTGAACCATTGCTTTCTTCGTGAGCGGTACGAACCTCTCGATACATTTTCGCCTTCTCAGGCGAAAAGCTGCGCGCCCGTTTTAGCCAGTATTTATAGCTACTACGATTAACCCCAAACACATTGCAAATTCGCGTTACCGTATGGCTCTCTTTGAGTTTTTTGATCAGCGAGAAGTGGTCAGTGAGTCTGACATCAAGAGAGCGGTAGCCTTTTTTAATATTTGGTTCTCTTCCTCAATACGCCTGAGTTTCTTCTCCAACTCACGGATTCTCTGCTGATCTGGAGTCATTGGCGTTGCCTGGGGTGCTTGGCCACTACGCTCGCTTCGGAGTTGGCTAACCCACTTATCCATAGTCGATTTGCCGACACCCATCGCATCGGCAGCGTCTCGCACCGTGTAATTCTGATCGACAACTAGCTGTGCTGATTCAAGTCGAAACTCTGGACTAAAAGTGGGTCTTGTACGTTTATTCATTGGTCACCTATTTAATGATGAGGTGAGTCTATCACCTCTAATTAGGTGGCCAAATTCACTATGCCACTACACATAGGTCTTCACGCGCACTACAATGGGGGAAATC
>Ga0105356_10002264_pt1 | contig 19194 bp, 10 predicted proteins | sample GOMGulsemesocosm_3_FD_83502 | JGI IMG/M metagenome (GOLD analysis project Ga0105356, IMG submission 83502) | Methane-oxidizing microbial communities from mesocosms in the Gulf of Mexico - GOM9D Gulf of Mexico | ecosystem: Environmental > Aquatic > Marine > Cold seeps | place: Gulf of Mexico... | reverse complement strand
GGGTGGGTAGATGATTTGCACAGAATATCTGAATACGCAGGAGATAACATTGCATTGAGTGGAGGTACAACAGACCATTTATTTTTCTTATACAATTACCAATCCATTCCTAATAATTCTAGAGTAGCAAGGTTCTGGAGTAATTCTTATAAAATTGCTGTAGGAACCAATGTAATGATTGAGAGTATCCCTGAAGGAGAATCAACAGATAAAGATCAATTATTAGGAGAGAATTACTATCTAAGAGGATTGGTATATTTTCAGATGGGAAATGTATTTGGAAAACCTTACAATCAAGGAGGTTCGAACTTATCAGTGCCACTTAAGTTGACATCGGGTACTGAAGACAGACCTGATAGAAACACAGTTGAAGAAGTGTATGCACAGGTAATCAGTGACTTGTTAAAGGCAGAATCTTTAATGACGATTAACAAAGGAGCATCTTACGCTTCCAAAGGAGCTGCACAGGCATTATTGTCAAGAGTATATTTATATATGGGTGAGAATGTAAAGGCTGAAGAATATGCGAACAAAGTAATCGGATCTTTAGAATACAGTTTGTTGGATAATGGACCGTTTAAAGAAATGAATAAATTGATACCAAGTAACAATTCAGAAGCTATTTTTGCAGTGACTTTGAGTAAAGCTTCAGACCTTTTAGGGCAATGGGATGATTGGTATACAATTGGATCGTTTTACGCAAGTGTTGAAGGTTCTGGTTGGGGAGAAATGTACGCTTCAAGATCTTATCTTGATTTGATAGACAAAAACCCAAATGATGCTAGAAAAGCATTTATCGCGCCACAATATAAAAAGGACGGTAGTGACAATCAAATACCAGCTATATATTGGGTAAATGATACATACAAATATGAGTTTAGAAATACTACTGAAACTGCTGGGGTAACTACTTTTACAGATGAAGGAACAACCTATACCGTAAAATCGGAAGTGGTAGACGGAAAAACAGTGTATTATTTTGACAGTGCTAGTGGAAGACAAGAGGTTATTAAGGATTATGATCTTGAGAAACGAAACGGGCATCCGAAATTTTATATTCTAAAGGCATCCTTGCAAGAAGATGATTTACACATGTGGTCACCAATGGTTTCACGTTTGGCAGAAATGTACTTGAACAAAGCAGAAGCTTTGGCAAAACGAGGATCGAATCAATTGGCATTGGATGAAATAAATGTGCTTAGAGCAAGAGCCGGTATTCCAGCGTATACTTTGACTACAATTCCTGCAGGAAAAACAGTTTTAGATGTAGTGTTAGAAGAACGTAGGTTAGAATTGGCGTATGAAGGACACAGACGTTATGACGTATATCGAAATGGGAATACCATGAACCGTCGCTATCCAGGGACGCATTTAAATGGTTCTTCTCCGTTTTTCGAAATACCATCGACACATCCGAGAATTATTGAATTCATACCAGAACAACAAATTCTTTTACAACCGAGTTTAATTCAAAATGATTAATATTATAAGCCCCTTTTTGGGGCTTATTTTTTTCTATTATCATGCTTATGCAAAATGCTTACTTTAAATACAAAATAGTTTTAGGACTTTTTTTTCTTGTTCTTTCTTGTGGAAATCCTGTAGATAAGTTGTCAACAGAAAAACTTTTCACAAAAGTACCTGCAGCTATTACAGGAGTTACTTTTGAAAATAGAATTTTAGAATCTGAAAAAATTCATTATTACAAATATTTATATATTTATATTGGAGGTGGAGTAGCTGCTGCTGATTTTAATAATGATGGTTTGGAAGACCTTTTCTTTACCTCTAATATTTACCACAATAAACTTTTTTTGAACAAAGGGAATTTTCAGTTCGAAGATATTACCATACAAGCAGGGATAGAGAAACGAGTAGGGTTTGATGTGGGAGTTTCTGTCGCTGACGTAAATAACGATGGTTTTTTAGATATTTATATCAATCGAGCTGGATGGTACAAGGGAGATGTGAAATTGGCGAATATGCTTTATATAAATAATGGGAATCTTACATTTACCGAACAAGCAGAAGCTTATGGTTTGGCAGAAAAAAATAGATCAATAGCCTCTACTTTTTTTGATTATGATAAAGATGGTGATTTGGATGTTTATATAGCTAATGCACCTTCTGGATTTGCTTTGTCTGGAAAAATAATAGATCTAGATCAGATTCAAAGTAGTGAAGAAACTAAAACATTTAGAGGAAGTGATAAATTGTATAACAATGACGGCAATGGGCATTTTACGGATGTATCGTTGCAAGCAGGAATTTTACCAGATTTGGGTTTTGGATTGAATGCACAAGTAGGGGATCTTAATAATGATGGATGGCAAGATATTTATGTGTCAAATGATTTTATAAGTCCAGATTTTGCATATATAAATAACGGAGATGGAACATTTTCAGAGCGAAGAAATGACCTTTTTAAGCACATATCCTATTATAGTATGGGAAGTGATATTGCTGATATTAATAATGATGGATTGTCAGATTTATTAGTATTAGATATGAGCCCAGAAGATTATATACGTTCTAAAACAACCATGTCAATGATGTCTATTGATCGATTTCAAGAAATGATTGATAAAGATTACCACCATCAATATATGCACAATGTAATGCAACTTAATAATGGGAATGGTACGTTTAGCGAAATAGCAAATATGTCTGGTTTGGCCAAGACAGATTGGAGTTGGTCATCACTTGTTGCTGATTTTGATTTGGACGGGTTTAATGATATTTATATAACAAATGGTATTTATAGAGATGTTGTAGATAGAGATATCAATATAGAAATCAACGCTTATATTGATGAAAATAAAGCAAATTTAAAAGAAAAAGATTTTTATAAGTTCACTCAGAAATTGCCACAACAAAAATTGACGAATTATTTATTTCAAAATAAAGGAAATTTAAAATTTGAGAACAAAACCGATAGTTGGGCAGATGAAGCTCCAACTTTTTCTAATGGTGCTGTCTATGTGGATTTAGATAATGATGGAGATTTGGATATAGTAACAAATAATTTAGATGAGAACGCAACAATTTTAAGGAACAATGCGCAAGAATTAAATGAAAATAATTTTTTACAACTAAAGTTTAAAGGTCCTATTAAGAATAAATTTGGAGTAGGAACACAAGTAAATATCTATCAGGAAAACGGAAATATCTTAACAAGACAATTGGTAAATGCAAGAGGGTATTTATCTTCTCAGTCCAATACATTGCATTTTGGCTTAGGGAAAAATGCAACAATTCCAAAGATAGAAATTATTTGGACAGACGGAAAAAGACAAATAGTAAGTGATGTTGCTGCAAATCAACTTTTATTGATAGATTATAAGAATAGTACAACGGTTTCAAATAGTAGTTTTGATAGAAGTACAAAAAAAATGTTTACTGAAAAAACGATAGATATAAATCATGTAGACCCCGCCTACAATGATTACAACAAACAATTATTGTTACCACATAAATTATCTCAAACAGGATCTGCTATTGCAAAATCTGATTTAAATAATGATGGTTTGGATGACCTCTTTATAGGAGGTGCTCACATGCAATCTGCACAGCTACAAATAGCACAAAAAAATGGAGGTTTTAAGTTGATTGAAATCGAGAGTTTTAAAAAGGATAAAAATTTTGAAGATATAAGTGCTTGTTTTTTCGATGCAGATAATGATGGTGATGACGATTTGTATGTGGTTAGTGGAAGTTATGAATTCGAAGAAAATTCATCTCTTTTGGAAGATAGACTTTATATAAATCATGGGAACTATAAGTTCAAGCGTTCTAAATCAAGAATACCAAAGATGAACAGTGCAGGAGCAGTAGTAATAGCTTCAGATTACGATCAAGACGGAGATCAAGATCTTTTCATAGGAAGTCGAGTTGTACCAGGGAAATACCCATATGCACCCACAAGTTATTTGCTTGTCAATGAGAATGGAATATTTAAAAACAAGACAAAGCAATTTGCTTCTGGTATTGAAAATATAGGTATGGTAACTGATGCGCAATGGAGTGATATAGATAATGACAATGATTTGGATTTAGTTATTACTGGAGAGTGGATGGGTATTGAGGTTTTTATAAATTCCAAAGGGATGCTTAGAAAAGAAAATACATATGCAAGTTTGGGGCAAGCGAAAGGCTGGTGGAATAAGATTTTAGTTACAGATATTGATGGAGATGGTGATGCAGACATTATTGCAGGAAACTTAGGTCTTAATTATAAATTTCATGCTTCAAAAGAAAAACCTTTTCATGTTTATACCAATGATTTTGATAAAAATGGGACAGAAGATATTGTTTTAGCCAAGTATTATAAGTCCAAACAAGTGCCTGTAAGAGGAAAATCATGTACGTCACAACAAATGCCATTTTTAAAAGAAAAAATTAAAACGTATACTGATTTTGCAAATGCAGATATAGAAGGGATTTTTGGAGAAAATATTAGTAGTTCTTTACATTATAAAGCAACAGAATTTAGATCAGGAGTTTTTAGAAATGAAGGCAAAGGAAATTTTGTTTTTTTGCCATTTTCTAGAGAAGGACAAATGGCTCCTATCAATAGTATTCTATATAATGATTTTGATTCTGATGGAATAAAGGACCTTCTTATGGCAGGAAATAATTACCACTCAGAAGTAGAAACAACACGTGCAGATGCAGGTATTGGGGTTTTTTACAAAGGGAAGGGAAAGAACGGAGTCTTTGATTATATCCTGAATAAAGAAACAGGTTTTTATGCAGCTAAAGATACCAGAGCATTGACTTTTTTGAAAACAAAAGAAGGAAAAAGTGTTTTTGTATTGAATAATAATGACAAGCATGTAATGTATACTATACTTACAGTTGATAAGTCTGATAAAAACAATTAGGAGGAGTTATTTTCATTTTATAGGATTGTATATAGCTGTCAATTTTTGTGAAATCTTATTTGAAAAAGGTTATTTTAGCACTGTTCTGCGTAGAGAATAGAAAATTGCAATTTGATAATTGAAGCTATAAATGGAAGTAAAAGACAAAACAATTGCTGTAAAAGACTTGGTAACAGGTCTTTTAGATGTAACTATAGAATCAGGAGAAGCTGAAGAAATAATAAATAAAATTCATAAGTTTTTTGAAGAAATAACGAGTGTCTCAGGATACGAGTTTGATGTCAAACGCATGGCAGCTGTACCAACAGCTAGTGGAATGGCTTTGTCGTTAAATCATGCAGCTCAATGTTTATTAGATTATAAAAGAACTGTTTTGTTTCTGAGAGGTGTTGTAACAGCTATTCATGACAAACAGAAATTAAATCCAGGGAAAACTGTTGAAGTTTTTTATGCAGGTTGTGGCCCTTATGCTCCTTTTATTAGTTTGGTAGCTCCTTTGTTCTCTTCAAAAGAAGTACAGTTTACTTTGTTAGAAATAAACAAAGATTCTTTAGACTTGGCAAAAAAAGTAATCAACGGATTGGAATTATCAGATTACATTAAGACTTATCATTTAGCAGATGCTGTATTGTTTCAGCTTCCGAACCCTGAAGATTACGATATTTTATTTAGTGAAACCTTAGATGCATTGTTGTATAGAGAATCTTATGTACCTATTTTAAGAAATATGCTTCCGCAGTTCTCAGATGAAATTACATTAATTCCAGAAAATGTGAGATTGGACTTAAACTTTAAAATTGAAGAAGAGAACACACTAAAAGAAGTATATGCTGGACCTGTTTTTGATAGCCGAAAAGCAATAAGTACTGATAATGAATTGGCAAATGTAACTACACAATTTCCAGCTGTGAAGTTTGAGTTAGACTCCAAGATTAAATACAACAGCTTCTTATTAGATACAGAAGTACATATATACAAAGACTTTTATTTAAAAAGAGGAGAATCTTCATTGACCTTACCTTTTGAAATGGCGATTGATTTTCCTTTAAAATATAAAACCGTAGTATTTATTTACCATTTGCAACCTCAGGTTGAGTTGAAGTGTACTTTTGAATAATTGAGTCTAATAGGTTTTCTTTAATTTTTGGGGTTTCATAGTTATTTCAATCAATATCAGTTTTGACAGATTGAAGTCACTTTCTTATCAAGTTTATTTTCCAAACAATTTAATCAGAGTTTTAGATCTAAATAGTTTTAATTTGATATTTTAGTCAAAATATTTTTTATGGAACAACCTTACATTACAAATGATGCTATTGTTTTTGGAATTTTAATGCTCTCATTAGGATTTGTGTTTTTTACCGAAAATAAGAAAACAGGATTTTGGCATCAATTCTATAAAATTGTACCAGGACTATTATTATGTTATTTAATTCCTGCTATTTTTAATTCTTTGGGAATAATTTCTGCAGAGACTTCTAAAACCTACTATATAGCAAGTCGTTTTTTATTACCTGCTTCTTTAATTTTAATGACTTTAAGTATCGATTTAAAATCGATATTTAATTTAGGACCTAAAGCCTTGATTATGTTCTTTACAGGAACTATTGGTATTATTATTGGAGGTCCAATTGCAATCTTATTAATTTCAATTGTTTCACCAGAAACAGTTGGAGGTGTTGGTTTTGATGCTGTATGGAGAGGTTTGTCAACACTTGCGGGGAGTTGGATTGGTGGCGGTGCAAATCAAGCAGCCATGCTAGAAATTTATGAGTACAATCCACAAAAATATGGAGGTATGGTATTGGTAGATATTGTAGTCGCAAATATTTGGATGGCGCTGATTTTGATTGGAATAGGCAAATCAAATAAAATAGACAAATGGTTGAACGCAGACACTTCTGCAATAGAAGTGTTAAAAGAAAAAGTAAGTTCATTTGCTAATAGCATAAAAAGGACACCAACCTTAACCGATTATATGATCATGTTGTCATTGGTATTTGGAGCGGTAGGTTTGGCTCATTTTGGAGCAGAAAATATTTCTTTATTTTTAAAAAATAATTTTGAAGCGGTTGCCGATAAATCATCTGCGCTATCATCATTTTCCTCAAAATTCTTTTGGATGATTACCATTGCTACGGCTATAGGTATTGCTTTGTCATTTACAAAAGCAAAAAATTACGAAGGTGCAGGTGCGAGTAAAATAGGGAGCATTTTTATTTACATTTTGGTAGCTACTATTGGTATGAAAATGGATTTGACAAAAATAGTTGAAAATCCGGGTTTGATAGCAATAGGTGTTGTATGGATGACGATACATGCATTGCTGTTAATAGGAGTAGCTAAGTTAATTAAAGCACCGTATTTTTTCTTAGCTGTTGGTAGCCAGGCAAATGTTGGAGGGGCAGCCAGTGCACCTGTGGTGGCTGCTGCATTTCATCCTTCACTAGCTTCCGTAGGTGTGTTGTTAGCTGTTTTTGGATATGTTGTAGGAACCTATGGTGCTATTTTTTGTACAATTTTAATGGAAGTAGCTGCTAAAGTTCAATAGACCTTTATATCTTCATTACTCTCTTAATAAAGAGAATAATCCATTCTTTCTGTTTTGAATAAATCCTATGTTTTCTGCTGTAATTATTTCGAGATGAGAAAATTTTTCACGAACAATTGCTCCGTTTTTTAAGAAACATTCGGTTATACATTCAATTGATTATTGTTTTTATTTTTAATTGGTTTTTGCTCCCGTTTGAATCATTGACAAGTTCTCGACTTGCCTAAAATTTTTCTATATTATTTTCTTTTCATTGCGAAAAAAATCTACTAAAAAAAGATATAAAAAAAAGAAAAAGAGTGACGTAAAAAGTTGTTTAGACAGAAATAATAAAAAAAACACAATTTGCGTGGGGGTTATTGAAAACGAGATTGTCTTAAAGGGTAGATGAGAGAAGAAATAACATACATTACGGTATTGATAGGGAAATTCTTAACCAATACTTTAAGCAAATCAGAGAGGAAAGAATTAAATAAATGGATTCAAATTTCTGAAAATAAAAAGGTGTTTGAAGAATACATTCGTTTGAATGCTACTATTAGTGATGGTATTAAAATACCAGACTCTAAAAAAATAGAAGACTTTTTATTGGTTAAAATTAAAAAAGATAAAAGCCATAAAAGAGGCAAAAGAATCCGCCTTATATATAAGTATTCCGCAGTTTTGGTAATTAGTTTAGGGATAGGCTGGTATTGTTATTCAGAATTGCAAACGGAAGAATATTTTACAGAAGAATTATTGAACATTTCAGAAGAACAAGTGGTTTTGAAGCTAAGTGATGGAACACTGAAAGAAATAGTTCCTGTAGAAAAAGAAGCAATAACCAATGGTAAAGGGAAAATTATTGGTGTACAAAAGAACAATCAAATAAGTTATTTTAATGATGAACAAATACAAGAAGTTAGGTATAACGAATTGTCAATCCCTTATGGGAAAAGATTTGAACTTCGTTTGTCTGATGATACATTTGTGCATTTAAACTCAGGAAGTACAATTAAATATCCAGTTAGTTTTTCAAATCAAAAAGAAAGGAAAATTTTTTTAACAGGAGAAGCCTTTTTTGAAGTAGCGAAGGACAAAGAACATCCTTTTATAGTGAATGTTAATGGAATAAATGTAACCGTTTTGGGTACAAAATTTAATGTTTCTAGTTATCCTGAAGATGAAGGAAATACAGACGTTGTTTTGGTTGAAGGTTTGGTACAGTTAGAAGCTGTTGAAAATGAATCAGGAAAATTAAAGGATTTAAATTTAATGCCTGGTGAAAAAGGGTATTGGGATTCTAAAAGAAAAGAAATTAGTAGTAAAGAGGTTGATGTAGAGTTATATACTTCTTGGGTAGATGGCAAACTGATTTTTAGAGATACCCCATTTAAGAAAATAAGAAAGATGCTTGAAAGGTTTTACAATGTAAGTATTGTAAACGAAGATTTGAAATTAGACAAACAAACTTTTAACGCGGTATTTGATGTTGAGGAAATCTATGAAGTTTTAGCGTCTTTCAAAATGAGTTATAAAATTGACTATACCATTGATGATAATAAAATTTTTATTAACCCTAAAACCACAAAAAAAATGAACTAAACCAACAATCAAGTTATTAAAAAACCGGAAAATGTTGACAGACATTCCCCGGTCAATAAATGTGATTACCTTAAATCGACTAACTTAAAATAATCAAGTAAAATTATGAAAAAAAACCATGATTTAGAGGGGATATTACGCTTTTCTCTAAAATTAGATTTAAAAATGAAATTAACTATATTTCTATTTACCATCTCTCTGTTTACTATTCAAGCAGGAACTTACTCTCAAAACACCAAGCTATCTATAGATTTGCAGGATGTTTCGGTATTAAGAATTCTGAATGAAATAGAAAAAAATTCTGAATTTAAGTTTTTAGTAAATACAATGGAAATTGATATTACAAGAAAAACAACTATTTCAGTAAAGAAAAAAAGAATAGCGGATATTTTAGATATTGTTTTTTGGGGGCAAGAAGTAGACTATGATGTCAATGGAAAACAAATAATTATTAAATTAATCGACACTAGAATTGGGAGTGATTTAAGTGAAAATGACTTGGAACAAGGTCAAAAAATTATTACCGGTAATGTAACAGATGTAGGTAAAACACCTCTACCTGGGGTAAATATTTCAATAATCGGTAGTACCAAAGGTACTGAAACAGATTTTGATGGAAACTATACGATTAAAGTAAAAGAAGGTGATGTTCTTGAATTTAGCTATGTGGGAATGGAGCCTCAAAAAATTAAAATAACGAAACAGACTGTTGTAAATGTTATTCTTAAAGATGACTCTTCTTCATTAGACGAAGTAGTTATTGTTGGATTTGGTACTCAGAAAAAGGAGAGTGTTGTTTCCTCAATCTCGTCTATATCTCCAAGCGATCTTAAAGTACCCTCAAGTAATTTAACAACTGCCTTAGCTGGTAGAGTTGCTGGATTAATATCTTATCAGCGTAGTGGAGAGCCAGGAATGGATAATGCTGAGTTCTTTATTCGTGGTGTTTCTACTTTTGGCTTTAAAGTGAATCCGTTAATCTTAATCGATAATGTTGAGGTTACTACTACAGATTTAGCACGACTAGTACCTGATGACGTTGCAAGTTTTTCAATTTTAAAAGACGCGACAGCGACGGCTATTTATGGGGCAAGAGGAGCCAATGGAGTTATCTTGATTACAACAAAGCAAGGAGTAGCAGGACCTGCTAAAATAAATTTCCGTTATGTGACCTCTGTAGCGTCTCCTGTGAGTACTGTAAAGCTAGCAGACCCTATTACATATATGCGCTTAAATAATGAAGCATTATTAACCAGAAACCCTGGTGCTGCTGTTAGTTATCCACAATCGCAAATAGATAATACTGTAGCTGGTAATGATTCTGTTCTATATCCAACGGTTGATTGGGCTAGTCAACTTCTTAAAGATTTTACAGTGAATCAGAAAATTAATTTAAGTGTATCAGGTGGAGGTGAAATTGCTCGTTATTTGGTTTCTGGATCGATGAGTCAAGATAATGGAATACTTAATGTACCAGGTGAAAGTAGTTTTAATAATAATATTGATTTAAAAACATATTCACTACGTTCAAATATCAATATAAATTTGAACAATAAGACTGAATTAATGGTAAGGCTTAATGGTTCTTTTGATGATTATATTGGTCCTATTACTGGTGGTCAACAAGTTTTTCGAGACCTTGTAAGGACTTCACCATCTCTTTTTCTTCCTTTTTATCCTAAAGGCAATACTGAAAAATTTGTCAATCATATTTTATTTGGAAATGCAGATGAAGGGAATTATCTAAACCCATATGCTGATCTTGTAAAAGGGTATAGAGAATATTCTAGAGCAATGATGTTGGCACAATTGGAGTTAAGAGTAAATCTTTCAGACATAACAGAAGGCTTAAGATTTAGAGGGTTACTAAATACAACTAGAAATTCTTTTTTCGACCTTAGACGACAATATAATCCATTTTTTTATAAACTCTTGGGAACAGATTCATTCACTGATGCATATCAATATGAAGTGCTAAATGAATCAACAGGAACTGAGTTTTTAGATTATAATGAAGGAGGGAAAAGAGTAAGTACTGTATTTTATTTAGAAGGCGCCCTTAATTATGATAGAACCTTTGCAGATAAACATTCTGTAAGTGGTCTTTTGGTATATATTATGAGAAATCGCCTAAGTGGTAATGCAGGATCTCTTCAGCTTTCTTTACCGTTTAGAAATATAGGAGTGTCTGGAAGATTTACATATGGGTATGATAGTAGGTATTTTGCCGAAATTAATTTTGGATACAATGGATCAGAACGGTTTCATGAAAAGAATCGTTATGGTTTTTTTCCTTCAATTGGAGGGGGATGGAGTGTTTCTAACGAATCTTTTTGGGAGCCTATGAAGCCATACATTTCAAAATTTAAAATACGTGGTAGTTATGGCGTTATTGGAAATGATGCTATAGGACAAGATAAAGATAGGTTTCAATATATTTCTGAAGTCAACATGTCAGATTCAAGGCGAGCAGCTTTTTTTGGGACAGACCTAGGAAGTGGCGGTGGTAATGGTATAAGTGTGCAACGATATGCAAATCCATTAATTTCTTGGGAAGAAGCTTATAAATCAAATTTGGGTATTGAGATGGAATTGTTTAATAAGCTTAATGTAGTAGCTGATATATTTAAAGAAAATCGTAAAAACATTTTTATGAGACGCGATGATATTCCTACTACAGTAGGACTCGCTGCTGATGTATTTGCTAATATAGGGGAAGCTACCTCACAAGGATTAGATGTTCAGTTAACATATAATCAGTCGTTTAGTTCAGAGTTTTCGATGCAAATTATGGGGAATTTCACGTATGCAACAAGTGAATTTAAGAAAATTGAAGAACCAGATTTTGAAGAAAAATGGCTTAGTAAAGTTGGGCATAGTCTTCGTCAACAATGGGGCTATATTGCTGAGCGATTGTTTATTGATGATGAAGAAGTTGCTAATTCACCACAACAAATTTTTGGAAATGAACGTGTAAGAGGAGGAGATATTAAATATAAAGATGTTAATGGAGATGGACAGATTACTACGCTTGATAGAGTTCCTATTGGACTGCCTACAGTTCCAGAAATTGTATATGGGTTTGGTTTTTCTTCAAGGTATAAAAATTTTGATTTTTCTGCATTTTTTCAAGGATCTGCACGTTCTTCATTTTGGATTGACTCTGAAGCTACATCCCCATTTGCGGGATACCGATATCGAAATGATGAGCACCCTGGAAAAATTCTTCAAAATCAAGTGCTACAGGTTTATGCAGATAATCATTGGTCGGAAGCTAATAGAAACATATATGCCTTATGGCCACGATTAAGCACTAGTCAAGTAGAAAATAATAACCAACGTAGTACATGGTTTATGCGTAATGGGGATTTCCTTCGTTTAAAACAATTGGAAGTCGGTTTTACATTACCAAAAGAGCTAATGAAAAAGTTAAAAATGAATAGCCTACGTGTGTATTTTACTGGTTCTAATCTATTTACTTTATCTAAATTTAAATTATGGGATGTAGAGATGGCAGGAAACGGATTGGGTTACCCTATTCAGAGAGTAATAAGTTTCGGTATTAACGCATCACTTTAAAATATATATATATATGAAACGATTTATAATTATTTTTTTCGTTATAACGACAATATGGTCTTGTAATGACTATTTGGATGTTGTGCCAGATAATTTGGCAAAAATAGAGAACGCTTTTTCTTTAAGAAATACAGCAGAAAATTATTTGTTTACTTGTTATTCTTGGATGCCAAACCAAGGTAGTTTTACCAATAACCCTGGTTTTTTGTCAGCAGATGAGATGTGGACTGTGCCAACAAATAATTCTCCTGGGATAATTATGGCTAGAGGGTTGCAAAATGTAGTTTCTCCATTATTTAATTATTGGGATGGAGGACAAGGCGGCTCTTCTTTATATGAGGGCATAAGAGATTGTAATATTTTTCTAGAAAATGTAGGAAAAGTTCCAGACATTCTAGAGAGTGAACGCAATAGATGGATTGCCGAAGTTAAATTTCTAAAGGCGTATTATCACTTTTGGTTAATGCGTGCTTATGGTCCAATTCCTATAATAAAAGAGAATTTGCCTATTAGTGCAACTACAGAAGAAGTTAGAGTAACTAGAGATTCTGTTGATGATGTGGTGGATTATATAATAAGCTTATTAGATGAGGCTTCTAGTTTTTTACCTTTAGTTATAGAAAATCCAACTTCTGAAGCTGGAAGAATAACAAAACCAGTAGCACTGTCACTCAAGGCTTATGTATATACCGTAGCTGCTAGTCCATTATTTAATGGAAATGGACAATATTCAAATATGTTATCAGAACAGGGTCAGCCACTTATTAACCAAGCTTTTAGTGTAGAGAAGTGGCAATTGGCAGCAACTGCTTGTAAAGAAGCAATAGATGCAAGTCATTCAGCTGGTCTATCTCTTTATGAATTTACACCAGGCATAAGCCAATTTTCAATTTCTGATACAATAAAAACACAAATGAGTATTAGAAATAGTGTTGCTGAACGCTGGAATAGTGAGGCTATTTGGTCTAATCCTAATAGTTTAATGAATCAAGCTATTCTTACACCTCGTTCTTGGGATCCAAGTAGAAGTCACCCAGGGGTATCAGGTGGCTATGCACCTCCGTTAAAGATTGTTGAAATTTTCTATTCGGAGAATGGTGTACCTATTGAAGAAGACACTACATATGATTATGTAAATAGGTATGACCTGAAAACGGCAGGAGAAAATGATAAATTTAATATTAAAAAAGGGTATACAACGGCAACATTAAATTTTAACCGTGAAAACAGGTTTTATGCTACCTTAGGTTTTGATGGAGGAGTTTGGTATGGTCAAGGACGCCTAGATGACAATAATCCATGGCATATATTTGGGAAAAGTGGACAAGCAGCTGCCATATCTGTAATTACTGCTTATTCTACTACAGGGTATTGGCCCAAAAAACTAATTAATTATAATAATGTTATAGAAAACAATAGTTATTCTTCAACATGGTATCCTTGGCCTGTATTTCGTTTAGCAGATTTATACTTATTATATGCTGAATCTGAAAATGAAGCAAACGGACCATCTGCTGAAGTATATGAATTTATAAATAAAGTAAGAGAAAGAGCTGGGCTAGAAAAAGTAGAAGACGCATGGCCTTTATACTCAAACGTTCCTGATAAGCATTTAAATCAAAATGGGCTTAGAGATATTATTCAACAAGAAAGAATGATTGAATTAGCACTTGAAGGTCAAAGGTATTGGGATTTAAAAAGATGGAAACGAGCTCATATTGAACTAAGTAAACCAATAACAGGCTGGGATGTTTTTCAGGAGTCTGAAGCTGGATACTACCAAGAGACTATAATTTTTGAACCTGTTTTTAGACTACGTGATTATTTATGGCCTATAAGTGAGAATTCATTACTTCGTAATGATAGATTGATTCAAAATACAGGGTGGTAATTTTTAAAATATATAAGATGAAGAATTTAATATTTTTATTAAAAAAGGCAGGCAATATGTTTATAGTAAGGACTTTATTTATTTTTCTTGCTTTAAATATAACGTCTTGTGAAGAGGAAATTGTAAATCAACCACCTAATACAGGAGAAACACCTCAACAGGTAAGTGATGTCGTTGTTCAAAGTAGATCTGGAGGAGCAGTTATTACTTATAAAATAACTGATAAAGCTACAGATTATGTTCTTGCTGAATATGAGACAAGACCAGGGAAAATACATCAAGAAAAGGCATCTAAATATAAGAATACTTTAACTTTGAAGGGCTTTGCTAAAGCTGGAGTTTATAATATATCAGTATACTCGGTGAATATCTCAGAAGAGCGTTCAGACCCCATGAATATAAGTGTAGAAGTACTTACTCCACCTATTGTTTCTTCGTTTAATACTTTAGCAACTCGTGCAGATTTTGGCGGGATAAATGTATCCTTGACTAATGAAGGTAAAGCAGATTTGGCTATTGAAGTATTGACTTTAGACAATGTAACAAATAAGGTTGTAACAGCAGATGTGCATTATAGTTCTCAAGATGAGATAATGTTTGCAGCAAGAGGTTTTGATACAAAACCTCGTGATTTTTGGATAACAATGCGAGATAGATGGGGGAACACTACAGATACAATAATGGCGAATGTAACGCCATTTTCTGAGACTCAGTTGGATCGTACATTAATGAAGGAGGTTGTATTGCCTACAGATTATAAAGATAGTTTTTCATGGCACAGTTGGAGTGGAATATCTCCTCGTGCCCCACGTTTTCTTTTTGATGGTAAAACTACCAGTGCTAACGACGTACTACATAGTAGACCTAATTCTGGTATTCCAATGCATTTTACTGTAGATTTGGGAGTTCCAACATCATTAAGTCGTTTTAAAATATGGCAAAGGAATAGGAGTGTAGAGCATTATGCAGGAGGAAACCCTAAAACTTTTGAATTATGGGGAAGTGCAAATCCAAACCTTGATGGGACTTTCGGAAGTTGGACTCTATTAGGTACTTATACTATAATTAAACCTTCTGGTACTTCAGTAGGAAGTGTTAATTCTGAAGATTTGGAAGCGCTTAAAGCTGGACATGAATTTAGTGTTCCACTTGAGGCTGGAGAAATACGTTTCATTAGATTTAAAACTTTAAAGACATGGGGTAATGTGAAAAATGTAACTTTTGCAGAATTGGCATTTTGGGGATCTTTTTAATAAATACTATCTAATGGTCTATTCCATATAAATAATTACATATAAATAATAAACATATGAATAATATTAAAAGAACAATACAAAAAATCACATTCTTAGGAGGGATATTAATAATATTAATATCTTGTAATAGTGATGATAAGCCATATGAAAAGCTAATAGATAATACACTTGTTGAATATGCTGGTAAAATTGATTCAACACAGGCTTATTTTGGAATAAATAAAGTAAAATTGAGATGGAAACTTTCTTCTGATCCAGCAGTTAAATTTTTAAATATATCTTGGAATGAAGAAGGGAAAGTTGAACCAAACATGTTAAAAATTGATGTTGAAGATTCTGACATAAATAACTTTATGGAAGCAGTGATTGAAGATATTCCATCAGGAAGTTATAATTTTAAAGTGATAACACATCATGATAATAAGACTAAATCTATTCCTGTAGAAATACTTACGAAGGTTTTGGACCAAGATTTTATTAATACTCTTCGACCTAATTTGGTTGAAAGTGCGGTATATCGTGATGGTGTCCTAGATATATCTTGGGGGGGGAATTCCAATGCAAGTTATGTAGAGTCTGAAATATTTTATACCAATACAAATGATTTGGCATCCACAAAAAAGGTGCAATCAGATGAATTAAATACAAGTATTGATGGATATAAAGAGAATACTGAGATAACTTATTTTTCAAGATATTATGAAGCAGGTATGATAGATTCACTGGTCTCGGCTACAGCTGTTGTACCTGTTCGTTTTATATACCCTCAAGTAGAGAAAGATGGTTGGGTGATTACTGCTGATCCTAGAGTTGGTGATTCTAGAGTTCCTAAGAACTTTATTGATGGTGAAATAAATAGCGAGTATGTTATGAATATCAATGGCGGAAATAAATATCCTCATTTATATGATATTAAATTTAATAAAACTCTTACAATTGATGGTTTAGAATTGGCTCAACGATATCACTATTGGTGGGGTACAGTTACAAAGTTCGAGATCTTGCATAGTATTAATAACGGTTTGACTTGGGTGTCAACGAAAGATGTTGAGTTAGCGCCTGCAGTTAAGAGACGTCAAACCTTTACTATAAAGTTAGATTCACAGATAGAGGCAACAGATATTCGTTTCATTTTTAAAGCGGATCACAAAGGCGGTAGAGGGACAGCCCTTGGAGAACTTAATCTTTTTGTCGACTTGTAGTTGGGTTAATGTGTTATTTTGAAATAATGATACAGAATAAATAAGCTAAAGGTAGTGGTTTTATATTACTACCTTTTTCTTGTTTAAAATGAGTCTACCATTTTTTTAATAAGAAAAAGAAAAAACCTTTAATTTCTTCTTTGGCTTTACGGCGTAAAATATGAAAAGCTTTGGTGATTTGGTTTTCTACTGTTTTAATTGAAATATTTAAATATTCAGAAATTTCTTTATTAGTAAGCCCCTCTCTTTTACTTAATAAAAATACTTCTTTGCATTTTGGTGGTAGTTTAGATATTTCTCTTTTAACAATTGATTTTTTATTTTCTAAAGTAGCATTTCTTTCTTCATCAATAATATCAGTAACTTTTTTCATGTAAAACTCTTCTAAAGTAGATAAGCTTTTCCTTTTTTTATAATAGTTAACAAAATCATTATAAACGATTTTATATAAGTAGTTTTCTAAAGATTCATTAATTTTTAGTTTCTTTCTTTGTTCCCATATTTTTAAAAATACATTTTGAACCATATCTTCAGATAAAGCATAATTATTTGAAAGTTTATAGGCGTATAAAAATAATTTTTGATGATATTCATCAACTAAGAGCGAATAAGCATTTTCTTTTCCAAGCGAAAGTGATTTAATTAAGAGAACCTTACCGTTGTTATTCATGTACAATATGTCTGGTTAAAAGATCAATTATTCTGGTTAAAAATAAAAGCAATTACTTTTTTTCATCAGAGGTTGAAAAAGTAATTTAGATACTGTAAATATACTAAATCTTGAGCAAAGTCCAATGTTGATGAAAATTATATTCAGTAAATTCAGAATTAAATAGCTTAAAAAAGGGACTGTTCTATTTTTTTAAAATAATTTTTCAGAAATATGTTGTTAAGGTTTGGAAAGGTAAAATGAACCCACAAAGTTTTGTTAAAAAAAAATACATATGGTATTATTTCATACATTTGTACTTGAAATGAAAACAATAACACAAAAAATAGCATCTCTTTTAATGGCATGCATCGTACTATTATCTACGATGTCATTTACTATTGATATGCATTATTGTGGAGATATTTTAGTAGATACAAGTGTTTTTACTGCGGCAGAAACCTGTGGAATGGAACTACAAGAGTCTAGCAAAGAATGTTCTGTATCGAAAAAAAATTGTTGCAGCGATACACAAATTGTTTTTGAAGGTCAAGATGAATTGAAAAATTCTTTTGATTCACTAGCTACAGAGCAACAATTATTTATTTCTTCATTTGTTTACACCTATTTAAACCTTTTTGAAGGTTTAGAGGGAAATGTAATTCCTTTTAAGGATTATTCTCCTCCTCTCCTAGTCAAGGATATTCAGAAACTTGACGGAGTTTATTTAATCTGATTTTTCTATTGTTATTTTGTATTCCTATTTGTAATAGGATTCGTTGTGTGCTTTTTTAATAAAAAGTATAGATCAATGAGTCATTGTATAAAATAACCACCACTTCTACATTCAATTAAATTCAAAGAATATGTGCCGAATAGAAAAATTCGAAGCTAGCATATTTTAGAAATTTGTTTTAATAACAACATTTAACCTTTAGATAAGATGTTAAATAAAAGCATAAAATTTTTAATAGAAAATAAACTTATTGCAGTATTATTACTCGTTCTTTTTGTAGGATGGGGAACTGTAAATGCACCTTTTAGTTGGGATACAGGCTTCTTACCAAGCAATCCTGTAGCCGTTGATGCCATTCCTGATATTGGTGAGAACCAGCAAATTGTATTTACGAAATGGGAGGGGCGCTCACCACAAGATATTGAAGATCAGGTTACCTATCCGCTAACAACTTCATTGTTGGGAATTCCAGGAGTAAAAACCATTCGTAGTTCGTCTATGTTTGGCTTTTCAAGTATCTATATCATTTTTGAAGAAGACATTGAGTTTTACTGGAGTCGAAGTCGTATCCTCGAAAAACTAAATTCATTGCCAAGTGGTTTGTTACCAGAAGGTGTCAATCCTGCTTTAGGTCCTGATGCCACAGGATTAGGACAGATATATTGGTACACGCTTGAAGGTAGAGATGAAAATGGTAATGTAACCGGTGGTTGGGACTTACACGAATTACGAAGCATTCAAGATTACTATGTAAAATATGCGCTATCCTCTGCAAGTGGTGTTTCAGAAATCGCATCGATTGGTGGTTACGTTCAAGAATATCAAATTGATGTAAATCCAGAACTAATGCGCCAATACAATAT
>Ga0105356_10002263_pt1 | contig 19197 bp, 15 predicted proteins | sample GOMGulsemesocosm_3_FD_83502 | JGI IMG/M metagenome (GOLD analysis project Ga0105356, IMG submission 83502) | Methane-oxidizing microbial communities from mesocosms in the Gulf of Mexico - GOM9D Gulf of Mexico | ecosystem: Environmental > Aquatic > Marine > Cold seeps | place: Gulf of Mexico... | reverse complement strand
GGTTGGACGACCGGAATCAGCCTGTTCACGAATCGACCGTTTAAGCGGTAACTGATCCAGTAATTCAGTATCGTAATCATCGGCAATTTCATCACCGCCACCTTCACCGAAAATAGGCTCAGCGTGACCACACTGGCTGCAAATGTGTACGCTCATGTTCTCAACCACACCCAGTACAGGAATATCCACTTTACGGAACATCTCAATACCTTTTTTAGCGTCAAGCAGCGCAATATCCTGTGGTGTTGTCACCACCAGCGAACCCGTGACAGGGACTTTCTGTGCCAGCGTCAGGTGAATATCACCGGTGCCCGGTGGCAAATCGATGATCAGATAATCCAGATCATCCCATTTAGTCAACGAAACTAATTGCTGCAAAGCTCCAGTAACCATTGGGCCACGCCATACAATTGGCGAGTTTTCGTTCATCATACAGGCCATAGTCATCGCTTGTAGGCCCAACGCTTTAATTGGCTGCCAGCTTTTGCCATCTTCAGAAACCGGACGGGTACCTTCAACCATGCCCAACATCAAACCCTGGCTCGGGCCGTAGATATCGGCATCCAGGATACCCACACGTGCGCCCTCAGCGGACAGTGCCAAAGCAATATTCACCGCCGTGGTGGATTTACCCACACCACCTTTACCCGAAGCCACCGCAATGACGTTTTTAACGCCTGGCATACCTTCCAGATTCGCCTGCGCCTGTTGCGCTTCGATTTGCCATTGCAGATCAATATTGACAGCACGACCACCTGCAACCGGAGAAACTTTCTCAACCAGTGCCGCTTTGATTTCCTCGCTAATGCCCGCCGCCGGGTAGCCCAGACCAATGGTGATTTGCACCTGATTGGCATCGATATCAATGGCATTCACCGCGCCCGCAGACACGTAATCGCTGTTTAAGTATTTGTCCTGATAGCTGGCAAGTGCGGTTTCAACCTGCGCTGCGGTTAATTCTGACATAGGAATTTCTCTGCTTAATTTGAGTAGCGTTCCCCATGGATCGCTTTGACTGCTCTCTTAATGGGGATAAGTCGCGGAATTAAAAGGGAATTGGAGACAAATATCCAGCAATTTCTGCCCTGTAAAACCCTATTAAAAACAGGGTTATAAGGGACTATTGGTACTCAAAAAACAGTCCTAATACAGTACACAAAGATAAAAAAAACAATCTAGCTGCTGAATTGATACGAAATACTAGCGCAACGGTCGATTTTGGATGCAAAAAAACGTCGTGAAGGGTATAGTTGCGGGCTTCAATTTTCATAGAGAAATCAGCGGAAAAATGACGCAAACAGCTCGTAAAATCCTGGTTACCAGTGCCCTGCCCTACGCCAACGGCCCCATACATTTGGGCCACATGCTGGAGTACATCCAAACTGACATTTGGGTACGCTTCCAAAAGCAACGCGGAGAAACCTGCACCTATGTTTGTGCTGACGATGCGCACGGCACCGCTATCATGCTACGTGCCGAACAAATGGGCATCAGTTCTGAAGAGCAGATCAAACGCGTGCAGCAGGAACATGAAGCTGACTTCAGTGATTTCCACATTGGTTTTGACAACTACCACACAACGCATTCACCTGAAAATAAAGAGCTGAGTGAGTTCATCTACAAAGCTTGCCGCGATGCGGGGCATATTGCTGAACGCAGCATTACCCAGGCCTTTGACCCAGAGAAAAACCTGTTTCTGGCGGATCGCTTTATCAAGGGAACTTGCCCACGCTGTAAAGCTGAAGACCAATACGGTGATAACTGCGAAGCCTGTGGCGCGACTTATAACTCGACTGAACTGATTGATCCAAAATCAGCGATTTCCGGTGCTACGCCAATCGAAAAAGATTCGGTGCACTATTTCTTCAAGCTGCCCGACTTTGCCGACATGCTGAAAGAGTGGACCCGTAGCGGTACATTGCAGGACGCCGTTGCCAACAAGCTCAACGAATGGCTGGAAGCCGGTTTACAGGAATGGGACATCAGCCGTGATGCGCCCTACTTCGGCTTTGAAATCCCTGATGCGCCGGGCAAATACTTCTACGTGTGGCTGGATGCGCCAATTGGCTACATCGCCAGCTTCAAGAACCTGTGCGCACGCCGTGACGACCTGGACTTCGATGAGTACTGGGCAAAGGATTCCGACGCCGAGGTTTATCACTTCATCGGCAAAGACATCATCAACTTCCACGCCTTGTTCTGGCCAGCCATGTTGAGCTGTGCAGATTTCCGCACACCGACCGCTGTGAAAGCGCACGGTTTTGTAACAGTGAACGGCAAAAAGATGTCCAAATCACGCGGCACCTTCATTCAGGCACGCACCTATCTGGATCATCTGAATCCTGAATACCTGCGTTTCTATTTTGCCGCCAAGTTGGGCAACGGCACTGAAGATATCGATTTAAATCTGGAAGACTTCATGCAGCGCGTGAACTCTGATGTGGTTGGCAAGGTGGTTAACATCGCCAGCCGTTGTGCCGGATTCATCAAAAAACGTTTTGATGGCAAGCTGTCTGACACGGTGAGCAATCCTGAATTACTGGATGAAGTGATTGCCGCTGGCGACCAAATTGCCGAGCACTTCGAAAACCTTGAATTCAGCAAAGCGGTTCGCGAAATCATGGCGCAGGCCGATAAAGCTAATCAGTACATCGACGAGCAAAAGCCGTGGGTACTGGCAAAAGAGGAAGGCCGTGATCAAGACGTGCAGGATGCTTGCTCCATGGGCATTCACCTATTCCGCGTTTTGTGTGCTTATCTGAAACCAATTCTGCCAACTATGGTTGCTAACGCTGAGACCTTCCTGAACGTCGACAGTCTGACATGGGATGATCGTCTGCAAACACTGAACGGGCACCAGATCAACAAGTTCAAGCCACTGATGCAGCGTATCGAACAGGACAAAATCGATGCCATGCTGGAAGTGACCAAAGCCGATGCCGCTGCTCACTTAGCACTGCAAGAAAAAACAAAAGCGTCTGCACCAGCTGCAGTGAGCAACGTTGAAGCCATCGCCGATGAAATCGAGTTTGATGACTTTGCCAAGACTGACCTGCGCATTGTACGTATCGTTAAAGCTGATCACGTCAAGGGCGCCGATAAACTGCTGCAATTGACGCTGGATCTGGGTGAAGGTTTTGGCGACAAGCGTCTGCGTAACGTCTTCTCCGGTATTAAAACCGCCTACCAGCCAGAACAGCTGGAAGGCCGCCTGACCGTCATGGTTGCCAACCTGAAGCCTCGTAAAATGCGTTTTGGTATTTCTGAGGGTATGGTATTAGCAGCAGGCCCCGGCGAAGAAGAAATCTGGTTGCTGGAACCGCACGACGGTGCGCGAGAAGGCGAACGCGTTAGCTAGCCAAGCTAACACAAAATTAAATATGTCATCTCGCTTGTGCTCGTTTACGGGTAAACGTATGAGAGAGATCTAGACCACAACCACAAGATCTCTCTTTTCATTCGGATGACAAACTAAACAAAAAGATTATTATGACTATGAACGTAGAAAGTAACACCTCAAAAAACACCGGCGCTTCTCAGCGAATTTTTTTAGCCACATTGGTCATATTTCTCATTTCAATTTTGCTCATGATGCTGTTGGTGGTAAGCAGCGCGTTAAATTGGGGCATTGACAGTCGATCCCTGCCCTTCTTTATAATTCTACTCGGTATTAGTGCCGCTATTACTGACCAGATTTATGTAAGATTTTTCGCAGGGCGCAAAAATTTAGATCCAAACATCAACACATAACGATCTGTACTCGTTTACGGGTGAACGCTAACGTGAGACTTTGGTAACAAACAAGATTCCTCGCTTCACTCGGAATGACAAACAACGAAATGACAAAACTAGGCAAACAAACGACACACAATGTCTGAATATTTACTGATCATCGTCAGCACCGTGCTGGTAAATAACTTCGTACTGGTCCAGTTTCTGGGCCTGTGCCCCTTTATGGGCGTGTCAAACAAACTCGACACCGCTTGGGGCATGTCGCTGGCCACCACCTTTGTACTGACGCTGTCCTCGGTGTGTAGTTATCTGGTTTACACCTACCTGCTGGAGCCGCTGGGCTTGGAGTATCTGAAAACCATCAGCTTTATTCTGGTAATCGCCGTGATGGTGCAGTTTACCGAGATGGTGATCAAAAAAGTCAGCCCGGTGTTATACCGTGTACTGGGTATATTCCTGCCGCTGATCACCACTAACTGCGCGGTACTGGGTGTAGCCCTGCTCAACCTGAACAAAGATAATAACTTTGTTGAGTCGTTATTCTATGGTTTTGGTGCCGCCGTTGGTTTTTCTGTGGTACTTATCCTGTTTGCCGCAATGCGTGAACGAATTAACACCGCTGACGTACCCGCTCCATTCAAGGGCTCTGCCATTGGTATGATCACGGCAGGCCTAATGGCGCTGGCCTTCATGGGCTTTACCGGCCTGACCCAGGCCTGATTCGAAAGCCATGAGCATTATAACCGCCATTCTTATCCTGCTTGTCCTGGCCGCCATATTTGGTGTGATTCTAGGGTTTGCTGCTATCTACTTTAAGGTCGATGAAGACCCAGTGGTAGACCAGATCGATAATCTGTTACCACAGACCCAGTGCGGCCAGTGCAGCTATCCTGGTTGCCGTCCTTACGCCGAAGCTATCGCCAATGGTGACGAAATCAACAAGTGTCCACCCGGTGGTGAAAGCACTATTCACGCATTAGCTGAATTACTCGGCCGCGACTTCGTCGCGCTCGATGAAGAACATGGTGAAGAAAAAGGCAAACGTGTCGCCTTGATCCGTGAAGCCGAATGTATTGGTTGTACCAAGTGTATTCAAGCCTGCCCTGTCGATGCCATTCTCGGTGCCGCCAAACAAATGCACACCGTCATTGCCGATGAGTGCACTGGCTGCGATCTATGTATTGAGCCTTGTCCGGTAGACTGCATCGACATGGTACCAGTACAAACCACAGCCAATGATTGGCGCTGGGATTCACCGGATTCATCAATAGACTCAGCGAACAATCAATTGATTGCCACTGACCGCATTGATCCTGCTGCGGAGACTGGCGCATGAACAAACATTTACATACCTTTCATGGTGGCATTCACCCGCCAGAAAACAAAGTTCAATCGACTCAAACTCCGATTGAACCTGCGCTGTTACCCGATAAATTAATTCTGCCATTGCAACAACATATTGGCCAACAAGCTCAGCCACTGATTAGTGTCGGCGAACGTGTGCTTAAGGGCCAAATGATTGCCGCTGCGGTAGGTTACGTCAGTGCTGCCGTACACGCCCCTACTTCCGGCACCGTAACTGCGATTGAACCTCGCACTTTGCCACACCCGTCGGGGCTTAGTGAACAGTGCATTATCATTGAGCCCGATGGCCAGGAGCAGTGGACAGATCTCACACCACTAACGAATTATCAGCAAGTTGCTAAAGAGACGCTGCTACAACACATCAGCAATGCCGGTATAACCGGCCTCGGTGGTGCAGGGTTTCCCACGTCGGTAAAACTCAATCCGTCTCAAGATCTCAACATCGACACGTTGATACTCAATGCCGCGGAATGTGAGCCCTATATTACGGCTGATGACATGCTGATGCGCGAGCGCGCCGAAGAAGTTATTCAAGGCCTGCACATCATCGCCCATATTTTACAGCCTTCACAGTGTCTGATTGGTATCGAAAACAACAAGCCTGAGGCCGTCGATGCTCTGCAACAGGCGATTGAGTCTTCACATCTAAAAGACCAAATCCGTGTGCTCAGCATCCCCACCAAATACCCTTCGGGTGGCGAAAAACAGCTGATTCAGATTCTCACCAATAGAGAAGTACCTAATGGCGGCATTCCAGCCGACATCGGCATTGTCTGCCATAACGTCGGCACCGCTGTGGCGGTTAGCCGCGCCATAAGCAAAGGTGAACCGCTGATTTCGCGTATTACCACCATTACCGGTGAAGCGGTGAAGCGTCAGGGCAATATTGAAGTGCTACTGGGCACCCCCATTGAAGCGCTGCTGACACACTTTGAGGTTCAGCAGGATCAGCTACACCGCGTGATTATGGGCGGCCCAATGATGGGCTTCACACTCGACAGCGTACAACTGCCCGTCGTCAAAGCCAGTAACTGTATTCTGGCCACCACTCGCAAGGAATTACCGGATCCAGCACCTGAACAGGCCTGTATCCGCTGCGGCATGTGCGCCGAAGCTTGTCCCGCCACCTTGCTGCCCCAGCAACTGTACTGGTTCTCCAAGTCACGAGAGTTTGATAAAGCGCTATCGCATAACCTGCTCGACTGTATCGAATGTGGTGCCTGCTCCTATGTCTGTCCCAGTAATATCCCGCTGGTGCAATATTACCGTTTCGCCAAAGGTGAAATCCGTATCGAAGAGCATGAACGTACCGCTTCCGACCATGCGCGTCAGCGTTTTGAAGCACGTCAGGCACGGCTGGATCAAGAAGAGGCCGACAAAGAAGCTAAACGTAAAGCCCGGGCCGATGTAGCAGCGGCTGCCAAAAAAGAAAAAGCCGCAGCCCAGGACAATGGCGAGAAAAAACCGGTTGATGCCAAAGCTGCCGTTGTTCAAGCGGCACTAGAGCGAGCCAAAGCTCGAAAAGCACAAAAAGCGGCTGAAGCCAAAGGCAGCACTGATACACCTGCTGCAGACACGACTGAAAAAGAAAAACAGAGCGCTCCAGCAATGAGCGCCGTTGAACGTGCTAAAGCCCGCAAAGCCGCAAATGCGGCCAAGCAGCCTAACGACAGTGAAACAGCTAGTGAGGGGGAAAAGAAAACCGGCGGCCTGTCAGCTCTAGAAAAAGCCAAGGCAAAACGTGCACAAAGTAGCACTGCACCAAATGCTGAAGACCAGGCCACACCCGCCTCGGAAAAACCTCAAGCCAAAGGACTTTCCGCACTCGAACGTGCCAAAGCAAAGCGCGCCGCTAATGGCGATGAACAAACAGCAGAAGTCTCAACTGACGCCGGTTCTGGCACACAAGCCAAACCCGTCAAGGCTCTGAGCACGCTGGAAAAAGCCAAAGCTAAACGGGCGCAAGCCGCTGCTCAAGATTCAGGCGAAACCGATGCTCCAGCTGAAGGAAAACCCCTATCTGCCATTGAGCGTGCAAAGGCTAAACGCGCTGAAACAGTCCAGACGCCAGCAGAGAAAACTACACCCGCATCAAACACTGATGAAAGTGCAGAAACTGCTAACAAAAAGCCTATGTCCGCCTTGGAAAGAGCTAAAGCCAAACGTGCCGAAGCAGCAACACAAAGCGAATCAGCTGACACCGAAACATCTGAGCCGGTAACTGAGCCACTAGAAGAAAAACCCGCTGCGCCAATGTCAGCACTGGATCGTGCCAAGGCCAAACGTGCTGAAAAAGCCGCATCGCAAGCAGCCGACGATTCAACCGCTGACACAGAGAAGAGAGATTAACCCAGCATGGCACTACTAAGAGTTTCCTCCCCTCACCTGTCACGCCGAGGTAATACCGGCGATGTGATGTTGCTGGTGATCATGGCCACCTTGCCCGGCCTTGCTATGCTGACCTGGTTTTTCGGTTGGGGACACCTGATCAATATTGTTTGGGCATCACTGGTTGCCGTGGCGTGCGAATCTTTAACCCTATTACTGCGCCGTCGCCCACTGGCTTTTTATCTCACCGATTACAGTGCCATTTTGACCGCTGTACTGTTAGGGCTATCACTGCCATCCCTGGCTCCCTGGTGGCTGACACTGATTGCCACCGGCTTTGCCATTATTGTCGCCAAACACCTGTACGGCGGCATGGGTCAAAACCCCTTTAATCCGGCGATGATTGGTTACGCTCTGGTACTGATTGCCTTCCCATTGGAAATGACCAGCTGGTTAGCTCCCCAGACGCTTGCGATTGCTCCCGGTCAGGCCATGGGTTTCTTTGATACCTTGCAGGCTATTTTCCCCTTTATCGCCCAAGCAGGAGCTGAAGGCTTTGATGCCGTGACCATGGCCACGCCTCTGGACGCCTTTAAACACAAAGGTGCCATCACATCTGAAGAATTTTGGGCCAGTGAATTAGTGATCAGCCCGGAAAGCTGGAAAGCCTGGCAATTAGTCAGCCTCGGCTTTATGGTAGGCGGCGCTTACCTGATTTACCGGAAAATCTTTACCTGGCATATCCCCGTCAGCATGCTGGCAGCACTAACCTTACTTTCACTGCTGTTTTGGGCAACGGATCCCAGCAACTATGCCTTTCCAGAATTACACTTACTGGGCGGAGCCACCATGCTGGGGGCTTTCTTTATTGCCACCGATCCTGTCACCGCAGCCACCAGTGTAAAAGGAAAGCTCTATTATGGTGCTGGCATCGGCATTCTCATTTACCTGATCCGCACCTGGGGTAATTACCCCGATGCCGTCGCCTTTGCCGTGTTGTTAATGAATTTTGTTGCGCCGCTAATTGATCACTACACCCAGCCGCGTACCTACGGCCATAAATCCACAAAGTAGGCTGATAGAATGCTAGGTCAATCAATCAAACAAAATGCCATCGGACTCAGCATCTTTGCGGTTGTGACGGCAGGCATTATCGCCGTCACTCAAATGCTGACGGCTGAAAAAATCATAGCGAATATCAACACCGCCAAGTCCAAGGCGCTGTATGAAATATTACCGCTCGAAAGCCACGACAACGTGCTGCTCAATGACACGTTGATCATTACTGATTCATCACTGGTAGCTGATGAAGGTGAAGGCGAAGCCTTTATTGCTCGCAAAGGTGATAAGGCCATTGCCGTGATTTTGCCCGCCATTGCACCCAATGGCTACACCGGGAAGATCCATAGTATTGTCGGTATTCTTGCCGATGGCAGCATTGCTGGTGTGCGTGTGATTCAGCATCGGGAAACACCTGGCCTGGGTGACAAGGTGGAACTGAAAAAGTCACCCTGGGTACTCAGCTATAATGGTAAATCTCTCAACGATCCAACGCCGGATAATTGGCATGTAAAAAAAGATGGCGGCACATTTGACCAGTTCACTGGCGCCACCATTACACCTCGTGCAGTGCTTAACTCGGTACACGCCGCGCTTGAGTATTTCAATGCCAACCGCAACATCTTGCTGGCACCAAAAAGTAAAGCCGCGACTGGCGAAGAGACACCATAGAGACTCATCATGGCAACTAAAAGCTACAGCGAAATAACCTCCGACGGCCTTTGGGGTAACAACCCTGCTCTGGTGCAGTTGCTGGGGCTGTGTCCACTACTGGCGGTGACAGGTTCCGTGGTCAATGCACTGGGGCTAGGCCTTGCCACCACGCTGGTACTTATCGGCTCCAACCTGTCGGTATCGGCCATTCGCAACCACGTACCTGACACCGTGCGCCTGCCTGCCTTTGTCATGATTATTGCCGCCTTTGTAACCTGCGTGGAATTGCTTAGTCAGGCGTTAACCTATGAACTCTATCTATCACTGGGCATTTTCATTCCTCTGATCGTAACGAACTGTGCCATTCTTGGCCGCGCCGAAGCCTTCGCTCGCAAGAATCCCATCCTGCCTGCTATTGCCGATGGCTTAATGATGGGTGCCGGTTTTACGCTTATTTTATTGGTACTGGGTGTCATGCGCGAAGTCATTGGTCAAGGCACCCTGTTCGCCGACATGAATCTGCTGCTGGGCCCAATTGCTGCCGATTGGAAAATCGTGCTGATTGACGATTACCGTGGTTTTCTATTCGCTATTCTGCCACCCGGCGCCTTTGTTGGTATGGGACTGCTGATCGCCGGTAAAAACATCATCGACGGCCGCATGAAAGCCTTCCAGGATGCTCGCCGAGAGAAACCAACCGTAGGATCAAAACGTGCGCGAGTTACCGGCGACATTAAATAATCGCCCTTTAGTCGTCAGAGTATTGAACACCACATGAATGCCGATAAACGTCAGCAGATTTTCGCCCGCCTGCGAGCAGAAAATCCCGAGCCCAAGACCGAGCTCAACTACAGCAATCCCTTCGAGCTACTGATCTCCGTGATTCTATCGGCGCAGGCCACTGACGTTGGCGTTAACAAAGCCACTGCCAAACTTTATCCGGTGGCTAATACACCCGCAGCCATTGCAGCGCTTGGCGTTGATGGCCTCAAGCAATACATCAAGACCATTGGCCTGTTTAACAGCAAAGCAGAGAATGTGATCAAAACCTGTCATATGCTGGTTGAGCTGCACAATTCTGTAGTACCTGACACACGGGAAGCATTGGAAGCCCTGCCCGGTGTTGGCCGTAAAACCGCTAATGTGGTGCTTAATACCGCCTTTCGACAAATCGCCATGGCCGTGGATACGCATATTTTCCGCTTTGGCAATCGCACAAAAGTTGCCCCGGGTAAAAACGTGCTGGAAGTCGAACAAAAGCTGCTGCGCTTTGTGCCCAAGGAATTTCTACTCGACGCCCACCACTGGATGATTTTACACGGCCGCTATATCTGCACCGCACGTAAACCGCGCTGCAACGCCTGTATCATCGAAGACCTGTGTGAATTTAAGGATAAGACCAGTGATTAGACTTACATTGAATGAATAAGATTTCTTTCTTCGTTCGAAATTACATAAACAGGTAAAATTAACAACGTGGGTCATCTCGAACAAAGTGAGAGATCTTTCGCACCAGGATAGATGCACTCATGCCAAACCAGCCTCCCCAGCCCCCCGTCACCACCGCCCAGCTCGACTGGAGTGATGACGGTGCACCACTCTCACAGCAGTTCGATGATGTGTACTTTTCACGTCACAGTGGTATCGACGAAACGCGCTATGTTTTTCTTGAGAAAAACCATTTACCCGAACGCCTTGAGGCGCTGAAAGAAACTAAAGCTGCCACATTTAACATTGGTGAAACTGGCTTTGGCACCGGACTAAATTTCCTCTGTGCATGGCAACTACGGGATCAAATTGCACCCAACTGCCGCCTACAATTTACTACGGTAGAAAAGTACCCCTTATCTGCTGACAACCTTGCCAAAGCATTACTTAGCTGGCCCGAACTGGCGAACTATTCGCAACGCCTGATTGAACTCTACCCTTGCCTGACCGCCGGCTGGCATCGCATCAGTTTTATTCAGGAGCGTGTTGATCTGAACCTGTTTATCGGTGATGTCATCGACGGTTTCAGTACCCAGAAAGGGCCTATCGACGCCTGGTTCCTAGATGGTTTTGCACCGGCTAAAAATCCGGACATGTGGTCAGCTGAACTATTCCAACAACTAGCACGACTAGGTAAAGCCGGCACCACTGTCAGCACCTTCACCGCCGCTAGCGCCGTGCGCGAAGGTTTGAGAGAAGCCGGTTTTGAGATCACGCGTGTCAAAGGTTATGGCCGCAAACGGCACATGCTGACCGGTTGCCTAACAGTTGAAACTGCGCAGCTTCAACAGCAGCTCCGAACCAAAGCAGACCTGGAAAAAACAACAACCCCCTGGTTTATTCTGCCTGAAATCACGACGGAAAAAGATCCCTCCAAAAAACAACAGGCCATTGTTATTGGTGCGGGACTGGCTGGCACCTCAACCGCCTTCAGCCTGGCACAACGCGGCTGGCAGGTGTCGGTGTATGATCGCCATGAGCAACCGGCACAGGAAGCCTCTGGAAATAATCAGGGCATTCTCTATACCAAACTGTCAGCAGAACAATCTGTCAAATCGGATTTCTATAGCCGTGCGTTTCTTTACGCCGCCCGTCAAATACCTGAGCTGCTGGCAGATACCTCACCCAGAGCATTTGATGCCTGTGGCGTGCTTCAATTAGCCCACACTGAAAAGGAAGCCGCTCGCCAACAGCAATTCCTGAACAACTGCCCGCAGCCTGAATCGCTGGTTCATGCAGTTGATGCGCTACTCGCCAGCAAGTTAGCGGGCATCAAACTCGAGCAAGATGGATTATTTTTCCCACAAGCCGGCTGGGTACGTCCTGCAGCTCTATGCCACCGTTATGTCGAGCACCCGAACATTACTTTTCATGCCGGTATAGAAGTTGATCAACTGCATTATCAGGATGGTCAGTGGCAGCTCTTCAATTCTCATGGCGAGGTGATTGCGTGCGCCCCTGTCGTGGTGATTGCTAACGCCTATGACGCGCTCAAGTTCGATGTCAGCGCTTTTCTTCAGATTAAACGTATTCGTGGTCAGGTCACGCATATTCCGGCCACAGAACCAGCTAGCCTAGCGACCGTTATTTGTGGCAATGCCTACGTCTCCCCACCTTTCAATAACCAGTTCCATATTGGCGCTACCTTTAATCTCGACACTGACACGCCAGAACTGCGCAGCCAGGATCATCAACGCAATATTGAGCAAATCAGTGAACTGGTGCCTGAATTAGCTAAACAACAACAATGGCAGCATCTGGACACTCATCAACTGCAAGGTCGAGTCGGCTTTCGCTGTACCAGTCCAGATTATATGCCGCTCGTTGGTCCGGTGCCTGACCACGAGGTTTTTGTAAATCAGTACGCACGTTTGCGCAAAGATGCCACCACTCAATTCAGCAGCGCTGGCAGCTACCAACCGGGGCTCTACCTAAACACCGGGCACGGTTCCAAGGGACTGGTTTCTGGCCCACTGGCCGCAGAAATACTCGCCTCAATGATCTGTTACGAATCGTTACCCATCGAGACTAAATTGGTTGATGCTCTCAACCCAGGTCGCTTCTTAATTCGTGATTTAATTCGCAACAAAATTTAACTTAAAATCTTGTTAAAGAGAGCTTGATTTCTCGTAAATTCAGAGCCCAAGCGGGCTTGAGAAGCACTATAAGTTGTCCACAAGATCTGTGGATAACTTTGGGGATAATAATTGGGTAATATGCCTAAAGCACCGTAATTGTTGGCCTTCTGACAAATTGTTCATTTTTTAACCAGCTGAAACATAAGCCTTTAATATCAATATGTTACGGTCATATCATATAAAAACACTAGAGGGATGTGAGCTATTTATTAATAATTAGAAAATTATCAGCTCTTGTGCATAAAGTCATTCTCTATGGCCTTCAACCTCCCTCAGAACGACTAACATAGAGAAAATTAATTGACCATGACAATTTCACAAATTTCTAACGACTCATCGTACTGAATGGCCGCCTTACCCGATTTTAAAAGCCCTAAAACCTGTGCCACCTTGGCCTCCAAGGTAAGCTCCTGCTCACCATAATCAGTACCATCACGAGTAACAAATTCTTCTATCATGTTACCTAGTGTCTGTGGATTTATTGACTGGTAGGGAATATCCATTATGAAACCTTTAATGAGCTAAAATATAAGGCGAAAAATAGCTGACCTAAACGTTATATTCAAAAAGAAGCGTCTACTACATAAACAAACGTCTAAACCAACCAGCATCTAATTCATCCTTACATTGTCGATATTGAGCGCCATATCGGCCTGCACGAACCTTGACCTTATCGGCTGTTGCCATCAACCAGGCTTTTTTCTTATAGGTGCCTTTTCGATAGCCTCCCCAGCCATCGTGATAGTTCAAGTACTGCTCACGCGCATCCCACTTTGAAACCTTGTTAATTCGATGCGTTTTATTCATAAACCAGCCCATAAAATCTATCGCATCGTTAAAATCATCACGGTCCGCCCAACCATTACCCGTTTCGCGTTTATAATCCTTCCATGTACCTGTTTTAACCTGCGCATAACCATAGGCTGAACTGACATGCCCCCAGGGAATAAAACCCAACACATAATTCCTCGGAGGTCGCGCCTTAGCCTTAAAACTGGACTCCTGATACATCATGGCCATTGGTATCTGCAATGGCACCTTCCAGCGCTTCTCCGTTCGCTTAGCTGCCTTATACCAATCACGATTCTCTTTAAAAATAGCACATAAATCATCAGGATTGCGTGGCACATTAGCCGCACATCCCAGCAATAACGTGCAAAGTAGTAACACCAAAATTCCCGATTTTTTTTGTTCACAAAATCTGTGGATATCTTTGAGGATAAAACCTGAGTTAGTTGCTAAACCCTTTGTATTCATAGTGTTTTAGCCAATTGTTTGTTTTTTAATCAAATTAAATTTTGTTTTTATAAATCAACAAGTTATATCTTATCAATAGTTAAAAAGCACCTTTTTATACTTTTTTAGACAAAAGGAAATATCGACTTATAACTTGTGAATAAAATAAAACTCGCTTGACAAAGATCATGTTTATCAAAGATAAAATTTGTCACTTTAATTTCAAGATGTTACCGAAATTTACAGTTAACCCACGATATAAACGGACCCGATATTACTAGGATCACACACAGAGTACTCACAGCACCAGCAGGCTTAAAGAAGGGAGTTGAAGAAGTTTTGACAGGCGACAGTTTAAGCGGAGCATTGACTCCGCTTAAACTTATTCGCTAACACATGTCGCTGTAGGGGTTTTCCAATTCGAGACTGATAGCATTTTCATAACCCGCAATTTTCAACTCAGTTGTGGTCAGGGTAACGTCGTCACCCTGCTTCACGTCTAAGCCGAATTTATAAATCAATTCCGACTGGCCTTTTCTGGCAGCCTCATCGTATTGCTGGGATTTTTCCTGTACTGCTTCGTTACGCTTGGCGTGTTCAGCTAGCGCAGCGGCACCGTGTTTTTTCTCCAGCATGGCGCGTGTCACATGCGGCGCTAAAATGCTTGCCGAAGCATTGTTACCACCAAAGCCTTTAGAGTTAAGAATCGCAACGTCCATGCCTTCAGGCCCCACATCCAGGTTTTCCGTCAGGATATTCAAGTCACTGTTATGCACATCATCGGCCAAGTGATCGACGGTGCTAATGCCAGGAATAATACCGTATTTCCAAACGCCCAACGTTGACATCAACTGATCGCCAGCAGCAACCGCAAGCGTGTGCCCAAGGTAACTTTTTACCGCAGTAACCGGCCAATTAGTGATGCCAAAGGTTTTCGCCATTTCATTAAGAATGTGCGATTCCGTAACACGATTTTGCGGTGTACCAGTACCATGAGCCTGTACAAAGCTGCGTTGAAGGCCTTCATCACCCACAATGGCGCGCGCGGAGGCCATCGTTTTTGCCATCGTCACGTAGTTGCCCACACCGGGGCTGGAGATAGATTTTTTAAAACCATCGGCATTAACAAACACATCGCCGACAGAACCAAGAATATTTGCACCTAACTCAAGCGCCAATGCATCATCAAACAACACCACAAATTGCGCACCTTCAGCCAAGGTGAAACCGCAGTTGGATGAGAACGGACGACAAGCACGGCGATGATTAACAACATTGCCACCATCCAACGCTAAAAGTTCTTTATCTTCAGCCAGTGCGCCCATGGTTCTAAAACCATCGATAACCTCTGGTGTAATAGCCGCTTCAGCGTCACCTACCACCACCACACGTTTACGACCGGATCGGATTTCTTCCATGCCCAGCTTGAGGTTATAAAGGAAGGTAGCACAAGCACCAACACTCGCCCCGGTACCTCCGACGTTGCCCAGTACGTAGGCATTAACAAAATCAGCCGGCATTTCGGCAAAGCCCAGCGCCAGCTGTTTGGAACTGACACGTTTACCCTTCAGGTGCGACTGTAACAAGCCACCGTTACCATTATCATCCAGCTGCGTCATGCTGCTGCTGGCAAACACGCCTACTTCATCCGGCGACACGTGTGCCATTACCTGCTGCCAATCAATACCCAGAGCATGCATTGCATCGGAAGCGCCATAGACGCTTAACTGCAAACCGCGCGGATGACTGCGAGAAGCATAGAGTTTGTCAGGCGTAAAACCACTGGGCAGCTGGCCTGCACTGTTCACCGTGGAGGTACGTGTATCTTTAAACAAAACGTCCAGACTGCCTTCAACAGTGACACGTACTTTATCAGTACCGTCATCAAGCGTTTCTACCGTCCAACTTTCGGGAATATTATTAGGAAGATGTCGTGAGCGCATTTCAAAGCTGAGGCTGTTATCACCTGAGGGGGCAATCGTTGACGCAGCATGCAAAGGCATAGCATCAGGATCAAACAGGTTTTTCTCAAGGCGACGTACCAGGGTGTGGTCAGTAATATGCGGGCGGTGATGTCCTAACCAATCATCCAGGTCAACCGGATTACCTTCAGCATCAGTATAGCTACCCTCTGCATATTTCAGCAGGTTCATCAAAATGGCAAGATCGGTGTAGGTCTGTTTGACGGTCTCAGCATCCAGCACATCGGCCAGCATGCGACGATAACCATGATGGAAAGACGACCTACCGGCAGGACTGATGCCGCCAAAACTTACAATCACTGGTAATGATGCCAAAATCGTACCCCTTTAAACTCGCTTATCGACGTAATAAACCAAAACTGCCTCATCACAAATCTTCATGACGGACTAAGCCATTAACTGATGTCCATAGTAATGTGTAAGATAAACGGCAACTAGTGTATATTCGCCATTTAACTAGGCATATTAGTCATAATAGGCGGTTTTGCCATTTTTGCTCTTTAATCACAGGTATCCATGAAACACATTACCGTTCTGGCTTTCCCTCGTGCGCTGGGCACTAGCATCACCCTGCCAGTAGAAATGCTCAATGCCGCCGACGCCAACCAGCGCATTCAGCATCCGGGCAGTCCACGTTTGACCATTGATATCGCCAGCATTGATGCTGAACCGATTACCATCACCGGCGGCATTGAAATTCGCCCCAATAAAAAACTGGATAATATTAAGCAAACCGATCTGATCATTATTCCGGGCATGTGGGGCAATCCAAAACCCATCCTGCGACGTTATCCTTTTATTACTGAATGGGTCACTAAACAGCACCAGCAAGATGCCCTGATTTGTGCCACTGGCACCGGCGTGTGTTTTCTGGCTGAAGCGGGCTTACTGGACGACAAAGCAGCGACAACTCACTGGTATTATTTTGATCAATTCAAAAAGGACTACCCGAAAGTCAAACTGCAAACCAAGCGCTTTATCACTAACTCAGGCAACATCTACTGCGCGGGTCGGATGAACTCGATCACCAATCTCATCATCCATTTTATCGAGCGCTTTTATAACCATGATATCGCCCGTCAAATCGAGCAACATTTTGCACACGAGATTAAACAGACCTACGAAAGTATTTTTTATTCCTTTGATGAGCAACGTTCTCACCACGATGAAGAAATTATTCAGGCTCAACAATGGATGCTCAGAAATTATGCTAACGAAGTAAGCCTGCAAGAAGTCGCCAAACAATTTGATATGAGCCTGCGCACCTTCAATCGACGATTTAAGCAGGCCACTGACAGTACACCATTAGAATACTTGCAACATATTCGTCTTGGCACCGCCAGGGATTTACTAAAGGACAGCAATCTCTCAATCGCGGAAATCAGCTATCGTGTGGGTTTCAACGATCCCGGTTATTTTTCCGCTTTATTTAAACGCCGTGTATCGCTGAGTCCGCGTGATTACCGCAAACTTGTCAGGGCGAAATTATTTAGTCTCGATGAATAACCACGTGTCATTTCGACCAACGGGAGAAATCTTACTTTACAACTAAAGCGACTCCTCATATATGTTCGGAATGGCATTACAGACAAACACTAACAAAAGGTATGATAGCGGCTCGATAATTTGGGCTTAAATATCAGAGCTTTTACCAACAGGAAACCCCATGTCCTATCTCTATCTCGCTATTGCAATTCTTGCTGAAGTCATTGCCACCAGCGCACTCAAAGCCTCCGCAGAATTCACCAAACTGGTGCCCAGCATTATTGTCGTGGTCGGCTACTGCATATCGTTTTATTTGCTAACACTGGTATTGCGTACCCTTCCAATCGGTACAACCTATGCCATTTGGTCAGCATTAGGTATTGTGCTCATCACGCTGGTGGGGATATTTGCCTACAAAGAGATCCCGGATGTACCTGCACTTATCGGCATGGGTTTGATTATTGCCGGTGTTATTGTTATTAACCTGTTTTCCAAAACAACGGCCCACTAATGCCCTCCTATCAAGTCCCCGCCGACACTATCGTCGTTGAGCAGGAGTTAAAGAAAAGCCGTTTTATTGCCTCGGCGGGACGTGCCAGCAACAAGGCCGAAGCAGCCGCGTTTATTCAAGCCGTCAGGCGCACTTTCCCCGATGCCAGTCATAACTGTTGGGCCTATATTGCTGGCGAACCCAACAATACCGTAGAGATTGGCATGAGCGACGATGGCGAGCCGCAGGGCACGGCAGGCAAACCCATGCTCAACGTACTTCAGCATAAGGGCATTGGCGAAATAGTCGTGGTGGTCACCCGCTATTTTGGTGGCGTAAAACTGGGCGCAGGCGGTTTGGTGCGTGCTTACTCTGGCGCAGTGCAAGCCGTTATGGAGGAATTACCCTTAGCAGAGGTGGTGGCCGTCAAGGAAGCGTTACTGCAATTCCCCTACCCTCATGAAAGTAACATCCGGCGTTTATTGGATAGCTTAAAAATCGAAGTGGTTGATACTGGTTATCAGGAGCAGGTTCTCATGCACATCAAGGTGCCAGAAAATCAGACCGGGGAACTGGCAGAAAAGGCTGTTAACCAAACCCATGGTGAGGCTGCGCTGAAGTGGCAGGATGAAAAGTAAGCCGCTGCACTCTGATCTACATAGGTGTCATTTCGAACAAAGAGAGAAATCTTCCAACACAGTCAAAATCTCTCATCCGTTCGAGATAAAAAATAAAGTGCCGCTACCGGTTCTGTCGGTTAGCAATCAACTCTTCCACCACCGACGGATCGGCTAAGGTAGAAGTATCACCTAACTCGGCATGATCATTGGCAGCAATTTTGCGCAGAATACGGCGCATGATTTTCCCTGAACGGGTTTTTGGTAACCCCGGCGCCCACTGGATCAAATCCGGCGACGCAATCGGTCCAATCTCTTTACGTACCCATTGACGTAATTCATCGGCCAGAGCGTCACTGGGCTCTTCTCCGTGATTAAGGGTGACATAAACATAAATCGCCTCGCCTTTGATGTCATGGGGGTAACCCACTACTGCTGCCTCAGCGACCTTGTCATGCAACACCACGGCACTTTCGATTTCAGCAGTACCCAAACGGTGGCCAGAGACGCTTAATACATCATCCACACGACCGGTAATCCAGTAGTAACCATCAGCATCACGCGATGCCCCATCACCGGTAAAGAAAGTACCGGGATAATCTGAAAAATAAGTTTTAATAAAG
>Ga0105356_10002261_pt1 | contig 19209 bp, 17 predicted proteins | sample GOMGulsemesocosm_3_FD_83502 | JGI IMG/M metagenome (GOLD analysis project Ga0105356, IMG submission 83502) | Methane-oxidizing microbial communities from mesocosms in the Gulf of Mexico - GOM9D Gulf of Mexico | ecosystem: Environmental > Aquatic > Marine > Cold seeps | place: Gulf of Mexico... | reverse complement strand
CTTAAAAAAGGTATTATTAACGTTGAAAATAAATTTGATTTTAATACCTTGTCAAAATATCAATTGAGCTGGAAAGTAGAAGCTGATGGCCAAGTGGTTAAAAAAGGTGTCGAAGACTTCCCATCTATTTTAGCTGGCACTGGCAAAGATATAAAACTGTCGTTACCTAAGTTGCCAATAACCAGTCATCAAGAATATTTTTTAACGGTTACAGCAACGCTTAGACAAGATTATGTTGTTGATAATGTATCACTGTTGTCTGCTGGGCATGAAACGGCGTTTGAACAATTCAAACTGCCTGTTAGTTATAGTGCTTTACCTGTTACTCATTCGGGCTCAAAAATGGTGAGCAAGAGCTCACAGCCTAAAGAGGGGATTAGTGAAATTTCTAATGGCGAACTAACCTATCGTTTTGATCAAAAATCAGGTTGGTTATCTCAAATCCTAATGAATAATAAGCCATTGTTATCCGAGTCATTAAAAGTTAACTTTTGGCGCGCACCAACGGATAATGATTTAGGTAATGGCATGAATAAGTGGGCTGCAATGTGGCAAACAATGGCCGAAGATCTGCAACTCGACTCATTTTCTATTAACAAGAAAACAAATGGCGTACTGGTGCACAGTGTCTATAAACATTCAAACCTGCCAGGTAACTATCAAGTGAGCTACTTATTAAAACATGACGGTAGCGTTCATGTTGATAGTAAGTTATCACTCAAAGAAGACGCTAAATTGCCTAACATTCCACGTTTTGGTATGCAGTTATCAACGGTAAAAGGGATGGTGAATGCTAAGTGGTTTGGGCGTGGTCCACATGAAAGTTACAGCGATAGAAAGGAGTCGGCACGTATCGATTATTTCGCAGGTCAAGTCATGGATCAGGTGCATCATTATGCAAGACCTCAAGAAAATGCGAACAAGACCGATGTACGGTGGATGGCGGTTCATAACGATGACGGTGCAGGGCTTTTAGTTATTGGTGATAAACCACTGAGTGCCAGTGTATGGCCTTATTATCAACATGACATTGATTTCTTTAAAGGAGATGGAGCCGCATCGGCTTCAGGCTTAGTTCCTGTGACAAGCAAACATGGTGCTCATGTTCCTATGCGAGATATAACCACTCTTAATATTGATCATCGTCAAATGGGAGTTGGTGGCGATACATCGTGGGGGCGATTGGTTCATGCGCCTTACACTATAAAAGCAAAAAACATAGCCTATGGTTTTACGTTGGTCCCTTTATCATCAGTTAAGAATTTAAAAGCTCAGGCTAGGAAACACTAATCAATAGAACTTTCATTGGTTTAGTGAGTCTTTAGACATTGAACAATACATTTTTTTAAGAAATATTCCCGTTAGTTGAAATTATATTTTAGTTAACGGGTCTTTTAGGTTAAGTTTGGTATATTAGATTATATATATCAAAATAATAATTAACTTAACAATGTATTAAAGGAAAAATTATGTCTAACAAAGTATTAATTAATGGCGCTATCGCTGCTGCAATCACTATCGCTGCTGTTACATCTCTAGATGTTGAAGCTAAAGGCAAGAAATTAGAAAAATGTTACGGTGTTGCCAAAGCTGGACAAAACGATTGTAAAGCAGGACCAGGTACTTCATGTGCAGGTTCTTCTACAAAAGATGGTCAAAAAGATGCCTGGATGTTTGTTGCTAAAGGCTCTTGTGAGAAAATTGTCGGTGGTAGCTTAAAACCTAAAAAATAGTTATTGAACAATGATGACTAATTTCCAATGTAAATCAATTCCAGCACTCGCTGGAGTTGGTTTAAAACCGCAGCACTTCCAATCTATATTAGCGCAAAACTCCCATGTTAGTTGGTTTGAAATTCACGCCGAAAACTATATGAGCGCCGGGGGCCCCTTTCATCATTATTTGCAGCTTATCCGCGATAAATACCCATTATCAATTCACGGTGTTGGTCTCTCTTTAGGCAGTTTTGATGGCCTATGCCAACGTCAACTCGATGAGTTAAAGGTGTTAATTGATAGGTATGAACCTGGTTTAGTTTCTGAGCATCTTTCTTGGAGTCGTCATGGTCACAATAACCTTAATGATTTATTACCCATGCCTTATACAGATGAAAGCTTAAGTACATTTGTATCCAATATATCTAGCGCTCAAGATTTCTTGAACAAACAGATATTGATTGAAAATCCGTCGAGTTATTTCGAACTTAACTATAACAAATACAGTGAAGATGAGTTTCTTGTTGCCGTGGCAAAGCAATCTGGCTGCCAAATATTATTAGATATAAATAATGTTTATGTTAGTGCTAAGAATCATGGATTTGATGCAAAATCTTACATCGACAATATACCTTCATCATTGATTGGTGAAATACACCTAGCGGGGCACAGCGTTCAGTCATTACTCTCTGGTGAGATTAGAATCGATGATCATGGCTCAATGGTATGTGATGAAGTGTGGGCATTATATCAATATACACTGGATAAAGTGGGCACCAAACCGACACTCATAGAATGGGACACTAATGTTCCTGATTGGCAAGTGCTTTCGTCTCAAGCGAGGATTGCTCATCAACACTTAACTTCACACTCTCAAGAGGCACTGAGTTAATGGCTTCGCTGAATTTACAACAGTTTCAGCAATTGATGAATGATAATTTATTGTCATCACAATTGGACTCATCTAGTGATGAGTTAATGGCACTATTTAATAACAAGCAAAGTAATGATGAGAGTAATGAAGAAGCCAATTTACGTTTGGCCATTTATCGCAATAATGTTATTCATTCATTATCTAGTGCGATGGGGGATTTATACCCCGTTGTTAAAAAGCTCATTGGTGAGGGATGTTTTAACGCTGCAGCGATAGAGTTTGTTCGCAATAAGCCGCCGCAACATGCAGCCTTGCTACACTATGGCCGAGAGTTTTGTCATTTCATTGGTGAATTCGAACCCTGTAAAACACTTACTTTTTTACCTGATGTTGCCCTGCTTGAGTTTGAATATAATCAAGCGTATCACAGTGGTGATGCACACCCTTTTTCACCGCACTCATTGGGGAGTGTGCCACCGGATGAGTTAGGGCATGTAACTTTTACATGTCACCCGTCATTACGCTTAATGCGCTCGCAATGGCCTATTGATGATATTTGGCATGAGAACCAAAAAGAACAGCCTAGTGTAATTAATCTAGATGAAAGCAATGGTGTTTGTTTACTGGTTTATCGATTGGGTTTAACGATGCAATTGGTCAGTTTAGATGAAAACTGTTTTGTATTACTAGAGCATCTAACGCAATCTAATACGATTAATCAATCATGGTCCCAAGTAGTTGAGGCGGCGAACAAGCAGCAACGTCAACTCGATGCAGAAGAATTAAGTGGTATGTTAGGCTATTTATTTAGCTTAGATATTTTTACAACATTTGAAGTAAATGTTTAAACAGAGGTAACTTCATGAAAAGTTTTCTTGAGACAATTAATCAGTTATGTAGCAAAATTCCTGAGGACATATTGGCACTTATCGCGCGAATAGCTATCGGTTTAGTGTTTTGGCGCAGCGCGCAAACTAAAATTGATGGTTCTTTGATTTTGGGGCAAAAGTGGCAATTTTTTAATGTGTCGGATTCGACATTTACCTTATTTGAATACGAATATGAGTTACCGCTAATTCCCAGCGATATTTCAGCTTATATGGCAACCTATGGTGAGTTTTTTTTAGGTCTAGCCATCATGTTAGGGCTGTTAACGCGCTTTAGTGCTTTAGGCTTGCTGGCAATGACCTTGGTCATTCAGATTTTTGTTTATCCTGATGCTTGGCCAACCCATATAATGTGGTTAGTCCCCCTGTTATACCTTATTAAAAATGGCGGTGGAAAGTTATCGTTAGATAATCTAATTCGTTAAGCAGATATTTGAAGTTGCATTAAAAAAACGGTCACATTAGTGACCGTTTTAGTGTGTGGTTTCTACTTAAAACTTAATGAGATAATGACTGGATCGTGATCTGATGAACGATATACATCATTAAATTTTTTCATGTCACCTGTATATTTACGGCCGTATTCAAATAGCGTTGATTCCGGTGAGTTTATATTCCATTCCACCGCATCTACAATATGTTTATCTAATGAAGGAGAGGCTAGAATATAATCTAAGGTACCAACAACATTTGAAAAGCTATATCCAAAGGCATCAGGATGACGATCTCTCACCGTATTTAAATAACCAAATGATTGGCTAATGACGGCGCCTTTATGCCCGTGCAGCGTTTTCCGGTCTTTACCAATAAAAGTGTCACGAGCTGCACTAATCACATAGCCTTCATCTAAATGCTGTCGATTGGTTAAAACACTGATTGGGTCTTCTAACGCATAAGAATTTAAGTCACCGATGATTAGTTTATGGCCGTCTATTTGTTCAAGCACTTGGGCTAAATGGTAGGCTCCAGAAACTCTAAACTGTTCACAGCTTCCTTGGTTGTCGACATTTTTATAATTTTGAAGCGCAACATCTTCCCAGCATGTCGACCCCTTAGACTTAAAGTGATTAACTGAAACTGTTAGTTTCTTCCCTGAATCATTTAATGTAAATGTCGGCGTAATAGCATTTCGCATAAAGTTTTTGCCATTTTCTTTTCCAGAAGCAGGAGCATCCTGTATTGGCATATCGATAATGTTGAATGCTGTTAGTGACATTTTTTGTCTGCGATAAATGACTTGAGAGGTAATGGCGCCTGTACCATTAAGCTTCTTACTATTATCTGAGGCGAAACTATATTGCTTATTTTTAGGCAATTTCTCATTTATGTGAGTGACTAAATTAACTAAGGCTGAGTTTTTTGCTGTACCGTTATTTTCAATTTCCATCAAGCCTATGATATCAGCGTCTAATGCTAAAATTGCTTTGACTATTTTTGTACGTTGAACCTGAAATTCAGCTTTAGTTTTTGCACCGCGGTTTTGCCCTAGAGGGTTTTTATCGCCGCCAAAAGGAGAATTAAAGTAATTTAAGACATTAAAGGTAGCCACTTTTACGTCGCCAGTTTTAATGTGCGGCGCATTGGTTCTAGGGTTATTTTTCTTAAAGTTATCACTAGTCGCAGTTGATTCAACAAACAAGCGATAACTGTTATGTGAATATCCTATCACGCCACTGAGCTGTGAAACGCCATCACCAATTCGCATATAATCGTATTGATTATTTGATTGCACCTTAGCAAAACTTGGGTACCAAGCAATGGCCCCAGCAGGCGCTCGATTAAATGATTCTAAAATAAGTTCATTATTAGCAATATATTTAGCGTGCGATAATGACTTTTGGCTGCTTGGAGCAAAATGTTGGTTAGGCTGAGCATTAACAGTATTGATGGAAAGGGCCAAATTATTACGTTTAACACGGCGGTCAAATCCATAGTTTCTACTGATAACTAAAGCAATCGAAGGCGGTAATGTTACGCGCATTCCTTCATAACGCTCTAAGGTATCTTTGAGAGATTTATCACTTGCTAATTGAGTTATGGTAGTAGGGGAAATAACATGCCCGCTAGACAGCACCGAAATGTTGCTTGCAATTAATTGTGTCCAGCCGAAGGCTTCTTTCACTTTACCCGTTACCGTTACTTTATCCCCTGATTTCAGTTTTAACTTCTTAAGCTTTTTTGACGAAATAGCTACAAATATACCATCAGAAGTGCGGTGATTATTATCACCTTGGCTGTCTTGCATATAAAAACCTGCAGGAATATCACGACCAAGTTTTGTCGATTGTAATGCCGTTATGATGCCAACAACTTCATACGATTTTTTCGATTTGTATTTCTTTTTATCGACATTCACCATGGGGGAGGAATACCCTTCCCCTTGAATAGCCATAATGGATTGATGAACACTCGCCAAAGCGCAGTTGCTCATAAACATTGGCATACATAAAGCCGCAATCCCAGCATATTTATACTTCATAAAGTCTCACAAGTTTTTGTTATTTTAGAGAATGATTCAGAGAGTAGCATAGTTTAGTGATTGCTTTTAAATTATTGGAATGAGGAATTTAGGCAGCCATTAAAGTGTGAAATGGGTCACTTATCATGGTAAAACGCCAAGTAACAAAGATAGAGATTATCATTCAGCAAGAAAGCTATTCGTTAACTATACTCACTTCATTGACCATCATGGATGATAAGTTATGAGGATAAATGTAACTGGATTTACGCTTGTTGAATTAGTGATTACACTTTCAATCGTATTAATTGTTTTGTTATTTGGAGTTTCCAATATGGAAAAATTCTTATTGCGACAGAAAATGACAAGTCAGATAAACACCTTTGTTAGTTTGCAGCGTCTAGCGCGGCAAACTGCCATCTTCAAAAACTCAATGATCACACTCTGTGCATCTCGCGATGGCTTATCCTGTTTATCTCGAAAATATTGGAGAGACGGTGTATTGGTGTTTATCGACAGAAATGCTAATAGAATTATTGATAAGGAGGATAAGGTTGTTAAATTTCATAAAAGCGAATTTAAAGGTCTAAATATAACGTGGCGAGCATACCAAAATAAAAGCTATTTGCAGTTTAAATCAGATGGTTGGACAAATAATCAAAATGGCACCTTTAGATTTTGCTTTGTGGATAAAAGTGCGCAATATAATCGGGCGCTAATTATCAATCGATCGGGTAGGGCAAGGCTGTCTACAGATAGTAATGGTGATGGTGTACATGACGGAGCTGATGGAAAAAATATTGTATGCTAGTGTCAGTCTGAATATAAAACACAGAATTATATAATATTTCATAGGAGTTTAGGGTGACGCCCTGTTAATAATGAATATATAAACGGTGATGTTTTCTTTATCTCTTGTAACCTTTGTCGGTGACTTGAGTGGATTATCATGCCATGATTAATCAATAAATCGACATAATCAATACCGTGCTCTAATTCTCCAACTTGTAAAAGCGCGATATCTAACGCATCTACGCCATGGGGTTGTAGATTTACTTCGACGCCAGAGGTAATAAAATATCTTAAGAGTTCAATAGATTTCACTTTTACTGAAAACCAAACAGCATTGCGTCCATAAGGGTGCAAAAAGTGAATGTTTAATCCTTTACTTTGTAAGAAGCGAATCTGTTTGAGTTCATGGTTTTCAATTAACGTAAATAAATGCATGGGGTTTAAATAAGCACCTGCAGTAATAAGTTCACTAATTAAACTTTCTTCAAATTGGTTATTAACAACTTCTTTCAAAATAATAGAAAGCCAAGCTAAACGAGCATCCTTTTCAAAGTCAGATCTTTCGAGAAAATCCTTTGCTAAATGATAATCGTTATCTTGATATATTAATTTACTTAATAATGATTCGGTCTCAGAGATAGGTCTGTTGTCAGGAAAGGATTGTTTTCTCTTTCTAATTTTATCTAAAACGCTTTCTCTAAAAATTTGCGCATAGGCAATTTTTCCAACCAGATCTTTACGATCTCGCAGTGCTAATGTAATCGTTTCTTCTTCCTCGGTACTTTTGAAATCCTCAATAATTTTCAGTGCTTTTTCTTCGAAACTATCAATAGATTTTTGCTTTGTGATTGATGTAGGTTCTGAATCACTTAACTCGAAGATGATGTCGATTAATTTAGTCGCTGCAAATCTAACACACTTTTCATTGTCTCGATCAAATTTGGGAAGAATTGAGCCCTGTTCAGTAACAATGTCGCTGATCTCGATAACATAATCTTTAACGAGTTTAGAATCTCGTTCAGATAAAGTAGATACTCTATCTGAATTAATTTGGCTTTCATATTTCGACAGTAGGTCACTAGGAACCCACTGAGCGAGAGATGAATATGTTAGCTCGCTATTAGCTTGCACCTTTTGATTCATTAGAGCTAAAAATGCATTTTTATGTAACTCAAAATTGGCTAGCGAATCAGGTCCTTGAAGCAAATCTAAAGCGTTACTCGTTAATAGGTCAGGGTTGGGAGCGCTTCCTTGATTAAGCCAATATATTAATCCAGGGAGATTATTTGATCTCGAAGCTATTGTAGCGAAAGAAACATAATCGGAATAAACATCAAATATTTTATCACTTTTTAGGCCTGATAGCGCATATAATTGCTCGGTAAATTGGATATTAGAATGATACTGTGTTGCAGTTACAAGATCTATATACCTTACTTTTTCACCTAAACCCGCGAGTTGCTTAATTAACCAATATGTTTTTTCAAATTCCTTATCGTTGGATTGATTCTTAACAAGTGCACTTACGATTGGTAGTCCTTGCCCATCACCAGTGTAAAGTAACCGATTTAATTCCTCAGGTTTATCAATATAGAACTTTAATAGACCGTTATAGTCTTTACGAGCGATATAATCGAGTATTAATTGTTCAAAGCTTGAGTATGATAGTCGCTCTTCCATGTAAGTTGGTAGAGTTAAGTTTAATGCATCAGAACGTTCCATGGCTCGACCATAAGTCCAACCAATACCAGAGGAAATATAAGTCTGGTCCAGTACCGTGCGACTAACATTACTTCTAGTAAGACTCTTGATAAACTGGGATACCTTTTCTTTCTGATCTTGTTTCCAACTATTAGTATCACCCACGGAAAATGAAAAATTTTGACAAACAAATTTTTCGTTTTTTCTTGCTCTTGGAATTTCGATGGGCAGCTCGTATTCCGAGTTTATAACTTTTGCACTAGGCGCTTGTCTGTTGCCAAGATCACTAGCGTCAAAGTACTTTTCCAACAAATTGTCGCCAATATAATAAAAAGTAAGAAGAAATAAGAAAATGCAAACTGCTAATATTTTTTTCATGATGTTCTTTAGGCAGCCCAATTGGGCTGCTACCTTCCTTGTAATTAACTATATTTATTTCTGCATACTGCGGTTTGTTTAGTTCTTAATGCTCGGTACGCTACTTCTTGGTCGACACGGTAATCACCAGCGGTTCTATTACATTTTAAATGATAGTTAATTTGTTTTTCGATAGATTTCCCAATTAAAGGAATGTCAGCGAAAACACTACCATAGAGTTCACATCCTTCCTTCCCTGCTGCTATATTTACTTCCCATCGCTTGTTACATATCGCGAATGAATCTCCGGCATTTTCCATACAGTCGGACATTTTTTGGGCTTTTTCTTTAGCAGTCATTTAGGTTTTGATGTTGAACTGCTTCCAACACCACCACCATCGAAAGCTCCATAATTACTTGATTCTGACCTAACCATTTCATTTTAAAAGAAAGTCGACCAATCTGAGCCTGAATAATCTGTACCGGAATAGTCTATAGTGATCACTTCTGGTTTGTTTTCAGGTTGATGCCTAGCAGCATTTAATGTTAAAGATGTAAATAAGAATATGGGGGACACACGACCGCTATGCTTTTAATTTTTATCATTGTCAAGTTCTCCATTATTAATGACTGATATACGAATGAAAAAAATAATAGTAGTCATTCGCAGATGTAAGTTAAGCAGATGAATTGAATAAATCAAGAATTTAGTCAAATCGATGAAATTATGGATCAGCTTAAAGTACTTGCCCGTCAGTATGTACTATTTTTGTGATTTCAAATTGCTGGAACACAGGATTGGTACCACTTATACAATGGCTATGTTTGATCGCTGAAATTCCTGATAGTTGCCTTAAATTTAATAAAATTAAGATCTTGTTCTAAGGGGCGATTTTAGCGCTTACCTAATTAAACTTTTTCTTTATACTATGCGCCATATGTTAGCGCCCTTCAGGAAAAAGTTAGGAAGATAGACAATGCGCAGCCATTATTGCGGACAAGTAAATGAATCTATTATCGGTCAACAAGTTGAACTTGTTGGTTGGATCAATAAACGACGTGACATTTTTATTTAGATCAATATTAGCGGTAGTTCTTCTAGAATCTACCGCTGAGTGATCGTTCGTTATTATATCCGAGCAGCAAGCTCCGCCGCCTGACGTATTGCTCTTTTGGCATCAAGTTCACCCGCAAAATCTGCGCCGCCAATTAAATGTACTTTAATGTTTGCGTTAGCTAAACCTTGCTCCAGTGAGTTTTGTGATTCTTGGCCTGTACAAATGACAATATTATCAACATCCAATACTTGTGGCTTATCATCGATGGAAATATGCAGTCCTTCGTCATCAATTTTGTGATAACTTACACCGCCAATCATCTCTACTGTACGCTTTTTTAAGGCGGCGCGGTGAATCCACCCTGTGGTTGGCTGCAATGATTTACCAAATCGCTCTTCCTTTCTCTGCAACATGTAAATATGGCGCGCAGATTCTGGTTGAACTTGTTTAACACCTTGTACGCCGCCACGGTGTTCAATATTAGTATCTATCCCCCATTCTTTTAACCATAAGTCGAGGTTTTCGGTATGCGACTGGCCTTTCTCTGTTAAAAACTCACTGATGTCATAACCTATACCGCCAGCGCCCAGCACAGCAACGCGTTTACCAATAGTGGCTTCTCCACTTAATACTTGTTGGTAATTATAGACACTAGGGTGATCTATGCCTTCAATGTGGGGAATACGAGGAATAACTCCGGTCGCCAAAATTACTTCATCAAAGTTGGCATGGCTTAAACTCTCAATCGTTTGAGGCGTATTTAAGTGAACGCAAATATCTTGGCGGATTAATTCGCTGGTGAAATACTTAAGAGATTCTACGAACTCTTCTTTACCTGGCACATTTTTAGCTAGATTAAATTGGCCGCCTAGTTCTGATTTTGATTCAAATAAAGTAACTTGATGGCCGCGTTGCTTGGCATAAATGGCAAATGCCATGCCTGCCATCCCTCCGCCAATAACGGCTAAATTTTTACTGTTAGTCGTATGTTCAAAGTTTAATTCAGTTTCGTAACATGCACGAGGGTTCACTAAGCAAGAGGCTCGCTTTTGCTTAAAAACATGATCTAAACAGGCTTGATTACAGGCAATGCAAATGTTGATACTCTCACTGTTATTATTAGCAGCTTTATTGACAAATTCAGGGTCGGCTAGCATTGGCCGCGCCATTGATACCATGTCAGCATCACCGCGCACTAATATTTCTTCGGCAATTTCTGGTGTATTAATACGATTGGTGGTGATTAGTGGAATATTAACTTCTTTTTTCATTTTAGCTGTTACCCAGCTAAATGCGGCTCGGGGCACGGATGTTGCAATGGTTGGGATGCGTGCTTCGTGCCAGCCAATGCCTGTATTTAGTAGCGTTACACCCGCTTTTTCTAGTGCTTTAGCGAGTTCTACAACTTCATCCCAAGTGCTGCCTTCTTCAACAAGATCGAGCATTGAAAGTCTGAATATAATAATAAAATCAGTCCCGACTTTTTTGCGAGAAGCATTCACTATCTCTAATGCTAGGCGCATTCTATTCTCGTAACTCCCGCCCCATTTATCCTGTCTGTGATTGGTTCGTTGACATAAAAACTGGTTAATCAAATATCCCTCTGATCCCATTATTTCAACGCCATCATAACCAGCAGATTGCGCCAGTTGACAAGTTGACGCAAAGTCCTTGATGGTATTTTTAATTTGACGTTCGCTCATCTGACGAGGTTTAAACGGATTTATCGGCGCTTTAATAGCTGAAGCACTGATATTAAATGGATGATAAGCGTAGCGGCCAGTGTGTAGAATTTGTAAGCATATTTTTCCACCTGCTTGGTGAACCGCTTTCGTAACTTTTTTATGTTTATTAGTCTGCCATGAAAAACTTAACTGGGAGCCATGAGGGGAGATGCGTCCTCTAAAATTTGGGGCTATGCCACCAGTGACAATTAGTCCAACACCGCCACGTGCTCTTTCTGCATAGAAAGATGCAAGTTTATCAAAACCATTTTTTTCTTCTTCTAAACCAGTATGCATCGAGCCCATTAATACTCTATTTTTCAATGTCGTAAAGCCAAGGTCTAATGGGCTTAACATAAGTGGGAATTGAGGTGAGGCTTCGGTGGTCTTTGTCGACATAGTTGCTCCAAATTCGCTTGCCATAAGGCATGTAAACTTCATTGCTAATGATGCCAATTCCATTCATGAGCTGATCTCTTGTACTTGTTATAATCAACAACTAATGGAAATGGTATATCTGATAATTTTAATAAGAATCGATTTTTACTATTAAATGATTCAAACGCTAGTTTGAACTGTACGCGAAGTTTTTATAGATTACAACTTACACGATTGATGCTGTTAAAAGCGGTTTAATTACTGATTAGTAGTTAAAATGGTTTTTTAAAATTTGGTGTGTAAAAGGAATTTTCAAGTAAAAGCCGCGGGGCAGCGTCTTGATTGGCTGGCCGTTACTGCCTACCGCATTAGTGAGTGCTTTTGAATTTGCTGCCTTTGGACGTAGTTGTAGAATTTGGCCTGTTTTACCATTTATTTTTTCCACATCCCCCATAGCTATCATATCCATAATTTCTTCCCAATCTTGCTGTAAGAGCTGATTCTCTATCGGACTAGGTTGCCATAAATATGGTGAACCTATGACTCTATCGCCAATGGCTATATGTTTTTCAGAGAGAATAGGAACCCAAAGCACTTTGCGTAGTTTATTGGCTATATTACTGTCTTGCCAACGTAAACCATTAATGCCCACTAAGGGAGTAACACATACAAAGGTTGTTTCAAGTGGTTTTCCGAAACGATCGATTGGTATTGTTTTTAGCTCTATCCCCAAGTCTGGGAAATCTTGTTGAGGTTTTGACCCTGCATAAGCGCCTAACGCAATCTCAAGTAAATTCCCAATCCAGCCTTTATTGCGCAATAAAGAACTTGGTACTTGTAAATTATGATCCTCAGCTATTTGAGACAAACTCAAGCCAGATAATGCCATGGCGCTATCTATTAACTCCTGCTCATCTTTAGGTGTATTTTTCATAGGGTAATTTTATCCGTAATTGGTAGCTTATTTTATGTCGCTAATGGTGACAGATACAACCATGCATAGTATTTAAAATGGATAAAGGCTGTTACTTGCACTCTTGGATTGTTTGTTTTTTATGCTTAGTACCTTCTTTCTTTAGTGCTAAATCTAAATTTACTAATAAACAACTAGATAGGTTTAATAGAAAGGACTTTAAAAGCGTAATTAGACATTATAAGAATTTAATCGAGTGAAAAATAGCTTAATTCACATAGATATCCACAGATATGTTGGATAACTTTGCTGATAATCAGTCTGATTGTTTATAATTATTTAAAAATGAAGTTTTATTCAATATTTGAGCAATAAATAACAAATATTTAATCATAATTGTGAGTAAAAACATTACCGGTTAAAAAGTGTACGCCGTATTTTGAGGCGAATTATGCATATGTTGATTCTATACAATGAATAGTTTAAATGTCTTTATAACTTGTTGGTAACTCAGTTATCCTGCTGATTTTAATGTGTTTAATTCGAGTGTCATTTCGTTGTTGTCAGAGGGCGTTATGCACCTTATTGTTATTGCTTGTGGATATAATAGCCATTTAAATCAAGTTGTCATTAAGATATCCACAGAATCAGTTGATAAAGTCTCAAACTACATTTTGTAATGGTGATAACTCTTGATGTGATTAATTGTTATTCGATCTAAACGGCTGTTATATCTATTTATAGTGCTTTCTGATATAAGGATTGTAATAAAGAGAACTGCTCAAATAATTTGAGGTCAACAATGATAGACGCTGATGGTTATAGACCTAATGTAGGCATAATTATATGCAATGGTCACGGTCAGGTCATGTGGGCGAAACGATATCGTCAACACTCGTGGCAATTCCCTCAAGGGGGAATAGATCAAGGTGAAAGTCCTGAAGAGGCCATGTATCGAGAACTGTATGAAGAAGTCGGTTTAAAACCCGATGATGTAAAAATTCTGGGTTCAACACGTTCGTGGCTTCATTATAAGTTACCAAATAGAATGATCAGGCACGACAGTAAACCTGTATGCATTGGTCAAAAGCAGCGTTGGTTTTTATTGAAGCTCATTAGCTCGGAAAGTGAAATCAACTTTATGCATACTAATCACCCTGAGTTTGATGATTGGCGTTGGGTTAGTTATTGGTATCCAGTGAGACAAGTTATCTCATTTAAGCGTGATGTTTATCGTCGTGCTATGAAAGAGTTAGTCGGTCAATGTATGCCGATGAATAAGAAAGATAATTTTCACCGCCATTAATTATTATTGCGCCTATGCGCTGCTTAATATCTAGGACCCCCACGTGGATATCTCGTTGCAAATTTTTATGATTTGTTTGGCATTAGGCGGCGCCGTAGGCTTCTTTGCTGGCTTGCTTGGAATTGGTGGCGGTTTAATTATTGTTCCAGCGCTAATTTTGTTATTGCCTTTAACCGGTCTTCCTGCCGATTCAACTATGCCAATGGTTTTGGCAACTTCATTGGCTGCTATTTTATTAACCGCTATATCAACTTTAATTACTCACCATAAAAAACGTAATATTCCGCACTTTTTTCTACCCCCAATGTTATTGGGGGTCGGTGTTGGTGGTCTAGCTGGTGGTTTTTTTGCCGATATTATCCCGAGTAACATACTTAAGATATTATTTGCTGTCTTTGCGATGTTAATGGCCATTCAAATGTGGGTCGGTGCCAAACAGACCGATGGTTGTAATGAAACTAACCCAAGATTTTCATCATATTCATTATTTGCGGTTTGTTTGTTAATTGGCGTGATTGCTAGTTTATTAGGGATTGGCGGTGGTGTATTATTAGTCCCGTTTTTAACTGCTGTTGTTAAGCTTGATATGCGCCGTGCTATTGGTGCTTCTGCTGCCGTTGGTTTTGTTGTTGCTGCTATGGGATCTATTGGTTATTTAGGCGCGGGCTTGAAATCGTCCATGGTTCTGCCTCAATGGAGCATTGGTTATGTATATATGCCTGCGCTGTTAGGCATTATTTGTGTTTCACTATTTACGGCTCCCTTAGGGGTTATCGTGGCTCAACGATTACCCGTTAAAGTGTTGAAACGTTGTTTTTCAATTTTGTTGTTCATTGTGGCTGCAGAAATATTTATTGGTTAAGGATGCATTTGTGCAAGAGTTTATTCAATTTCCTCAAATAGACCCTATTATTTTTAGTATTGGTCCCATCGCATTACGCTGGTATGGCTTAATGTATTTACTTGGTTTTGCTGGTGCAATTTGGCTTGGAAACAAGCAAGCTGACAAGCCTAATTCTGGCTGGACAAGAGAACAAGTAAGTGACCTGTTGTTTTACGGTTTTCTCGGGGTGATTCTCGGTGGCCGTGTTGGTTATGTATTATTTTATCATTTTGATTATTTCCTTAGTGATCCTATTTATTTATTTAAAGTATGGGAAGGGGGGATGTCATTCCATGGTGGCTTACTAGGGGTCATTACAGCGCTATTCTTTTTTGCCAGACGAGAAAACAAAAAAATACTTGAATTAGGTGATTTTGTTGCCCCGTTAGTGCCATTAGGTTTAGGTTTTGGACGAATTGGAAACTTTATAAATGGTGAATTATGGGGACGTGTTACCGATGTTCCTTGGGCGATGGTTTTCCCTGGTGGTGGGCCACTGGCACGTCATCCTTCGCAGCTTTATCAAGCGGCCTTAGAAGGTTTTTGTCTATTTTTAGTTTTGTTCTTAGTTTCAAGAAAACCTCGCCCTTTAGGTTTGTTAAGCGGTATTTTCCTATTCGGGTACGGTGTGTCGCGATTTATCATGGAATTTTTCAGAGCACCGGACAAACATTTAGAGTCTTTGGTTACAGACTACAGTTTAAGTATGGGGCAAATGCTGACCATTCCCATGTTAATTGGTGGTGCATGGTTGATATACCGAGCGCTAAAAAGCCAAGCAAAGTTGAAGGACGCATAGTTAATGAAAGCTTATTTAGATTTAATGCAGCACATTGTCGATAACGGCACGGATAAAAATGATAGAACAGGCACGGGCACCCGTTCTGTATTTGGTCATCAAATGCGGTTTGATTTATCAAAAGGTTTCCCATTAGTTACCACTAAAAAATGTCATTTACGCTCTATTGTTCATGAATTATTATGGTTTCTAAATGGAGACACCAATACCAAGTATCTTGTTGATAATGGGGTTAAGATCTGGGACGAGTGGGCTGATGAGAATGGCGAACTAGGACCTGTTTACGGTAAACAGTGGCGTAGTTGGCCTGCATCTGATGGTCAATTTATCGATCAAATTACTGATTTAATATCGCTGTTGAGAAATGATCCAGACTCGCGCCGAATGATTGTTTGTGCTTGGAATGTTGGTCAATTAAGTGAGATGGCTTTGTCGCCATGTCATTGTTTGTTCCAGTTCTATGTCGCTGATGGTAAATTATCATGTCAGTTATATCAGCGCAGTTGTGATGTTTTCCTTGGTTTGCCTTTTAATATTGCAAGTTATGCGATGTTAACGCACATGCTTGCTCAGCAAGTCGGATTAGAGGTAGGTGATTTCATTTGGAGCGGCGGTGATACGCATCTGTACAGTAACCATATGGAACAAGTTGCATTGCAATTAACGCGTGAGCCACTTGATTTACCGACACTAACCATTAACCGTAAACCTGATTCAATTTTTGATTACAAGTTTGAAGATTTTGAAATCACGGGGTATGAGCCACACCCACATATTAAAGCACCAGTTGCCATATAGTTATAGGAATGAATAAAATGTCTACGCCAAAAAGTGCATTAGATAAACCACGCTTACGTTGGGCTTGTCGCCGAGGCATGTTAGAACTTGATGTATTGTTTTCTCCCTTTGTTGACGAAGCATGGGATGAGTTGTCTGATATTGATAAAGCCACTTTTGAACGTTTGTTAGCCTGTGATGATCCTGATCTATTTGCTTGGGCAATGGGGCACCAAAAAAGTGATGACCCTTCACTTCAAGCTATGATGACCTTTATTGTTAACCGCGTAAAAGTTTAATACTCGAATTTTAGCGTACAACAAGTGACATACAATGTTGTACGCTTTATTTCCTCTTCATTTTTTCATACGTACTATACTTAACTCCCTTAATTATTCCGTTAAGTTTATGCGCATCTTCCCCAATTACGTTATTGATGTAATTCCATCTAAACAGCATTTTACTGCGTGGCTTGGTCTCAGTTTGATAATGCACCTCACCATAGGCTTTTGCTTGAAAGGGCTTGAACTTCACATGCCTGTTGTGATCCTCATCACTAGTGGCAGTTACTTAATCTCAGTAGCGTTAGCCGTAATGACGAAAATGAATCGTTACTCATTAATTATTAATGAGTGTGGTGATTTAACTTATCATGGAAGCGCTATAATGACGGGGCAGCTGTTAGCAAGAAGTCATGTGACAACGTGGTATGTTTTCTTATGCTTTAATCGCAGTATTGATCAGAAAAATATGCGCTTATTGATATGGCGAGATGCAGTTATCGATAGGGATTATCGCCGTTTATGTCGTATTATTCGACTTAAACGGCAAATGATTTAATGTATTAGGTCGTTGGGTTTAATACCGTTGGACCGCTAACGTCATTGGCGTTAGGGTAATCGAGATTATAATGAAGCCCTACACTTTCTTTTCGTTCGATAGCACAGTCAATAATGAGCTGAGCAACTTGGACTAAATTTCTCAGCTCTAAAAGGTTATTAGAGACTTTAAAATTACCGTAGTATTCGTCTATCTCACCTTGCAATAATTCGACGCGGCGTTTGGCCCGAGCTAATCGTTTGTTTGTGCGCACTATACCCACATAATCCCACATAAAGAGTCGTAGTTCGTGCCAGTTATGCTGAATGACAACTTCTTCATCGGAGTCAGTTACCTTCGAATCATCCCATGGCGCTATAGGAGTCGTTGTATAATCCTCAACAAATAGTGTTTTGATATGGTCGGCGGCATTTTTAGCAAATACCAAACATTCCAATAATGAGTTACTGGCCATTCGATTAGCACCATGAAGCCCGGTGTAAGCAACCTCGCCAATTGCATATAACCCTTGAATGTCTGTGGCGCCATGTTGATTGGTTTGAACTCCGCCGCACGTATAATGTGCTGCTGGTACAACCGGCATTGCTTGCTTGGTAATATCTATGCCTAATGACAAACAGTGTTGATAAATTGTCGGGAAATGTGATGTGATAAAATCTTTATTCTTATGACTAATATCAAGATATAAACAATCAACACCGAGTCTTTTCATTTCATAGTCAATAGCACGAGCGACAACATCACGTGGTGCTAATTCACCTCGTTTATCAAAATCGTCCATAAAACGAGAACCATCAGGGCGCTTTAAAAGGGCGCCTTCACCGCGTAATGCTTCGGACAGTAAAAAATTATTTGATTGAGGATGAAATAAACTCGTTGGGTGAAACTGATTAAACTCAAGATTAGCCACACTGCAACCCGCACGCCACGCAATGGCTATCCCATCACCACTAGCGACATCTGGATTACTAGTATATTGGTAAACTTTACTTGCGCCGCCAGTTGCTAGTGCAACCTGCTGTGCGTGAATGGTTTCAACTTGTTCATTTTCAAGGCTCCAAACGTAGGCCCCGATGACTCTTTTTATGCCGCCGTGAACTTCGGTGACAAGGTCTACAGCGTTATAACGTTCCAAGATAGTAATATTTGGATGTTTTAACACTTTCGCTTGTAGTGTTGTTTGAACTTCTTTTCCGGTGGCGTCTGCTGCATGTAAAATACGGCGATGACTATGGCCACCTTCTTGCGTTAAGTGGTAACGTTGTTCGCCTTGGCTTGAGAGTTCTTGGTCGAAATCAGCACCGCAATCTATTAACCACTCTAATGACGCTTTTGCGTTTTTAGCAGTCATTTCAACCACTGCTTTATCACACAAATATGCCCCAGCAATTAGGGTGTCTGATACATGTGATTCAATGCTATCTTTTTTGTCGAAAACCGCAGCAATACCACCTTGGGCATAAAACGTAGAACCGTCATTGAGTTGCGCTTTACTTAAGATAAGAACCTTGGAAAATTGGGCCACTTGTAGGGCTAAAGTTAAGCCAGCAGCACCACTGCCAATTATTAAAGTTTCACAGGAATGTTCAATAGCGTCAGTCATGATATTGTATGAAAAGTAGGGAGTTCGACAATAGTAGCTAACAAATGTTGATATACCTAGTAAAAAAGTGATTCAATAGCGTGTATATACGCTTAAAATAAAAAATTGTTACAATTAGTGAACTTTTACATAAGGTCTTAGTCT
>Ga0105356_10002259_pt1 | contig 19219 bp, 15 predicted proteins | sample GOMGulsemesocosm_3_FD_83502 | JGI IMG/M metagenome (GOLD analysis project Ga0105356, IMG submission 83502) | Methane-oxidizing microbial communities from mesocosms in the Gulf of Mexico - GOM9D Gulf of Mexico | ecosystem: Environmental > Aquatic > Marine > Cold seeps | place: Gulf of Mexico... | reverse complement strand
ATAGGAAATAATTCGAACTGCTGATGGTTGTTGGCATGGCGTTCAATGTCTTGCAATACGTCTTCGATATCTTCCAGCCAACTCTGTTGATGCAAACGATGCTTTTCCCGGTTTTGAAAACGCAGCCGGGTGATAACACCGAGGCTACCCAGACCTGTACGAGCGGCGTGAAACAGATCGGTATTTTTGTCCGCGCTGCAATCAAGTACCTCGCCGCCGGGCGTTACTATCTGCAGGCTTACCACATAGGCAGACATCGAGCCGAGATTGACCCCGGTGCCATGGGTGGAGGTAGAAATAGCGCCCGCCATGGTTTGGTAATCGATATCCGACATATTAATGATGGCTTGATCGATGCCGTCCATCAAAGGACCGTAGGCAAATAATTTGGTGCCGGCCCAAACTTCGGCCTGCTTGGTATCGGCGTCATGGCTGATTAAACCGTTGAGACGATCCAAGGTTATCAGGGTGTCGTTAGTCGGCACCAGGCCAGACCAGGAATGACCTGATCCAACCGGGCGCACCGAGCCGCGCGTGGTGCGCAGCAGATTGACAACATCGTCTTCGGAGCGAGGCGCGGCAATATGGCCGGGCTGACTGCTTTGGTTGCCGCCCCAGTTGCGCCAGTTGATCTGGCGCTTAGGGCTAGTAGCCTCAGCGGCTGTGGCCAGCAGCGGCGTAAACATCAACGCGGTTGCTGCGGTGCCACTGGCGGCCAATAGCTGGCGCCGACTCCAATTAGTTTTATTGTCCATTGCTTAGCGTCCAACCCCCGCCCGACTTGTCGGTAGAGTTAAAAATTATAAGAGGCCTTGATACCCACCAACCGCTGAGCAACTACATCAATGGACTGGTAACCCGTCGGCTGTCTTCTGTGTAGGCCAATGGCGGTGGCTCTAATAATTTCTTCTTCATTAAATAGGTTGCGGGCAAATAAATTGATATCCCATTGGTTGGATGCTGCGCGCAAACCGAGATACAGGTCAACGGTGTGGTAGGCGTCTAGCACACCTATATCGGCATCTTCGCGCTGGCCGTTATACTTATAGAGCCCACGCACATAAGCTTCAAAGTCAGAAAACGGTACCGTGTACTCGGAGTTGAGGCTGGCCGACCAGTCGGGCTGGGGGCCCAATTTATCGCCGCCGACAGCGCAGCTGGCGGCAATTTGGCCGGTGGGAATAACCGGTACGCCGGCGCTATTGAACTGGTTGCAGACTAGCTCTTCACCGCTGGTAAATTCGGCCTGCACATAACTTAAACCACCATTTAACTGCCAGTTTTCCGTCAGCAATAGTTTGAAGTCCAGTTCGGCTCCCTTGACTTCGGCATTGGCATTGTCGGTGATACCGGTGGTTCCGGTCGACGTTGAGACTGCAACACGAGCTACACGAGCAATATAATTATCAAACTGCTGGTAAAAAACCGAACCATTCAGGCTAGCGCGACCATCCAGTAGGGTGCTTTTGAAGCCCAGTTCGGTCGACCAGCTGTCCTCTTCATCAAAGGCTATCTTGTCGCCAAGGTTTACCCCCGCTACAGTGACGCCGCCGGGGCGGTAACCTGTGGCAAAAGAGCCATATACCATTAGGTCTGGTTCATCAAATTGATATTGCAAGTTGATAGAGCCAGTAACCGCGTCGTCGTCACGCTGCTGGTTTTCAGTAGGAATAAGGCTGGTAAGAAACCCGCCCTGGGGCATGCCGAAGTAACCCTGTGGGCCCGCGTACATATCACTTGCTATTGTGCTTTTTCGATTCTGCCAGCGCAGCCCTAGTTGCGCCGTCCAGGCATCGGAAAGGTGGAATATATTGTGAGTAAAGATGGCTTTGGTTTTGTAGTTGAAGGGCGTGACAATAACCCGGTCTCGGCCTGGACCGCCACCGATGCGGAAGTCGTGGCGGCTGTAGTCGCCATCTTCTTCACTGAAATAGGCTCCAACCATGTATTCCCAAACGTCACCGTCGGTATTGCTCCAGCGAATTTCTTGTGACCAGGAATCAGACGTATCCTCAGAAATCAGCGCTTGCGACTCAGACGCTGCTTGGTTGCCTTCGCTGTTAAGGTTTTCGGAATCAATACTTGAGTCCACATCAGACCAGCCGCTTAACCAGTTGATCTGGTGGTTGCCAAACTCCCAGGCCAGCTCCATGCTGGCCCGCTGATAGCTGGCGTCACCCACGGCATCGTTCACCTGTATGCCGGTGCGATCAAAGGCATTCAGGGTCGGCAGGCTGGGGTCTTGTAGTGGCGTGCCCATAAGAATATTAAAGTCGATGGTGTCACTTTGCAGGTGCTGGTAGGCGAAGTCTATGCTGAGTGTTTCGCTGGCCAGCCAGGAAACACTGATTCGTGCGGCTTTAGCCTTCTTATAGGATTCTTTACCGCTGACAATATTCTTGTTTTGGTCTAAATCACTGTCGTCATAAACCGCTGCAATACGGGTGGATAATGTGCCGGGAATAATGGGCAAACTGATGGCTGCGGTGGTGTTCCTGCCGCCGTTGTCAGAGAATTGGGTTGACACATTGCCTTCAATTTCTTCCATATCAGGCTTGGCGGTGCGGATCATGATTGCGCCCGCCGGGGAGGAACGTCCCTGCAACGTACCCTGGGGGCCCTTGAGAACTTCGACTCGCTGTAAATCAAATATCTGTTGGAATACACCACCACCGCCAGCCACCGGGGTGTCATTCCAATATACATCAACCGCTTGGGTTGCCGCTGAATTAGGGTTGTAATCGATGCCACGCAGGGAAATCGATCCGGCGCGGGCGTCTCTGGTTTCCGCTACCAGGCCGGGTGTTAGCTGCTCTAAATCAGCAAAGCTCTGCAGGTTGTAATCCTTGAGCGCGGTATCACTGATCACATTGATGGAAGAGGGCACATCCTGTGACGATTGCTCCCGCTTCTGGGCGGTAACGGTAATTTCTTCAAGCACCAGTCCGCTGCTTTCTGATTGGGCCCAGGTGGTTGTGCCCACACCCGCAAGTACTGCTGCAATGGCAAAGGGCAGGGGGCGAATTAAGCGATGTCGAGTTGACTCATTCATGGTGGCTCCTAGTTTTTTATTTTATCTGACTAATGTGCAATGTTATTGGTAAATAGTTTTTGATGTGTCCGACCCTATCGTCCTGGATGGCAGCTAATTGATTTAACTGGAAATAGTTAACCTACCGAGTCCATTTAGCTGCTTTGGTGCAGGCCGGACACGGGCAGCGACTGCTATCTGCTCAGGCCCTGAGCTCTTAATTTGGGCGCAGTATGGCAAGGATTTTTTGTAAAGGCGTCCGAGCCGAGGTAGTCGGACATAGAATTTGTTCGAATTTTGAGCGCCGAGGATTGCGGAGGGCTTGCCTATACTAAAGGCGGTGTATTAACGGGTGCATTGATGAAAATAACCGGGGCTATAGCGGGACCATATTGGCTTGCAGCGAGTGCAACTATTACCGGCAGCGAGCTACTGTGGGTTTTCTGCCAGACCTTTTTTGAACTGTGTTGGGGTTATACCGGTGGCCTTTTTAAAGGCATCGTAAAATGAAGACTTGGACTTGAAGCCCGACTCCATCGCTAAATCGACAATGGCCATTTTATTGGTCTTGGGGTCTACCAATAACTCCTTGGCAAGCTGGACTCTATAATTATTGACGAAACTAAAGAACCGCTGGTTCATCTGGCCGTTGATGACTTGTGAGGCTTGGTGATAACTCATGCCTGCTTGCTCTGCTAAGTCTCGCAGCGTCAGGTCGCAATCCAAGTACAGCTTTTGCTCTTGCATGGTTTGCATCAGGACAATTTTGTAACGCTGGGCATCGTCAATATTGATGCCGGAGCGAGCGTATTTGGCCGGTTCGTCAATAGCTGCGGCGGCATCGGCTTGCGGTGTGGGCTTGCTGCTTGCTCGAATGGGCGGCGTCGACTCTGGCTCAGTTTTAGGTATAGGTTCTGCGGTAGCGGCTACCCTGGAGCTAGCGGGCTCGGTAATACGAGGTAGAATCCGGGGTTGATACAGTGCGCCTATGCCGATGATATAAAGCCCTAATATCAAAAATAGAAAAGGCATATTTGCGCTTAGGGCGGTAATTTCGAACTGACCAAACAGCATTAATGTGGCTCGGTTGAAGACCAAGAACAGCAGCAGAAACAGTACGCAGGTATAAGTGAGCACGCTTAACCAGCGCAGGTTCATTTTTTCGGTAAAAGAAAAGTGTTGCTTCAAACTCATGTTGTGGCTGTGAACCTGACGTAAAACCAGGTAGCAATAGAGACCAAATTGCACAGAAAACAAACTGCCCTGCAAATGCAACTTTACCCATACCTGCCAAAACGCCGGGATGGAGCTCAGCACATCACGGCCGAGTTCGACGTTTTCGCGGCTGCTCCAAAAATAGCTGAGAAAATCCAGCTGCTGATCTCGAGGGCTAAGGGCAAATGAGATAGGGCCGCTGAATAATAGGGCGCAAGGTAGCAGGTGCAGAAACTGAGCGGGTTTTACTGTTTTTGCCGACATGGCGTAAGCATAAAGGTATAACAACGGTCCCCAAGCGAAATCCAATGGTGTGCTGAACAAGCTCCATTCAGGGAAACGGCTAAACACCCCGGCACGAATGAGATAACTGCTGAAAAAACGAATGGCAATACAGGCCACTAATGCGGCCATAAAGACATTGGCGCGCCGGTTGCCGGTAGGTGAGTAGAGTAAAATACCGGCCAGGATCACGCCGTGCAGGGAGCCAAACCCATACAAGAAACCAATTAGATCCATAGTTGCGCCTATACCCACCGTGGTTAGATAGTAAAAGTCTACCTAACAAATTGCTAACTGTTGTTATCGTATCAAATTTACCTCGAGTAATTATAGTGCGAGTTAAGAAAAAAATAACTCAGCAGATTAGCTCAGCCTGTGAGGCTCATTGCTCAGTAACGGGGTGTTAAATTCAGAGCTGAATTATTAGGCTAAGGTGCTAACGGGTTAATCACGCGGCGGGATGGAGTAGGTGCAGGTGACGTGCGCCACAGGGGCTTCTTCACCCTCGGGAAAAAACCCCACTTCGCCTACAGCTAGGCGTTTACCCAGTTTTAACAAGGTCGCTTTAGCGGTCAGCAATGTGGGCTTGCTACGCTACTGTTTGGTTTTATTGACTATCGTTGGTGCGACAAGGTGTATCCAGCTGCGCCGCAATAAACTCTCCTATCTCCTTAATCGACTGCTTGGCCTCGGGCATAAAGGCGGCGAACATTTGAAATACATGCGGCACCTCCGCCCATATTTTTATTATCGCTTCGCCACCTTGCTGCTCTAGGGCTTGGGCGAATCGTTCGGCGTCGGACAGCAATAGCTCGGTCGAGCCGACATGCACCAACACCGGCGGCAAGTAGGTTAAATCGCCAAATATGGGTGAGGCCAGGGGCTGGCTAGCGTCAGCTTGGCCTAGGTATAGCTGGGCCATGGAGGCTAGGGAATTGGCGCTTATCATGGGGTCGGCGTATTGGTTTGTTTGCACCGAATCACCACTGGCTGTGAGGTCTAGCCAAGGTGATAGCAGGGCGGCACAGCGGGGTTGTGGTAACTCCAGTGTTTTGAATTTTAGCAAGCTGGCCGCGACTAGGCCACCGCCGGCGGAGTCTCCGGCTAGGGCGATGTCTGTCGCTGGGTAACCGTTATCCAATAACCAGCGATAGCAATTGCTGGCATCGTCGATGGCCGCGGGGAAGGGGTGCTCGGGGGCTAGTCGGTAATCGACCAGTAATAAGCGGCAACCAATTGTTTCGGCCAGGCGCCACGCTAGGTCACGGTGGCTATCGGGGCCGCCAACCACATAACCGCCGCCGTGCAAATACATCAGCACTTGCCGCTTGTTGGCATCGTTAGCGGCATCACTAATCCATTCGCAACTGACACCGTTGCACTGGATTTTTTCGACCTGGATATGTTTTGGCAGAGCGCGGACATACTTTTCTGTTTTTTTCATGCTGGCCCTAAAAGCGGCTAGGCCAGCGGAGGTTGTGTCGATATTGTTAAACAGCTTGCGCAAGGTACGACGAATAATAAAATTAATTAGTTTGGCTTGAAAACTCATAAGAGGCCTTGAGGAAGTTGGACTGTAGTGATAAGGGCTAGGCCTTGCGGACTTTGAGGCCTAGCGAAAGTATGTCGCTAACGATGTTGGCCAGTTTTATTGGGCCCAGCTGCTCGGCGTATTCTGGATTTTGTTTACGCCAGCGGGAGATCCAAAAGTTGGCGCCAGCTGAAACTTCGATGCTGTAATTGTCGAAGTCACGCAGCTTGCCTGCGGTGATTGAACGCTGACGTATGTCTTGTATTTTTTGAGCCAAACGAATTACGGTGGGCGTATAGTTTTCGCAAAAAACTGATTCTCCCGCTTGTAAAATTAATGGTGGAAATTCTCCAGCTTGAGCCTGGCAGTTGAGGTGGCCAATGCTCAGTATTGCCTCAAGGTCGGAGTCCGCTGATTCTTCCGCGGTGGCGATAATGAGGTCATAGTGACTGAAAGCCTGCTGGTAGCAAGCGCGCACTAGGCTGGGTTTGTCCTTGTAATAATGATATACCGCGCCTTTGCTGGTACCAATATGGCTGGCGATATCTTCCAGAGATACCGCGTCTATACCCCGCTGGTTAAATAACAATGCCGCCTTGGCTAATAGCTGCCGGCGTCGCTCTTCGTTTAGGCTGTCATTGTCGAAGGCATTAAATTCAATTGTGTGAATGCTTTTCTGGTCGACGGTGCAAATAAACTGGAAGTTTTTATCTCGGGCTATGCCGTTCAAAAATAAATCGGCAATGGCTGCGGCCATGGCCTTTTTGTTTGGTTTGGCGCCGGGGCCAGAAAACCAAAAACTGGCAAGCTGCGACCAATTCAACATGCCCAATAATACCTGGCAGGCAATGGCGGGGTTAATCGGACGTAGGCTACCTTGGTCTATACCCCTTTGAATTAGCGCTTGCAGCTGAGCCTCATTTTGCTGGCGTAATAAAGTTATGCTTGCCTGTTGTGACTCATTAAGGTGAGTGATGTCACTGACCGCAACTCGTTCGCCATGCAAGCTGGCGTCGATAAAGCGACGAAGGCAACGATCAGCACTTTGATCCACATTGTGGGCAGCGCGTAAATGCTGGGCCATTGACTCGGCGGCCATTAGGTAGCAGCCATAGATTAAGTCAACACGGCTTTTGAAATAGTAATACAAGGTATTGCGCGATAGCCCAACGGCGATGGCGACGCTGTTTAAGCTTAAAAAACTGGCGCCGCGCTGGTTCATCTGGCGAATGGCCTCGGCCAAAATAGCGGCGCGTTTTTCTATTTGCTTGCCGGTCGGGACTGAATTTTTGCGTGATTTACTCCGCTCGGTTGACCTCTGATCTTTTTCGTTGCTGACTGTTTTTGCCATTTTTCTTGCCGTTCTACCCCTGCTTTCGACATAAGTTATCACAAGTTGGTATAAATACATACCAATGTGTCGAGAGTTGTTGACCCTCGGCAGGGGTGGTGGTTTTATCCAGTCTGCCCAAAGCGGAATCAGCAAGCCAATAGCAGGAGATAATAATAATCATGACAAATTTACTAAAATCACGGCGCCCTATAAGCAGTGCCATCGCGGCCATTAGTTGTGGCTGCTTGGTATTCGGTGCCAGCGCCTCACTACAGGCGGCCGAACTTGAAGAAATCATTGTTACCGCGCAGAAAAAGCAGCAGCGGTTGATGGATGTCGGTATCACCATGACGGTGGTCGGCGAGGAAGCCATTCGTGACCAACGCATAGAAAAAACAACCGATATCGTTTTATTTAGCGCCAATACCTCGGTTAAGGAAAATATTCCAGGGCTGATGCCAGTGGTAACTATTCGTGGCGTTGGCCTTAACGACTTTAATGCGGCCAACAGCCCAGCGGCCGGCATCTATGTAGATGAAGTTGCGCTTAGCTCACTGGCCCTAATGAGCACCGATTTTATTGACCTGGCTAGCGTAGAAATTTTAAAAGGTCCGCAAGGTACGCTTTATGGCCGCAATGCCACCGCCGGTGCATTGAGTTTTCGCACCGCCCAACCTGAGTTAGGCGCGACTGAGTTGAATCTAAGAGCTGGCGCCGGTAGTTATCAAAGTCAGGAGTTTGAGGCAATGGTTAATGCGCCCCTGGGCGAGAACCTTGCCCTGCGAATCGCAGTGAAGAAAAACGATCAGCGCGAGGGCTACTGGTATAATCGCCAAACTAATAGTGACGTGGGTAAGCGGGATGAATTGACCGCACGGGGCCAGCTGTTGTGGCAGGCCGGTGAGGACACCGAGGTATTATTAAAGCTGGAGTCCCAACGCAGCCGCAACGAGTTGGGCTCGGCGGAATTTTGGGGCTTAATACCCAATGCCGATACCATCGCCAATTCTGTTACTTGTCCGGGCTCGCCCCTGTGTTCAGATTTTTTTGGCTATAGCGACAATGACGGCGACCCTTATAGTGGCGACTGGTCGATAGACCCCAGTTATGAGCAAAACCAAACAGCGGTGACCTTACGCATTGATCACGACCTTGGCTTTGCGCAGTTGACGGGTGTTAGTGGTTTTATCGATTTCGATCGCAGTTACGGTTCCGACATCGACGCCGGCCCTGTTGCCGCCGTTGATTTTTATAACAGCGATGATGTGCGCCAGCTTTCCAGCGAATGGCGCTTGTCCGGCCAGCAGGGTATCGCTGATTGGATGTTGGGTGTGTATGCCGCGGTGGACGATGTGGATACTGAATACGCCGGTCAATTGGCCTTGTTTAATACCACCAGTTTGCACCACTCCGTACAAGAAGCCCGCTCTAAAGCTATCTTTGCCAATGTTGATTGGGCCTTGAGTGATAGCCTGACCGTGATTACTGGTTTACGTTTTTCCAATGAAAGTAAAAAAATAAATGCCAGTCACCAAGATTTAATTGGCTACCCTGGAGGTAGTTTGCTAAGCCAGTTGCCCTATGGCTCGGCCCCGTTTGTACTAGCCGCTATTGACGATGAGGTAAAGGATACCAGTATCGAATGGAAGCTGGGTATCAATAAAGATTTGGGTGAGGCGGCATTGATTTATGCGTCGGTCAGCCAAGGCACCAAAAGTGGTGGTTTTTTTACCGGCGCCGCGACCAGCCAGCTGCAGTTGCAACCCTATGAAAGTGAGACCTTGCGGGCCTTCGAAATAGGCGTCAAAGGCCAGTCTAGCGCGCTACTATTGGACTACGAACTGTCGGCGTTTTATTACGACTACAAAGACGTACAAACTTTTATTCGCGATAACACCGGCCTGGTGTCGATCCAGCGTTTAAGTAATGTAGACTCGGCTAAAATTACCGGCTTAGATTTGGCTCTGCGTTGGCAAGTCGAATTTATACCCGGTTTAAGCTTGAGCAGCAATATCGGCACACTGCAGACCGAGCTTGATAGTTTTGCCACGGATGCAGGCCCAAGCCCGGATGGCAACGAACTACCGGATTCGCCAGAGCTAAGTTTTCAAATGGCGCTGAATTATCGCTACCAGCTTAGTGATGCTATCGAAGCCAGTTTTTCGGTTGACAGTCGCTATCAGTCTTCCACCTATCGTGACGCCGTCAATGATCCTTTGTTACAGGCCGATTCTTATTGGTTGAGTAACGCCAATATCAAACTCAGTTTTGCCAATAATTGGCAGATTAGCGCCTGGGGTAAAAACATTACCGACCAGCGCTATATTAGCCAAGGTATAAATCAGATTTCGCTGGGTAATGGCTTTCATGTTTATGGTGCGCCGCGCACTTACGGTTTAAGCATTAACAAATATTTTGACTGAGTAAATATCATGACAACAGACATAAAGGGTTTATGCCCCCCGGCTTTTACCAATTTGAAGCGAGCCTTTGCGCAGAATTTTGAACAGCTGGGTGAAGTGGGCGCAGCGATATCGTTGGTGCAAAATGGTGAGGTGCTGGTTGACCTCTACGCCGGTCAGCGCGATGTCGAAAAACAACTGCCATGGCAGGCCGATACTCGGGCCAATGTATGGTCCACTACCAAAGGTGTGGTGGGTATTTGTTTTGCCATCTTGGTGGACCGCGGGGTTTTAAGCTATGAGACTAAACTGGCGGAATATTGGCCAGCTTTTAAAACCGAAGACAAGCAGCACATTACCCTGGCCATGTTGCTTTCGCACCAGGCCGGTTTAGTGGGCATGCGCGGCGATTGTAGTGCTGAGGATATTTATTCGCGTCAGCAAGCGGCCGAACGTCTGGCCACTATGCAACCGTTTTGGCCACCGGGTGAAGCCTTTGGCTACCATGCGATCAGCGCCGGTATTATGGCCAGTGAATTTATGTTTCGGGTTTGTGGCCGTAGCATTAAACAATTTGTGGCCGAGGAGTTCGAGCAGGCGCTGGGGCTGGATATTTCGATTGGTCTCACGCCGGAAAATTACAGCTGCGCTGCAACTATGATCGGACCCAGTAAGGGCGCGGCGGATCTAATCGGCGACTTAAATGAAATCCAACATGCTTCGATCAATGGGCCTGCTTTGGAACCCACCCTGCCCAATAGCGACGCCTGGCGTCAAGCTGATATACCGTCGGCCAATGGTTTTGCTACCGCCACCGCGCTGGCAAAATTATTTGATGCTATGGCGAATGAGGGCTGCGTTGAAGATAAAAAATTACTATCTGCTGCCACTATAGCTCAGGCTACCACCAGGCAAACCCCCGATGGCCTCGACCAAGTTTTTCAAATGCCGGTGCAATGGGCCTGCGGCTTTTTGAAAAATTCCGTGCAAGTCTATGGCCCCAGCGCCAATGCCTTCGGTCATTCTGGCTGGGGTGGATCCTTCGCCTTTGCCGACCCGGATCAAGGTATCGGTTTTGCCTACACCATGAACCGCATGGGCACCGAGCTAATTGGTGACCCACGCAATATGGCTTTGTTGCAAGCGTTGTATTTAGATTTAAGCTAGCTCTAAGGGCTTGCTTGGCTAAATTTTAATGTGGCTGATGTCTCCTGGCTGGCTGAGCCCAGCATTTTTGCCATATTGGCTTCGGCCCCCGGGCTTTTACCTTGCTGGTACAAACCGGCCGCTTGGCACACCATTAATGCCGCGGCTTCGGTTTGTACATGGTTGCGAGAAATAGGGAATTGAACGCCCTGGTTTTCACCGATAGCCCGGCCAAAAACCTCTCGATCGCAGGCATAGGTGCTGGACTTTTCAATAAACTAAAGGGCATCGCCGATGCATTCGGTCGCAATCAATATACGTTCGGCGTTCATTCCATCAATGATGCAACTAAAGCCCTTACCCTCGACCCCGATTAAATTCGCCGCAGGGGCCCGAAGATTGTCCAACAACAACCCGGTGGTGGCGTGGGTCATCATGGTTTTTATCGGTTTTATGGTTAGGTCGTTACCAACCGCTGTGCGCATATCGACCAGTAATACCGACATGCCATCGGTTCGCTTGGCACGGTCTTCCCTGGCGCTGTCGCGTACCAATAAAACCATCAGGTCTAAATGTTCAGCACGGGAAATAAACACTTTTTGGCCATTGACCACATAGTCATCACCAACCCTTACGACGGTTGTACGTATGCGCGTAGTATCGGTCCCGCTGCTAGGCTCGGTAACGGCAGATGCCTGCAAACGTAACTCACCAGCAACAATCTGCGGCAGGTATTTTTGCTTTTGCGCGGGCGAACCATGCCGCAATAAGGTGCTCATGGTATACACCTGAGCATGACAAGCACCGCTATTGCCGCCGCTGCGCTGCACTTCTTCTAATATGGCCGCCGCCGCACTCAATGGCAGACCACTGCCACCGTATTCCTCAGGAATTAATACCGACAAATAACCATTATCACTAAGGGCTTGAACAAATTCACTGGGATAACTCTTGCGGCTATCCAGCTTGCGCCAGTATTCACCCGAGTACTGACTGCATAGCTTGCTTACTGCGTCTCGGATTTCTGGGTAATCACGTTCAAAAACCACGACCTTTCTGCCAATTTTGGCCTTTAGGTAAGGCCCCGGGGCTAAGTTATGCCCCTAAAAATAGAGCGCTATCCCGCTGCAGCCAGCAAACCGAGCTAGCGCAGTTGCGCTGTTCTAGGGTTTATTAGATTCGATTAGGGCAAGCCCCGTAAAGGCAAAAAAAACCGCCCATTGCCGTAAGCTTTTGTTCACGCCAAAATTTGTTATGCTACATAGCAGTAACACGCCGAAAACCTGTTATCTAATGCGAAAAACTGACAGCTCAGAAAAGTTTGAAATTTAGAATTATGGACAATCATTTAGTAAGCTCATAGGCTATGCGCCAGCCATCTCATACTACAAATTACCAAACCGGGAACTAGCAATGCCTAACAACAATAACCGCAGAGACAGCACCAGCGGAGATATGCACTCAGCAATTCCACTAGAGTCACCTGCCAGCTTAGTTACGGCGGCCATGCGCTGCGCAATCAAACCACATGCCGGCCAGTGTATCTGGCTAACCGGGCTTTCCGGGGCTGGCAAATCTACCCTCGCCAATGAGCTCGAGTGGCAACTCAACCAAACCGGCAGACACACCTATTTGTTAGATGGCGACAATATTCGTCGCGGCCTCTGTCACGACCTAGGCATGAGCAGCCAAGACCGGCGAGAAAATATCCGCCGGGTAGGCGAGGTTGCCAAGCTAATGGTAGATGCCGGGCTCATTGTAATTGCAGCCTTCATCTCACCCTCCCAAACCGACCGCGACGAGCTTAAAGCCCGCTTTAATTCGGGTGAATTTTTTGAAGTTTATGTCGATACACCGCTAGGGGTGTGCGAGCAGCGTGACGTTAAAGGCCTTTACAAAAAGGCGCGCAATGGCGAGATAAAAGACTTTACCGGTATATCGGCGCCCTACGACGCTCCTACCGCCCCCGACATTCGAGTCGACACCAGTAATCAAGCAGTGCAAAATACCGTCAGTGAAATCTACCAACATCTTCGCTTTGAAGCAGATTTGTGATGGCCAACACCGCAGTATCTGATAATTATTTCAACTCAGCCAAACCACCCCAGGCCCAGTTCCTGCAGAAAGTACTCCGCTTAATCGATAACAACCAAGGCATACCGGCAGCACCCGAATTGGCTCGCCAGCTCAATATTGCGCAATCGACCCTGCAACGTCGACTAAAGCGCGAAGGCACCTCTTATCAGCGGATTAAAAACAACTATCGCTTTAATCTTGCCAAATATTATTTGCGCCATAGCAATAACAATGCGGCCGAAATAGCTTACCTAATTGGTTTTAAAGAGACCGATGCTTTTTTTAAGGCTTTTAAACGCTGGACCCAGAAAACACCCGGCGAATTTCGTAAGCACTACCTTGAGTCGTCTGGTGGTTAGTTGCATTACAGCAACGAGTAAAAATATGAATTCACATTTTTTAACTGGCAGCGCTCCACACGCTCAGTTGTGGAGCGCTGCGAATTCGTGCTGTGGTCTTAGCGGCAAGCTTAAGAAAACACAGCACGCCTACCACCGCTACAATATCTACCCACACGGTGCTGTCGCCGTGATTCCACCCGAGCCCAAACAGCAGGGCCAGCAGGCTGGCGATAGGAATTAGCGCGGTGCAAGCGGTAGTTGCGTAAAGCAATTCGACCGCGCTGCGGGCAGTACCCCGAGAGAGAGCCCAGGTTATTGAGGCAAAAAATATCAGGTAGTAAAGTGTGCTAAAGCTGCCGGGTATGGCGTTAATGAATGTCGGCATTAGTTTGGCGCTGGCAATAGCCAGGCTGATACCGGCAATACAGCCCAGGCTGACGCCGATGGTCAGGCTGCCCAGTACTTTGCTAGAGCGGGATTGCTGGGTGGGCTGGCCATTGCTGTCGGTGCGGCTTTTTTTACGCTTGGCTTCTATCCACAGCAAATTGCCGCTGTAAAATAAGAAGGCGCCGCCCAAGCCCAAGATGAAATACAGCCAGCGGGTGGCGTTACCGCCAAAGCTGCCAAAGTGTAAGCTAAAAAATCCGCCAACCGTGGCCATCATGGGTGATTGGTGGCCGGGCATATAATCAGCATCGATTAGCTCACCGGTATAGGGGTTTACATTGGCGTAGCCAAAGCGGGCGCGATTGGCGTGGTGTTTTGGGTTGTTGCCGGCAACTAACAAGGTCAGGCCGGCGTTAGGGCCGCGGCCGCGCCGGTAGTTGAGTTGTTCTGGGCCAAATTCTGGGTCGATTGTTTTTAGTTTCGCCAGCACGGCTGCAACCGGGAGGAGGGGCTGCGTCGGGCTGCTAGCTGGTACTGCGGTAGGTCCTGCAATGGCCGGTTTTTGATCGGGGTAGATGCTCGCCATTTGGCTGCCATAAAAATAATCATGGTAGGCAAAGGTGAGGGAGGTGAATGCCATCACAATATGAAAGGGTAGGCTAAAAACCCCAAGTAAATTATGCACATCCAGCCATAGGCGTTTAATCTTTTTTCCCAGCCTTAGGGCAAATAAGTCTTTAACCAAGGTAGGCAGTAATATGATCACGCCGGAGACTAGGGCCACCCCATAAAGCAGGGCGACAATTCCGGTGATAATCATGGCTTGTTCGCGTTCAATTAGTAGGCCCACTTGCTGGTGTATATCGTCGATTAGCTGGGCCACGGCTGAAGGTAGGTTTTGCCGTACGTTTAGCTCGCCGTTGCTATCAAGGTCGGCATAGTAGTTTACTGCCGGGTCGTGTTCGTCGGCTCCTGCTGGGCGCTGCTGCCATTGCATACGTGCCGGTTGGTCTGGGCCGAGATCCAGTACGATAGTGAAGTTTTTGGCGGCGTCTGGATATTGGCTGTTAACTGTGTTGATTAGCTGCTGGGTCTTCGCTAGCGGAGTGGTCAGCTGCGCTTGTACGGGCGCCGAAGTCCAGCGTTGCAGCGGTACCTCAAACATAGAGATGGCGCCGGCGTAAAATGCTATAAATAAAAACAGGCCACAAATAATGCCAACCCAACTGTGTATCTCTCGATACATTCTAACGATATCGCTGCTAATCAACTGTAGACCTATATTTGTTTAACTATTTTTGTTAACTATGTATTTCTGAATTTTTGTTATTTTTTCTTTAGGCTTCAAACTAGCCTTAAGTCAGCAATGGGTTTACCAAAACCAAAGCCCAAACCAAGAGGTTGGCGGCCCCCAGGTACAGCCAAGCCTTAAGGCCGCTGCGAAATAAAAAGCTTAGGCTGACTACTAACAGCCAGCCAGGGGACATCAGCCACATTAAAAATTGGCCATGAGCTGAAAAGGTGCTGACCTCGCCAAAGCCGTAGCGAAGTAATAAGCCGGTAAGGCCCAGGCATAATAAAAAACCTAATATCAAGCCAGCACTGGATTTTACCAGCCAGCTTTTAGTGCTGTAGCGAAAACGTTTTACCGCGCCGGTATTTGAATGAATTGTCGAGTTTTCTGGCGAGTTCACGGTTGAACTCCCTGGCGCTTGCGCCAATAAGCCACTATCAAGGGTAGGGTGCTGCATATTGCCATGAGTAGGGTGAACAATATAAATACCGCTGCAGGTTTACCGAGTACTTGCATAAAGAAGAATAAGGCAAGGATAAACGCGCCCAGGCTGATTAATTGTAGTGCCCTTGCCGGCCAGGTTTGATTGAGTAATTGCTGCTGCGGGCAGGCCAAATAAAAACTCAAAGCCGCCAGTAGGGTAAACCCACCGGCGGCTATTAAGTTGGCGATGACTAGGGTGTTATCGTTGAACAAAAGCTAAACCTTAGAATGTGTAGTTAACAGAGACGCCCACAGTGCGCGGCTGAACAATGGCGACATAGCCTAAAGGATAGCGGCCACCAACAGGTTCGGTTACGGTAAAGGCTTTTTCATCAAATATATTGTTCACAAAAGCCGCTAGCGCCCAGTTTTCCATGGCGTAATTAGCGTTTAAACGCCCCACGGTGTAGTTACCGGCCTTACGACCCTGGGTATTTTCAATATCACCAAAATATTCATCGACATACTTAAAGCCGATACCGAAGTTGAAGTTATCGTTGAGCCAATATTTTAAAGAAAGATTAGCCGTGATATCCGGAGCGGAGTTTAGCTCATTGCCGGTAGCGGTAGCATAATTAACACCACCGTTGCTAATGTCAGTTTTTAACAGACCTAAACCAGCTTTAATTTCGAGTTCAGAAATGGGTCGCAATGTGGCTTCCAGCTCGGCACCGTAGGTTACGGCCTTGTCCATATTCACCACGGAGCGGGAAGCATTTTGAGCTTGGTAGCCATCGTAGTCATTATAAAATACATTGGCGGTCATATTAAAGCGGCCGTCTTCACTGCCAGACCGTAAGCTGAATTCATAGCTATCAACGGTTTCTTCGTCGTAGTAATAATATTGCTGCAGAGCAAAGTTCAGTGCACCACCGGCGGCGTTGTAACCACGTCTAGCGCTGAATGCCAAATTGCTGTTGTCATTGATTTGGTAGAGCAGGGCAAGCTTGGGTAGAAAGATGGATTTATTGGTGTCGAGCTTGGCCACGATAGGCAGGTAGGTGAAGTGACGTTCCTGACTCTCGCGCTCTAAGCGGCCACCCAATATCATGCGTAGATCTTCGCTTAAGCTGATATTTACTTCACCATAGATAGCCTTAGATTCGCCTTGATCATCACCAAAGTAAGCAAAACGTCCCTCGCTAAGAATGTCTTGTTCGCTGTCATGATAGGCCAGGCCGATAAAACCCTGGATGGCATCGTTATTATTGCCAAAGTTTATCTTGGCATCGATACTTAGGTTTTTTTCATCAATCTGCAGCTGTTGCTCGGCGGCAGGGCTGGCTTCATAAGTATCAAAGCCCCATTGATAATCCATATAAGCGACCAAAACATCAACGCTGATATCATCGTTAATACGTGCATCTAACTTTAGGCTGGTGGTATTGGAGTCGGTTTCGATATCGCGGAAGAATATACGATTATATTCCCAGGGATTATCGGCCGCGTAATATACCCGACCGGCATCGCCCTGTTCATTATTGCTGGAGTGAGTCAGCAGCAAATTAACGTCGGCGTTAACGGCCCATAAAAGCTTACCTTTTAGGCGGGTGGTTTCTAATTCATCAAGCTTGTAATGAGCTGGATTGGTGCTGTATGCGGTGTTGTCGGTTAGCGTCTCGGCAGATAAACGCTGGGCGGTTAAGCGAAAGGCTAGTTTGTCTTCAACAATAGGGCCAGACAGCATTAATGATGTGTCTAGATAGTCTTCTTGGTTGCGGTAGCCGACTCGGGCTGCACCTTGCCATTCAAAGCTGGGGTCGGCGGTTTTAATATAAATAGAACCGCCAATGCTGTTGCGACCATTACTGGTTGACTGTGGGCCGCGATAGACCTCGATCTGTTCGATGTCCCAAATACCAGAATCACCGGTTAGGTCGGCGACAAAAGGCTCGGCTACGCCATCAATCAAAGTTGATACTCGAGCCTTGGCACCACCCGATACCGAGTTAAAACCGCCGGCACCGCCATTGCCTTTGACGCCGCGAATGTCCGGGGCCGCACCGGATAAGGTCACCACATTGGCAATGTCGGCGATGGCCGCGCTAATGCTGTGATACTGCATGGTGTTTAAGGTTTCGCTACCGATCACAGAAACAGACGAGGTGGTTTCTTTTAGCGAACGCTCGGTTTTTTCGCCGATAACAACGATGGTATCTAACCAGCCTTTACCTTCCGCACTGTCTTTTGCTGCAGAGCTTTGTTGGGCGGTGGAGTTAAAACTAAGGCTAAGGGCTAGGGCGGCCACAGAGCAATAGCTTAAAAAATTTTGGGTGTTACTCATAGTACTCTTCTCAAATTACTAGGATGGTTGTGGTTCAGTGCACTATATGTAATTGATGGTGTGATTGATTCTTATTTGCACTGCTTGGGCGGGCGAGAGTATAATTGCTATCGCCTGCTCGCGCCTTTGCTCGACAAGCAAAAACCTTTGCTTAACGCGCTTATTGATAGGAGCACACATTGCCCGTTTGCCAGCCCAATTTGGCTCAATACCTCAAAACTCGAGAATCAGGCTGGATGCAATCGCTGCCCAGTTTGGAAGTTGAGGAGGGTGGCAAGCCAGAGGTTAGAATTCGGCTTAAGGACTTGCAGAATCGCAGTGATGTCGCCATCACTATGGCAGATGACCAGGTCAGGCCCGAAGATACCTTAATTCGCGGCAACTTCTTCAATCGGGATTTACGCCAAGGTTTAAATCTGCGCTGCAGCAATACTAAGGAAGAGCACGCGTTTACTTCCGACTCAAGTCACCCCGAAGGCCTGTCATGTATCTTCTTCCTACAGGGGCAGGTGGACGTTCGTATTGGTGATAAGGGTTTTAACCTGGGCCCTGGGCGTAATGGCGGTGCTATTAGTGCTGCCGGGGTGTTAAAAAAATCTTCTCAGCCCTTTCAACGTGCCACCAAGCAGTCCCAGTATGTCCGTCATTTAGTGGTTAGCACCACTCCCGAGTGGTTAGCCAGCAGTGGCTTTGAAGCGAGTTTTGGCGATGGCTTAAATCGGCAGCTGCAACAACAGGAACTGCTTTCTAAACAATGGCAGCCGAGTTTGCGTTTACAGGGTTTAATTGAAGAGGTTTTTTCTCCCTCGGTATTGCTGCCACAGTTGCTGGACTTACATTTGGAGGCTAGGGCTATCGATATTGTTGGTGAAACCCTGGCCACCTTGATACAGGCCAATGGCTACTGCCAGGCAGAGCTGAAGCTGGGTCGGCACGAGCAGATAAGATTGCAGCGAGCCCGTGATTTTATCTTGGCGGATCCAAGCCAAGCGCTCAGCGTCGAAGTCATAGCGGCCGCCGCCGGCATCAGCGCCAGCGGCCTGCAGCGTTTGTTTCATCGAGTCGAGGCTTGCAGTGTGTTTGATTATGTCCGTAAAATTCGGCTTGAAAACGCCTACGCTATGCTGAGTGCGCAGCGCTGCAGTGTGCAAGAGGCCAGTAGCTTGGCTGGTTATAAAGCCCCGGCCAATTTTGCTACTGCGTTTAAGCGACATTTTGGTAAAACCCCTCGTCAAGTCAGTGCCGATAAAGGTTAGGGGCTCAGGCGCAGCTACAATGAGCAGGTGAAGGGTTGTAACCGGGTACGACCTAAGCCTTAAACTTTCGCTTAGATTTGCTACAATGATTTGGCGTAATTATTTCTGGCGAGGATCGCTATCTCTAGACCTATCAAAACAAGGACGAATTCTATGTT
>Ga0105356_10002258_pt1 | contig 19236 bp, 22 predicted proteins | sample GOMGulsemesocosm_3_FD_83502 | JGI IMG/M metagenome (GOLD analysis project Ga0105356, IMG submission 83502) | Methane-oxidizing microbial communities from mesocosms in the Gulf of Mexico - GOM9D Gulf of Mexico | ecosystem: Environmental > Aquatic > Marine > Cold seeps | place: Gulf of Mexico... | reverse complement strand
TCCGGAGAAACACATTACCAAAATCGCACCTAATAATTTAATCATACTATCCCTAAATTGAACTGGTATTAAAGCCTATTAAAGCGTTGAAATTATCAGATTGCATGACACATTACAAATTGCATAAATTATACAATAATAAAATAAGGTAGTTGTAATAAGCAGCTTTAAACTTTGGCTGCCACTAACACCCCCGTTGAAACCATGATGGTTCCAGCTGTTTTATTAATCACATTTGAGGCATTTGTTGATTTAAATGCCCCCTTAGCCTTCGCGGCAATAAATGCATAAGCAATATTTACACTGCCAAAAGCAACTGTCGCCACCAGCATAATTAGCCCCGTATCAAAAAGTGATACATCACCAATATTGACAAACGCAGGAAAGAAACCCACATAAAAAATAATAGCCTTGGGGTTCCCCAAAGTGAGCAATAGCCCCGCAGAAAAGTTGGACAATACTGAGGACTCTTTAGAGTCTTCAATATCAATGGTTGTAGCTTTAGTTTTTAGAAGTTTATAACCAAGCCAAATTAGGTAAGCAGCGCTTACATATTTTATGATAAAAAATGCAGTACCTAATATTTCAGAGAGTGCTGAGAGGCCAAATAAAGCAAGAATGATGAATATATAATCAGCCACCAGCATGCCAAGTGTCATGTACACACCACGTGACAAACCCGATGAAAACGAGCGCGAGATAATGGCGAAGACAGCAGGGCCAGGCACAATAGCCAACAACATCATTGCACCAAGTAACGTTAAAAGGCTAATTATTGACATTCATTGTTTCCTTAAACTTTAACAATGCTAAGATCTAGCTCTCTCAGCATATATACATGAGATGGGAACAGACTAAATGCCCCCATATATTGTAAACAGTGACTATCACCTTTGTTGCCAAGTGCCTGTATGAGAGTTTCCCATTCCCGCTTTTCTTGCGAATCAGACGCTATAATTGAACCGAATAAATTAACTTCAGCTTTCTCTATGCCGCAAAACTGCAATGTATAACGATCTAACTGCGCGATAGCCGGCTCAGCTTGCTCTTTTGCATAACTTGCTGGAGCATCCATAGTCACAACAATTCTGGCTGTTTTACCTGTCAGTAGTTGTAACGGCAGTGGATTATCCCCTTCATATTTGAAGGAAAAACCCGGAAGAAATGCCCTATCAAATAACCCTTTCAATTTTGCTGGAATACCGCCCCACCAAATCGGCATGACTATCACGATGTGATCAGCCCAAAGAATGGATTGTTGGAAGTTAACTAAACACGGCTCTAACGTTTGAAGAGCGTCATAACCACAGTCTAAACTAGGGTCAAATGCCATGTTTGATATATTAAAGCGCTCAACGTTAAAGTTCTCCCGTGCTTCGATATCATATACATCAGCCAAATGCTGGCAGTAGCTACTTGATTTAGGGTTGCCATTTAAAATTAATATTTTCTTCGTCATTTTACTCATTTCTAAGTGTTGTAAGTTAGAATACTATTCTAATCCCTCCCCCTTAGGGGAGAGTCAACCACTAAAGCGCAACTGTTTATCTCTAACAAGCATTGATCGACTTTTATGGCTTTATTCTTCAAATCAATAATTTGTAATGCCAGTTGGCCTTTAATCTCCTGTAGAAATTTTTCAATAGTCGGCCAATCTACCTCACCATCGTTGTACACAATGACGTCTTTTAATTGAGATAGACTTGCACCTAACGATTTTTCTTGCTTAACTAGGTTTAATATTTCGATATGTGATTGGTTATAAACTCTATATATCCCCTTTCTAGGTAAAGGTATTAACAGACCTTTTTCCTCATAGAAACGAATAGCCTTAATTGACAATCCCGTTTCTTTCGCAATTTCACCTATATACATTGATATCCACTCGCGTTTAACATTATCTTTAATTCGATGTATTTATTCGTTCATATACTACAAGTATGACTATAATTAACAACTAGTTGATAGAACTATTAATTTACCTGCTGGCCAATTTTATTTATCGACCGGCTTTTTAAAGTAAGCAGGTTTCCAAATTAAATTCCCAAAAATTATGCGTAATTTATCCTTAATATTACGACACTGTTTTACCTCAGCATAAATATTTTTGTATTCAACAAAGTTAATAATTAACGGATTGTTACTGTTTATATTTTTAGTTAAGCCAAATTCGACTCTCTCTTCTTCTTTTGCGAAGGTGCCAAACAAGTGGTCCCACACCATTAAAACACCACCGAAGTTTTTATCAAGGTATTGGCGATTAGCCCCATGGTGTACTCGGTGTGCAGAAGGCGTATTAAAGATATAATCTAACCAGCCGAGTTTGTGTATGTTTTGGGTGTGAATCCACGTTTGATATTGCACAACAAGCACCAAACAAACAATCGCCTGAAAAGGGTTAAAGCCCACTAATAACATCGGCACTAAAAATATCCATTCAAATATGCCTTCAACCATACTTAATCGTAATGAAATAGATAAATTATAATCTTGAGAAGAATGATGCACGCTATGACTCGCCCATAATATGCGATGTTTATGCTCTATTCTATGCATCCAATAGTAACTAAAATCCGCGACCACTAAGCCTAATGCCCAGCTCCATGATGACATTGGAATTTCATAAGGAATATGCGTGCTTACTAAGACCAATATCGATAAACTTATTGCGCCATAGGCAAGCGTATCCATTTTTTGATAAACATACCCAATAAATATGTTCGATAAGGTGTCTCGCCAGCGCCTTTTTTTGGGCTGAAATAAATCAATAAAAATACCCACAATAATGATAACAAGGTTGAACAAAAAAAATATCACCACCCAATTCATCACGTCGGCAGACTCGAATAACTCGTTAATTTTATCTACATTCATCTCATGTGCACCTAATAAGTAATTCAAATCATTTTCATGTGATTTGAGTGTTTAACATCAGGGATTAGCATAATGAAGTTAATAAGTAAGTTCAGTAAGGCTCTGTAAGAGAGTGAACAGTATATGTAAGGGTAGAATGAATTTGTTTGATTAGATAAACTAGCGATAGGGCTCAGGCCCTCTTTAAAACACTGGGCACGAATGCCCGGTGCTGATTTAGCTACCGACAGTGCGATATCTATTTTTATACCGCAAATTGTCGACGCTGAAGGTAATCCACTTCAACTTCCATTTGATACAACACTCTAGTGCTTTCTAAATTCAAAGAGTCTCTCATTGCTTCACGAAATTGCTCATAATCAGGTGTCATTTCGATTTTAGCTGAAGCTTCCCAAGTTTGTTGATCAGGCCATTGCGCATAAGCAATATATTCTCCATTGATATTTTTATGAAGCCTTGACCCTAAACTGCCTTTAAACAGGTAAATCCCCTGTGTTACCGATGGCCATGCTTCAAGGAATTTTTCTTCACAACCATCTTTTACTACAAATTCAAACATGACGATATACATTAAACGATCCTTTCTTTTAATTACCTATTTTAGGCTAACTATAATAAATGACTATCACACAAATGCTAGTCATATTGGGCCTGCTTAATAACGGCTAGACAAGCATATTTGCATAGGCCTTAGCAGCCATAACGGGAATAAATTCTGTAATTGTATAATCAACCGCACCGCTTATAACGAAAGGATCTGAATTCAAAACGTCTTTCAGTTCTTTCTCACTGGCATGTTGTGAAATTAGAATTCCCCCTGTACGCGGTACCTTTCTTCCACCAAACACCAGCTTATTTGATTTATATTCCTGCTCAAGATAAGACTTGTGCTTATCGGTAAGTTCCGGTGTTATTTTTGCCATATCAACAAAATTCATATCGACTAGATACATATAATTCTCGCTTTAAAAAAAGATTAATATAGAATTGCTACTTATTTAGTAGCGGATTATATCGCTACGTTTTTAGAAGCGCAATATAATGACAACACCATTACCAAACAAAGTAGTAAGAGGCTCTAGTTCGGGCGTCGCGATCATGGCTGTTTTTGATCTATTAGGTCGAAAGTGGAATATGAGAATATTATGGGAGCTAAGCGCTAACGCTTTAAGTTTTAGAGGCCTGCAAGCACGTTGTGACGGCATGTCACCATCAGTTTTAAACACAAGAATTAAGCAATTAACTGAAGCTAAATTAATCTTTACAACGCCCGATGGTTACAAGTTAACTCAATTAGGATTATCGCTAATGCACACGCTCGATCCTTTGAGAAACTGGGCAGCAGAATGGGAAGACACATTGAACAAGTAAGCCTAGTGACTTCTTACCAGCAAGTTTTAGAGATTAACGATCTATTATTCATAAAGTAGAAGTTACTGAGATTAATTCAGTTTTATTTTCATTACATGCTTAAGTATTCAATAGTCAAAATCATTGATTGCGTTAATTCATAGACCACTATAATATAACTGTACATCCATACAGTTATATTATTATGATATTTTCACTAGTAAAAATTGAGGCAGGCATTTCTGGGTTTGAATCCCCTGCCGCCCAATATAAAGAATTAAAGCTAAATATCGATGACTTGCTTATCGAACACCCTAATGCAACTTTTTTGGGTGTCGCTAATGGTGAATCAATGAATGGAGTGGGCATCTTTAATGGTGATGTGTTGATCGTCGATCGCGCAGTCGCTCCTCGCCATATGGATGTGGTCGTTGCCACCTTTAACGGTAATTTCAGCTGCAAGATATTTGATGGAATTAATAAATGCCTATTATCAGCCGCAGATAATTATCCCCCTATAGACATCAAACAAAGCGATAGTTTCATTATAGAGGGGGTTGTCACCAGTTCTATCCGATGCCACAGACCAAGTAGGTTCATTAATGTATGCACTAGTTGATGCTAATTCGTTTTACGCCAGCTGTGAAATGGTATTTAACCCTCATTTACGCAATAAACCGGTGATCGTTTTAACAAATAATGATGGGTGTATTTGTGCAACAAATCGCTTAGCCAAAGCGTTAAATATTCCTAAATTCTCACCGTATTTTAAGATAAAGCAGCAATGTGAGCAGCAAAACGTAGTTGTTAAAAGTTCTAATTATGAATTATACGCTGACCTGTCACACAAAATGATGAATGTGATTGGCAGATACGCCAGCGAGCAATATATCTATTCTATTGACGAAAGCTTTTTACACTTTAAAAATTATCACCATATTATTGATGACTTTCATCAGTACGCAACAACCATACGACGTGCTGTATATAAAGAAACACGGCTGCCCGTTTGTGTCGGCATAGCACCAACTCCTACGCTGGCAAAAGCCGCCAACCATATAGCCAAAAAACTGAAGCATTACCGTGGTGTCGCTGTCATTACCAATGAACAATCGCGTATTGATGTGCTATCTAATATGGCTGTGGGTGATGTTTGGGGAATTGGTCGAAAGATCTCAGCGCGACTAGTTGCTCAAAACATTCATACCGCGTTAGATTTGGCAAACTATCCAACAGGCTTGGCCCGAAGGAATTTCAGTATCGATGTCGAAAAAACAGTACGTGAGTTAAATACTAAACAATGTATTCATTGGGATGCAGTTAAGTCCCCAAAAAAGCAAATATACTCAACCCGAAGCTTTGGTCAGCGTATATTTGAAAAGGAGCAGCTGCTTCAATCACTATCAGAGCACGTCTCTATTGTGGCCAGAAAGCTACGTGACCAGTCAAGCCTTGTTAAATATATGACAATATTTGCTTCAACTTCACCTTTTGATAAACACCCCACTTATAAAAAAGCATTCCACACATTCATCGCACCAACAAATGATACTTCAGTGATGCTAGCCGCTGTCGATCATGCTATTGATAATGTATTTAGCAACAACGTTGCCTTCTACCGTGCTGGTATAGGATGCTTAGATTTAGTCGATGAGATGTATCAGCAACAAGATTTATTCACGCCAAACACAGATAATGGGGAATTAATGAAGTGCTTAGATCATATTAACGGTAGATATGGCGCGAACACCTTGAAGTTCGCTGCTCAAGGCATTGAGCATAAATGGGCAATGCGGCGTGAATTTTTATCACCGCATTACACAACACGCTGGACGGACATCCCTAAAATCAACTGCTAGTCTATTCGAACTATACAAAATGACCGTGTTTAGGCTACCACGTTTTCAATATTTCGTAATGAGAAAAACCTTTGCCAGCTTCAGCACTGGCTTGCATATCCATTAATTTGAAATAGTCATTACACTCTACACAGTGGACTACTTTATTCCCTGCTGCTATCGCTTCTTTTTTCGTACTCCAATGGATCACATCGGCATATTGTGTATCATCTTTTTTAATCAATTCGCGCTTTATAAACCCTGGCTGCTTTATTAAAAATTCAATATTCACACGGTCTGCTGCTAAAATTAGTTGTTGATCAGTCGTCCCTTTAACTTTAACGAATGGCGCCCACTCTACTGCAATAAGATCTTTAGCATTTGCCACTGCACTGCTTACTAAGATAAGTGCTCCGATTAAAACTTTCATTTAGACTCTTCCTGTTAAGTAGAAAAACAACTGTATGTAAAAACAGTTAAAAGTAAATATAAATACTTAAAGCAAAGCTAATGATATAACGGACTGCTTCATGAGCAGCTTATGACAACTGGTGCAGTCCATTCTTTTGTTGAGACTTAAGAATAAAGCTATTTAAGTGCTGAACATGGCTGCCCATTCAAATGGTTGCGAACTAGCGACACAATTGTTGACTTTAACCATTGAGGCCCAAAATCAGCAATATCATTATGTCTTGATTCAGGTATTTTAACGATGCAACTGCCCTGTGTTAATTGCTCACGCTCTGAAGGTAATACCCCTTTATCAGCTTGATAATCACTGGCGCGAATGGACAATATCGCCATACTAGGATTTCTAGGTAAAGGCACGCGGCGATGATCAAGAGTGATAATATTTTTGATATAGTCCTTATTCTCGTTGCCCAGCCAGGCTGAAATATCACCACCATTTGAATGACCTACTAACAGAAGGTTTTCAAAATCATAAGACGTTAGTCGCTTACTCAGTTTTATTTTAAGGAAATCTAAAGTATTAGCACCTCGGCGCCAATTTTCACTGCGAGTATCAAATAAATTACCGGTAACGGATAAAGGCGGATCGCTGGGCAATTCATGCCCTATTGCAACAGTCAAATAACCAAGCTGATTGAGTTCATTGGCTAAAAAAGTGTATTGTAAATGTGATATGCCATAGCCAGCACTTAAAAAGGCAACAGGACATTTTGACTCTATGGAACAAGCACTTTTATCTACAGGATAAGTGACTGCCACAGGAATGTTTCTTTGCCTAGATTCATCGTAAATAATTTCAGCGTTTGCAACTTGAACAAAACTGGCAATTAAAATTGATAGGCCACTGAGGTACTTCATAATTATCCCAAAAAGTTAACGCTAAATTTTATTAATCAAAGATGCATAGATGATTTTTGGACGTTACCAAAAATAAACCAACGCGAGTTATTTATCGGTAACAAATGTTCTTGCAAGCCAAGCTTTCATGACCATCACTAGTTTCTTTGGCGTTGCCATGTGGATCATATGCTGGCTATTTTGGATCGCTGCTACATCTGCATTTTTTTTATCTTTAATAAAACTCGCGACACCAAGGTAAGTAAGTTTATTCATTTCTTCAAAACACTTTTGGCTAGGATTACCCATGCCAATAAAGAAATCTTTTGTTTGTTCCGGTATATGGTTTATTGCGATGGCGGGTGCAGCTATGCCAGCATAATGGCGCTTTTCTTCTTCAGAAAAAAATTTCCCTAAAACTGAGATGTCAGCAAAAGGTAAATAACCACCCTCTGCATTTTTAACTCTTTGGGTATTATAAAAATTATCTTGGTAGTTAAGCACATCAATCGTGGCATAACCCAAATCAGGGCAAACGGCCAAATGACTATCCATATAGTCTAAATCTTGAATCGCTTCCATATAAATCAGGCCTTTTACTCTTTTAGGGTAGTGCCTGCCAAGGTGGTTTAATTCACCACCAGCAAAAGAATGTCCTACAAAAATGGCATTATCAATATCCATCTTATCTAACACTGTGATGATGTCTTTTGCTAACCTTGCTGTTGAAAAGTTCTCAGTCCTTGTGTCTGAATTACCATGACCAACACGGCTTATGCCTATCACTCGATACGAGTCGGTGAATGAAGAAATTATAGGGTCAAATGTATGCGCATTAAGTGCTAAACCAGCCAGAAATACCATAGGAGTACCAGTGCCGCCCCACTCAACAACCTCTAATTATATTTTATCGTCCATTTCTATGAAGTGAATCTTATGAGATGTCGTATCTTGCCAGTCACTGGCATGCACGAAATTTAACAAGGTCGAAATAAAAAGAGTTGCGCAAAGAAGCATAGGTTTAATCATTTAGTACTCCATGATTAGAATTGAAGAGATGAAAAGCAAACTAAAGCCGATTAACTGGTAACTAATGATAACGGTTGATTACTCTATAAAAGACGACACGCACACTACCCACTAAGCAAGCACATGTAAAGTATTAGACAAAAAAACTAAGCAAATAAAAGGCTTAGTTTTATTAACAGCCGGAGGTATTGGTAGATAATAATGGCTCACCAGAAAGCTGCCAATGATATAGAAAGTAACAATCAGTGGCTTTAACTTCACTTTCCGTTGGCTCAGCTTGATCGAGTACCTTTCTTGGTGAAGCAACGACAGCATAACTACCACTTGCGATATGAATACGATAAGCCCAATCAGCGACATCTAGTCCAGCGCCTTCAAATATTTCAGGAGGCGATGAATAATCGGCTGAAAAGCCAGTACCAGTAGCTGTAGCCGCCCAAGGCTGATGATGACTGCCTGTAACTCCTGAAAACTCAACTTGGGCCGAAAATGAATTTCCTGAAGTGATCGTTTTTACCTTAAATAACGTGATCGATGATTTAATTGCACCAACAGCACTTGATATAGTTGCGCTATTGGCATCTGACTGGATATCAATAAATTTAGGTAAAGCTGTGATAGATAAAATCCCTAATATAACAATTACAACAACTAACTCTACTAGCGTAAAACCAACGTTTTTTGATACTACTAATTGTTTGTTTAGTTCGTACATATATTCCTATTAGTGAAGTGGCACAATGAATTTTCCATCTAGTTAGAACTAGATAAACTTACTTTAGCCCAGCAGGTATGAATATAAAAACTAACCAGAACAACTTATTCATCATACCTTGAATAAAAAAAAGCACATTGTGATGGTGTTATATAATAGAACACCATCACCTTTCTAGTTTGGTTTAAAATAACAGCTAGTGTAAATATTTATCAATCACTACTTTGTAGTGGGAGCTATGACCTCCCTTAAATTAGATTTGTTAAGCTTAAATAACTGTTCTTTTGCGTGTTTATTATTAGGTTTTAGCTCAAGCACTTTTTTGTAATGATCGACAGCTTTATTAATGTTGCCTAACAACCAATAAGTTTCTGCCAAACTATCATGTGTATTAGAACTTAAAGGGAAAAGGTACGTATTCAATGTGAAAATTTCTAACGCTTGTTGCTTTTTATTTTGATTAATCAATTTATAGCCCCAGGTATTTAACTCGTCCTCTGCAAACTTTAATTGACTAGCTTTCTGTAACTCATCAGCAACCTCAATAGCCTTTTTATATCCTTTTGACTCTAACGCCTTCCAAAGTGTTTTTATGGTAGGAGGTAAACCAAAGCCATTCGCCGCCTTCATTTGGGGAATATAAAAACCTGCAATCTCATCAATAAAGAGTGATGGAATAGCACCCATTAGGTTAGTGATGACCACTATGGATAGATCATCTTTTGGATAAACAAAAAGTGCAGCACGGTCACCGCCAGCCGCGACAGCAGCAGGATGTTCAGACCTCCCAACTACAGGCCACCCTAATGCATATCCGTTTAACAAATTATTAAAGGCTTTAGTATTTCCATTAGAGAGCACCGCTGGTTTCCATAGAGTCTCAATACTTGAAGGCTTCTTTAAAAGCTCTCCACTTTGCAAGGCAATAACCCAATTAGCAATCTCGGTTGCGGTAGAGCTCATGCCTGCCGTTGTACGAAGAAACTCAGGAAAATCACCAGCTTTGATGTTGGATATTTTTCCCGAACCATAATAATAAGTATAACGACGAGCTGAGTGCGCTATAACGTCTTTAAGGTTTGAAAAGCCTGCTTCTTCGGTTCTTTTCATGCTGGCTCTGCGTAATTGATTTTGCGTTATATATTCAATAAAGTTTTGCCCACTAACCTTGTCTATAATTTTACCGATCAGTAGATAATTGGTTTGGTTTGGTTATAACGGAACTGGGTATTAGCTTCAAAATCAAGTGGTTGCTGTTTAACCATTTGCCATGACGCCTGTGCCCCATCATTTGAAAGTAGCTGACCATTGTGGCTATTCATGATATCTGGAAGCCCAGAAGTATGGGTTAATAACTGCTTTACTGTGATGTTTTGCCACTCAACGGGGAGGTCTGGTAAATATTTAGATATCTTGGCAGATACTTCTAGTTTACCTTGTTCAACCAATTGCATTACCGTAACACCGGTAAATGCTTTAGTCATTGAGTTAATCGAAAATACTGTGTCATCGTCCACTGCAATGTTATCTTGAAGGTTGGCAAGCCCATAACTGGCTGTTTTAATTATTTTTCCATTTCTAACAACTGCCAGTTGTAAACCGGGAATTTTCCTTTTTGCCATTTCTTCGCGCAGAAAGCTGTCTATTTCGTCAGCCTGTACAAAACTGCTTGTTAATCCCATTAATAGGCTTAGTGAAAGTGCACTAACTGTCAAAAATTTTGCAATATTACAACTAATCGAACTGCTCATTATTAATCCTCTACATACTAAAAATTAGCTCCAATACCCCTCGTCTACAACTGTCAGGACAAGTACTTATTGGAATACAGTGTTGTCATACGCAAAACGAACATTCGTTAACAACGGGGGCAATAATGGCGTAGTTTTAGTATGTATTCGACCGAATGCATAAAGTCGGACGTTGCATTTTTAAAGGGATAGAGCGATAAATATGATTTAACTTCAATCATCATAGTAATTTATGAATGTAGTTTACGGTATTGAGAAGGCGTCATTAAAAGGTGTTTTTTAAAGGCAGTATTGAACGATGATTTTGAATTAAACCCTACTTCGTACAAAATATCTAATACCGTTTTTTGTGGCTGCCCATCATCTGTGATTAGCATTTGAGCCGCTAAATTTATTCGATATGAATTTACGAAATCAAAAAAGTGCTGCCCAGTTATTTTGTTGATACTGAATGAAACTTCATTTTTAGGTAGGTTAATTTGTTTCGCCAAAGCTTCTATACTCAAAGAAGGATCTAAAAAAGGTTTGCTCTGTTGCATGTAGTCTCTTAATTGCAGAACAATGGCATCGTACTTTTGTGTTTCAATAGCACTCAGCTTAGAATCTGCTGTCGATTTTGTGACAGAAGCTTGTTCGTCAATGACTTCGATGGTTGAACTCACACCGCTAAATAGATTGGGCTTATGCAATGCTTGCCATAATATCCAACAAATACTCAGTAACACAGAACTAATCAATATTGTCAGCACTACCCTTTCATACATATAGAATTCGGAAAACCTAAAATACATTCTTCCTAATCCTATGATATAGCTGAGAGTAAGCAGATATATCAGCTGGGTTAACCAACTTCTGTTTAATTTGTCTGCATCAGAATAATTTTCCACAACTATTTTTCGATATCTAATTAAGTGCTTATAAATAACTAACAGGTAAAAGCCAAGTTGAATAAATGTCATGAAATGAATAAAGGTTATTTCAGGAACATTGGTGAAATTGTCATAAACAAGCTGCTTTGCAGCATTGTCTACACTAAAGAAGTTGGGCACCATCACCAAGCCGGCAATGACGTAAGGGATGCCATGAACCAAGTGTTTAATTTTTAACTTAAAGTCGTCGTAAATAGCCGCTTTAACATATAGGTATAACGTAGGGCCCGCAAACAGTGAAAAATTGAACCTGAGTATATCAAGGTCCAAATAAGCGCGGAAAAATTCGGTAAATATGACGCTACTAAGATCTATGGCTACAACCATTAAATATGCCGCAAGTAGCTTATGACTTAAACGATTGCCAGTACTGAGACTACAAAGAAAGGTGGCCATTAATAAATGAGAAAAAAATACTACTAAGACAATGTTTTCAAACACTAACGGCTTTCCTGTTTTGAGATTTTATCGATGATTAGTTATAAGACGATGATAAAAACCACTAAAACATCTATGTTTATTGAGGTGTCATTATACCGTTCACTTATAACCTTTGAAAGCAAAAGCAGCTCCTCTTTACGTGATTCAATATTTCCACTTATGCTCAAAAAAACAAGAAGGTATTAGAAACTCATTAGCCCCCCACATACTTACGTATTTCCCAGCTTGGTGTCGACACCGCGACATAAAAACTCTAATAAAGCCAAGACATTTACACTGTGATGATGCTAATTTTACAAAGCTATTTAATGTGATACATCAATATTTTCTTTTGATGGCAAACTTATAAATGAGCAATTCCCAATGGATTAAACAGTTTTCATTATCAAAACTAGTTGTGTAACTACCAACCAATCCCATGGTTTGATGAACGTTTTTTTGTTCATGATGCCATATAATTAGGCGGCCTAATTGGCACGAAAAATTTTAATACTTTTTCATAAATGATAAAATTCTCCCAATAAATATTTACTAATCTTCTATGTGGTAGTTATGAGTCAAAAATTTATAGATTTGTTACAACAACACGGTTTTAAACTGGACCAAGCCAGTCAACTTTTCCAAAAGTCAGAACTAATAAATTTACCTAATAAAACAATATTAGTTCACCAAGGTGATAGCGTTAAGCACTTATACTTTATGATAGAAGGCCTATGCCATGCTTGTTATCTCACGGCTGAGGGCAAGAAATTCAGTAAAGAATTTTATTGGTCTGGAGACTGCGTGGTTAATTTTGAAAGCTTAATTAACCAACTCCCAAGCCCCTATCTGATTGAAACCATAGCACCAAGCCAATTACTTAAAATACCCATTATTGAAATTCAACAATGGCGAGAACAATGCCATCCATTTTACCTACAGCTACTCGAAAACCAGTTACTGTATAAAGAAAATAAAGAACGTTTTATGCTGTTGCACAGCCCAGAAGAACGTTACAAACTATTTTCTGAAAAATTTTCGGACTTAGAAGATCGTTTGTCTGATTATCAAGTTGCTTCATACATCGGTATAACACCAATTAGTTTAAGCAGAATAAAAAAACGCTTAAAATCTTAACAAAGGTTAACGCCACTGAAAATAATTCAGGCTAAAGTCACAACATAATTCAACTTTTGATGATGTAAACGATAATGAACTGGATGTGTTTAACTTTTTCCCAACTGAGTACAAAACAGCTCTACGAGCTTCTAAAACTGAGAGTAGATATATTCGTAGTCGAACAGACTTGTCCGTATCCCGAACTCGACAACATTGACTGCGCCAAAGACGTATATCATTTACTCGGCTATCAACATGGAAAAATCATTGCGTATTCACGACTTATCAGTCCTGGTTTATCTTATAAAAATACCAGTTTTGGACGTGTAGCCATTGATAAGTCAAAACGTGGAAACGGATTAGGACAAGAACTCGTAGCTACTATTTTAGATTACTGTCAGCAGCTTTGGCCAAACCAGAATATTGATATAGGAGCCCAAGAATATCTGCTAGAGTTTTATGAAGCATTTGGTTTTAAGGCAATCTCAGAAGTCTATTTAGAAGATGACCTACCCCATATTGACATGCGACTGTTAAAGTCATGCTAAAGCGTTACCCCGTCGTTACAGTTGCGATTCTTTTATTGGTCGTAGGTAACCTGTCAGCGTCTTTATCTGACGTTTCAGTTAAGCTTCTAAATGGCGGTATATCTCCATTTCAATATGTGTTTATTCGTCAACTATTGTGTGTTGTTTTGCTATTGCCATTTTGGCTTAAAACTAGCCCTAGTGAAAGACAACCAGGAAATATTAAGATTACTGTTTTTAGAGCACATCTGGTGTTGGCAGGAAGTGGATTTTTAATGGTTGCACTAACTTACCTGTCTTTAACAACAGCAAATGCAGTATTTTATACAGCGCCGTTGCTCATGTTGCCATTGTCGTTTTGGCTATTAAAAGAAAAAACTACGCCAGGTAAAATGATTGCTACATTAGTTGGTTTTGTTGGTGTATTAGTCATTTTACGACCTTCGCAATTTCACTGGGCAGCAATTTTTGCTTTGGGGTGCGCTTTTACTCTGGCAATTTTTAATGTGCTTGTGAAAAAGCTACCGATGAGGCAATCAGTCACTATAACGCTTTTTTGGACAAGCCTAATATCGCTCCCTCTTGCAAGTATACTTGCCGCCTTTTTTTGGCAACCATTATCATGGTTTGAGTTAGTGTTAATAGCTGCCAGCTCTTTATTTACTTTGGGCTATCATGCCAGTGTTATCTCGGCCTATAAACGTGCTGTTACTTCACATATTGCTTTGGCAGAATATTCAGGAATTATCTTTGTGACACTTTTTGGCATTATCTGGTTTGACGAGTACCCTGATTGGTTAACGATTGTCGGCATTTTATTAATTGTGTTACCTATTATGCCAATACGTCTGGTAAGTAAATATCGAGTTAGTTCTGAGCAAAAATAGGTTCACTCAGACTTTCTTTAAATGACTATTATGAATTGGCTAGTTAAAATTTTGTTACCGCACAAGAATGCACAGCGAGATATACAGTGATGATAGAGGTAGCGGATGAACTAATTAATTACTGTCCTATATTGTGAAGGGAATTTACAGCAACAAGTGTTGGCTGCGCGACACTTATTTTTGACTGTTAGCAATACGTAAAAGCCAAACATTCTAGAAAATGAGAATGCAGTGTTTGGCCCATCATTCGTTGTGTATTCTTAAGTGCCCCACTTGATTTCATTGTTACTTATACCAATTCCACTTAATAACTGATCAATTGTACTTGCTATATTTAACCATTACAGCGTTGCTCTCAATCCCAATAGCTAGCTATTACTCATTCGAGCGCCTTGTACTCGTTAAATATTTCTTCGCACAACAAGATCATATAATTATCGGAATTGGTATTAAACAAATGGCTTGTGGCTTCCAACCTAGATTCTTTATCGCTTTCTCACTGCTAAATACTTGTTTTATTCCATAGCCTGCACTCCAACTACCATAGGTTTCTAACCAATCGCTGAGCGCTAAAGTTTTAGTTTCAAGTGGGCTGAGGCTTTGAGCTAACTCTACCACCAAATGGTCAGATCCAGAGCCAATATACTCTTCACCTGTGATGCCCTTTTCTAAGACTAAGCGATATAACTCAGACAAGTTATGTCTGTCGACTAACGACCACGTGAGCTTATCGATATTAGGAATACAAGGCTGTTGATGACGTTCTAATTCCCACATCAAAATAGGCGGAACATTACCTTGTTGGTTATCAACAACGTTTACAGGGCTTACAAACCTCACATCCAAGTTAGTTTGTTTTTTTAGATAGTGGCCGTTATCTTCCATCCATTTAAAATCTTTGAGTACGTTTTTTTTGCTATGTTCAGTGACTCGTAAAGCATGCTCACCAAAATTCCAGCAGCCGGTGGTATAGAGTAAAATTAATGGGGTGCTTCGTAACTTCGCAGCATTGGCGAGTGCCTGACTAAAATGGCTATCTACCTCGGCCATATCGTCTTCAAAAGTGCATGCGGTATGAATTAAAGCATCAAATTCCCCTAGGCATTGTATCCATAACTCAGTTTTTTTTATGTCTCCATAAATCACGTTGGCGCCAAGCGCTTTAACTTTTACAGCACTTTGTTCGCTACGACATAACACGCTAACACTATAATTATATTTAAGTAATTCTTGAACCACGGCGCTGCCGATATTGCCCGTTCCACCGGTCACTAAAACTGATCTTATTTGTGACATTTTTGCCTCCTAATTGAATTAAAACCAAGATTAACGTGTGTTTAATAGGTTTTGAAGGGCATAATTATCACTTGGGTTAGTGAGTAGATAACGCTGTCTAAATCGTCGATTTATGGTATGAATTGTTGATGTGTTTGCCTGTATTGTTTAGGCGTTAGCGAATGTAGTTGCTTGAAATTTCGAATAAACACATCAGCAGACTGAAAACCTACTCTACTTGCTATTTGCTGTATTGATTCGTGATTTTTGATCAGTTGTTTGGCTGCCATTAAACAGCGCCATTGACGTAGAAACTCAAGAGGTGAGCAACCTGTGACTTTTTTAAAGCGCTGACTAAAAGCTGTTTTGGATAATGCGGCTTGCTCTGCAAGTGCTGGCAAAGTCCAATCAATCTGGTAATCGTTTTGTATTCTGCTAATGGCAGGGGCCAACCTATTATCCGCTAAGCCTTTTAACCAGCCTAACTCAAGTTCAACGTGATCTAAACTGCGAAAGAGCTCTAACAATAACAGCTCGAGTAAATGACTTATTGCGATATCACTGCCCGACTGCGTTTCTCTATTTTCTTGGTGAATCCACAATAATAATGACTCTAACCTTGGGGATTGAGCAGTATCTAAGACTAATACATTAGGTAAGCCAGTAAATACGGCATTTTGACCAAAGTATTGCAGAGGACCAAAATCTAAATATCCACAAATAAGATCACATACTGCACCATGACCACCGTAAACCATACCTTCTACTTCATCTTTGCTTTTATTCATAAACACATCGTCAACGTGTTCACATTCCATATTTGGATCGCTCATGGTTTTGTGCGCCGTACCATAGGGCAGAAATAACAGTTCTCCGGCATTTAACAAAAACGGCTTTTGCTCTGCAACCTGTACCCAGCACTGCCCTGTGCGCAAAAAACTAAAACTAGTATAAGGTAAGCAAGATTCTGCTAAGCCCCAAGGTGCGCGACAAGTTAATTGACTAAAGACATGGCAAGTGGGAGATAATTGTTTAATAAATTGGGTTAAAGGACAGTTGGACATAAGATTTCCGATAGACACAAATAGACAGGCATTAACATTAAAGAGGGTTAAAATTTAATGAAGCATAATTCAAACAACAATCACCGAGGTTTAGTCCTTATCCAAGTTGATTTTCATTTCAACTAAAGACTTTGAAAACCCCACTTTTTCATAAGCCCTAATAGCCGCATCATTTCCATCATACACATCCAAATAAAAGTCAAAGATCCCCTGCCCTTTACTCCAATTTATCAAATTGTCCATAATCTGTTTGTTAATGCCACAACCTCTATGCTCAGGTTCAACGAACATGAAACCAAGATAGGAATGCTTACTATGTTTAAGTGACTTCTTAGATTGGCGAATTTGCGCATAGCCAGTACCAATAATCTGACCATTGACTTGTGCAACGACCACATGAGAATCATCGTCAATCAACAAAGTATTAAGATCATAATAAAAGGCATCTTCAGACTTGATTGTACTGTTATAGGGGCGTTCTGCTTCAACTACTTTTTGTTCCAAGTTAAGTAAACATGTTTTATCTTCTAATAATGCTTTTCTAATAATTAAATCTTTCAATGTACACACAACCTGATTATTCACACAATTGAGGCTTTAGAAATTATCGTTTCCAGCCAAGTATTTTGAAGTAAAACAATAATAGAGTTCTTTCATTATTTCAATAATTTATCAAAGTTAATAATAACCTAATTCCCAATGTTAAATGAATTCTTATTAACTGAACAAGCTAAATAGCAGCTAAAAAAAACTAATCAACTCAATGCCGCTAGATGACCTACTGGACACCAATTCTTGCTTGTGAGAGTGAAGCTAAAGCCTCTGTTGAAAAATCACCTTCACAAATTTTACAAACAGCACCTGTCATAGTTGCAAAAAACTCAGCATCAAGTTTGATATTAATAATACCGCCTGGCATGTGAACGTTGATATTCGAATCACACAATCCGAGTGATTTCACCACTGAAGCAGCAGCGGTACTGCTTGAGCCTGAAGCTAGTGTGTAACCTGCTCCGCGTTCCCATATTTCAATTTGAATTGAAGACCGGTCAATGATTTTAACAAATTGAACGTTAGTTCGATTGCTAAATCGTGAATCATTTTCAATAAGGCTGCCATATTCTGTAGCAATAGAGTCATCCAATTCATCGAGTAATATTACACAATGTGGATTACCGACATTAGCTAAGTAATAGGTAAAATTTCGTCCCTTAATATTTATGACTTCAGGTGAAAGATCTTTATTACCGACTGGTTCGTGAGTAAATCTAACTTTACCCATCCCTACAGATACAGAAAGCCCTTTGTCACCAACGGTTGAGTTTACAAAGCCACCTTTAGTTTCTATGGTAAATTTATTGTTTGATACTAATGATTGATCCCATAAGTACCTTGAGAAAATTCGTACGCCGTTGCCACTTATTTCTGCTTCACTTGAATCAGGGTTAAATATTCTCAAAGAAAAATCACACGTATCACTTTCTTCGGGACCATACAAAATACCATCAGATCCAACTCCATAATGCCTTTCGCAGATGGTTTTAATATCATTTTTTAATAATTTGGTCTTTAAGTTTTTAGGATCGATTACGATGTAATCATTGCCTAATGCGTGATACTTGCTGAATTTCATTTATTCACTCTGGCTGTGTATACACCAGTATTCCAGACAGAAACGGATTATGGTGTTGGAGAAAGCACAAACACAAATAATTAAGCTTGGACAAATCAGAGGCTCATAATTTGTAAGGCTGGATCAAAAAAGGCACTATAAAAGTGCCTTTTTTATTAGGTGTTAACCCTAGAATGGCATTTTCATACCAGGTGGTAATTGCATACCACCAGTAACATCGGCCATTTTATCTTTGTTTGTTTCTTCAACACGGCGAGCAGCATCGTTGATAGCAGCGGCAATTAGGTCTTCCAACATTTCTTTGTCGTCAGCCATTAAGCTTGGATCAATATCAACACGGCGAACGTTATGATTACCGGTCATCACAATCTTAACAAGACCAGCACCAGACTCACCAGTAACTTCCATTGTTGCAATTTCAGCTTGTGCTTTTGCCATATCGTCTTGCATTTTTTGGGCTTGTTTCATTAAGTTGCCCATTCCGCCTTTACCAAACATAATTTCTCTCTTTTCTATT
>Ga0105356_10002256_pt1 | contig 19248 bp, 22 predicted proteins | sample GOMGulsemesocosm_3_FD_83502 | JGI IMG/M metagenome (GOLD analysis project Ga0105356, IMG submission 83502) | Methane-oxidizing microbial communities from mesocosms in the Gulf of Mexico - GOM9D Gulf of Mexico | ecosystem: Environmental > Aquatic > Marine > Cold seeps | place: Gulf of Mexico... | reverse complement strand
GGACTGCTCGAGCGTGAAGAAATGTGCTCTTTAGCACATTTTAGTAGGTTCCACAGCCTAGTTAAACAATAAAAACATTTAGACACCCGAAGGGCTTTATTAATGTGTCAGTTGCTTCTTTTTGTTTCTTTTTCTGACAATTAAGAAAAAGAAAAAAGCGCAAAGGTCACTTTGTATGAGCTCTTAAAAATTAAAGTCGTAAGTTAGTTTTGGTGCATATTGAAACAAGTAAATCATATTTCAATTTTTTTAGTAAATAAATTAAAGGTGCCTGTCCCCATTAATCTTAATAAACCATTTTCTAGCACTTCAAAATCAAGTTCAACATTTGCAAGATGAGCTTGTGCAATTAAAGGTTTGGGGATTCTAATACCTTGAGAATTTCCTATTCGTGTTAACATTGTCATTATAAACTCCAATCTAATTTTATATATTGTAATTATATTGTAATTACTTTTTAATGTCAAATTATTTAAAGAATAGCATTATTAATTAGGGCCACCACCCCTATTCTAACGCAGGATACATACTACAAATATTAAGGTTCTATATTTAAAGTTTCCTATCCCCTTTAATCCCACTAAAAATTAAAAGATTTAACTTTATCAAAGTCAGGAAAAGAGATGTAGGGAATGTAGTTTGATTTTATAAAAAGTGAAGATTCCTTCTCAGGGTGTAAACTTCAATCTCACCTCATTATGAGGTGAAATTTCTTAGTAGTAGTTTTTTGTTATTTTTTCTAATTCTTTAATGGTGTTATTATAAAAAGAGTCATCTTGCGATTTTTTGCTAGAGGATAATCCTCCCTCAATACAAGCTACTATAAATGCAGCGAAACTTTTTGTATCTTTTACTTTAAATCCATCTCTCTCAACAGCTCTTTCTACAATATCTTCAATTTTTGATGTAAATACAAAGTAAGTTTTTTCTAGAGCATCTTTAAAATCTTTATCTATAGGTGAGAGTTCTTGTATGAGGTTGTTAGTAGGAGATCCTTTTATAAAGTTAAAACTATTACTATTTTTTAAAGAAAAGAAAAGTGTATCCATGACATTTTTATCTACTTTTGAAATAGGAGTAAATTTGTTATTAATCATAGGAATTATAATTTCAAATATAGTTTTTAACATCATATCTTTTTTTGATTCAAAATAATAATACATAGACCCTTTATTCACTCCACCGGCACTTTTAAGTATCTGTTTGATTGTTGTTCCGCTGTATCCATTTTGATAAACTTCTTCAAAAGTCGCTTTTAAAAGCCTGCTTCTAGTGGTTATTTTTTCATTTTTCATAAAAGGATTATATCGTAATTATTACAAATTTAATATTTGTTTAATATCTAACAATATTCTATTGACCATAAGGTTAATTAATATTATGATTGACCTTATGGTCAACAAAATAACAAGTTATATCGATAAAATTATATTTGATAAACTTCTTCAAAAATGTCCTTTAAAAGCCTGATTTTACCAGTTATTTTTCATTTTTAATGAAAAGATTATATTGTAATTTTAACATTTTCTTAGTATTTAACAATATTCTATTGACTCTAGGGTCAATAAATGTTATAGTTGACCGGAAGGTTAATAAAATGACAAAACATATCGATAAGATTATAAATGAGTATCAATCACAAATGTTTTTAGATTTAGAAACGATTGTTAACTTAAACAGTTTTACAACTAATGAGAATGGGATAGATTTAGTATTGGCTGCATTAGTAAATATTGCAAAAAAACATGATGTAAACTTGGAAAAAAAATATTCTTCAAAAAAAGATAGGCCACATTTGATGTATGGTGAAGAAAAAGAAAAAAATTATTTTGCATTTATAGGTCATTTTGACACGGTTCATCCTCCTTCTAGTAGTTTTAATAAACTTGAGAAGAGAGGTAATATTTTGACTGGACCTGGTATAAATGACATGAAGTCAGGACTTATAATTGCTCTGTATTCGTTTGTAATTTTAAAGAATTTATATCCAAATATTGATTTACCAATAAAAATTCTTTTTAATTCTGATGAGGAGACAGGATCACTTGATTCTAAAGAAATAATAAAATTAGAATTTATAAATGCGAAAGCAGGATTTGTGTTTGAGCCAGGAAGAATACAAGGTGCAATAGTTACAACAAGAAAAGGCTGGATTACTTTAGATATAGAAATCATTGGTAAGCCAGCTCATTCTGGAATTGCCCCTTGGGATGGAGTAAACTCTTTATTGGTAGCCTGCGAGATAGTCCAAAAACTACAAAATTTAAATGATTATAAAAATGGTGTTATTGTAGGCTGCAACCAACTTGTTTCAGGAGTTGCTAGAAATGTAGTTCCAGCACATAGTACGATAGCTGTAGATATCAGATTTCAAACAATGTGTCAAAAAGATACATTGTTTAAAAAAATAGAAAATATTTTAAATGAAAAAAATGCTTTAGGTGTAGTAGTAAAATATAACTTAGAACTAAATAGACCTCCGTTAGAGATGAATGAAGAGTCAAAAAAACTTTCACAATTATATAAAAATATTTCAAAAAAACTTGGACATGATTGTACGGAAACTGAAACAGGAGGAGTTTCAGACGGTAATTTTTTATCCTCTATGGGTATACCAGTGCTTGATGGATTAGGAGCAGTAGGGAATTTTAGTCATACTAAAGAAGAGTATATAGAAAAAGATTCTCTTATTTACAGAACAAAGATTTTTGTTTTATTTATGGTTAACCTACTAGATAATCATAGACTTACTACATAATTTTTTGATAATTTAAAAATTATGCAGTAAGTAGCATTCATAGGTTTCGTTTAGTTTTAACTGATCGTTTAAGAAAATTTAAAAAAGAAGTTTATATGAAGAAAATTATAATTGGTTTGGCTACAACAGTCTTAATTATGGCCAGTAGTTGGTGTAAAGACCTTAAAGATTGGGCTATCCTAAGGCCTCAAAATTTTTATTTTAACTCAGAATAGCTTTGTATTCTTTGTCTGAATAAGTGTAGTCACATCAGATAAGAAATGAAAATTAAATTAGAACTGTACTTTAAATATGAAAGGAGAACTTATTGAATATTAGTATTGATATTGAAGTGTAAAATAACAAGGTGATTTTTTCAATTATAACATCTAGTAATGTTGAGAAAATAATGTAACAATTTACTTAAGGAGTAAAGAATGAAAAAAATATTTAAATTTATTGTGATTAGCTATATATTAATTTTATCTGGGAGTTTAATGGCAGAAGATTGGCCAAAAAAAAGCATTAACCTAACTGTTGGTTACGGGGCAGGGGGTACAACGGATTCAACTGCTCGGGTGTTAGCATTACTATTAGAAAAAGAGCTTGGCACTTCGGTTACTGTTATAAATAAGCCAGGTGGTGGTGGTTCGGTGGCGGCAGCCTTGGCTTCAGTTAAGAAGCCCGATGGTTATAATGTCTTTACTTTCACAACTGGTGCAGCAGTTCTTTCTCCTCATAGACAAGTGTTACCGTATGATACACTAACTGATTTTACATTTATCTCTCAATATGCTTCTTGGAATTTAGGTCTAGTTGTTCCCAAAGATGCGCAATACCAAACATTCAAAGAACTTATTAAGTTTGCCAAGAAAAATCCAGGAAAAATTAGTTATGCAATTTCTGGTATTGGTACCCCTCAGCATTTAACAATGGAGCGTATCGCAATGGTAGAGAATATTGATTGGAAAGCAATTCCTTTTAAAGGTGGTGCAAAGGCCGTGACAGCACTACTAGGCGATCATGTTGATGTTATGGTTGGAGCGACAGAGTGGTTACCACAAGTAAAATCAGGTGATTTCAAGTTGCTTGCTATTATGACTGGATCTAGAATGGATCAATTCCCAGATGTCCCAACACTCAAAAATTTGGGTTATGATATAGAAGCGCCATCAATACTTGGTATTGCTGGACCGAAGAACCTTCCTAAAGAAGCTGTACAGCGTCTTAATGCGGCAATAAAAAAAGCAACTCAAAGCAAAGAACTTCAGTCAATTATTGATAAATTGGCCATGAAAATGACTTATCATAACAGTGCTGATTTTGAAAAAAATGTTCGTGAAAACTATAAATTGCAAGGTGATATTATTCGTGCGGCAGGTCTTGGTAAATAAAATAAATTTTAGGAGATGATTTAATGGGACAATCTAAATTAGACATGTTTGTAGGATTTTTTATACTAGTGCTAGCGCTTATATTATATTTCTATTTAATTCCGAATTTTGTTGTAGATAATGGTCAGGATTCGATGTCTCCAAGTTTTTTTCCTCAACTTGGGACGATTTTGATTGGTATGGGAGGCACCTCCCTTATCGTAACAGCTATCTATAGCGGATTAGCAGAAAATGGGAATACAAAGCTGGTTAAAATATCACCTGAAGGTTTATTAAACGTATTTTTAATTATTGTTGCTATAGCAGGCTTTATTCAGCTCTTCCAATTACTTGGCTATTTTTATGCAACCCCAACACTTATAGCAGCATTGATGCTGATTTTTGGTAGTAGGAATTCACTTCATATATTAATTGTTGCGGTGATTTCTACTGTATTTTTTTATGTAGTATTCAGTTTTGGATTGAATCTACCGCTTATTTAAGGAGTTAATTATATGATTGATGATATTTTTTCAGCTTTGAGTATGCTGATGACAATTCAGAATATGGTCGCAATTTTTGCAGGTGTTTCCTTTGGTGTTTTTATGGGAGCTGTGCCAGGCTTGACTGGTACAATGGGCATTGCCTTGATCATACCACTTACTTATGCATTTGAGCCTATTACAGCGTTTGCCTTATTACTTGGTACATACAAAGGCTGTCTATTTAGCGGATGTATTCCCGCTATTCTTATTAATACTCCAGGCACTCCCGCCGCGGCAGCTACTGTTATTGATGGCTATCCATTAATGAAAAAAGACCGAGGTGGAGAAGCTATGGCTATGGCGCTGTGGGCATCTGTGATTGGAGATATTATATCGACAATATCACTGATTTTTGGTGCTTTATTGTTGGCGCAGCTTGCAACAAAATTTGGTCCACCAGAGTTTGCCATGATGATTCTATTTTCACTGACCATCGTTGCGAGTGTTTCTGGTAATTCGATGATTAAAGGATTGATTGCTGCTTCCATTGGCTTTATTTTTGGCACAGTTGGACTTGATCCCATGATGGCGACACCACGTTTTACTTTTGATGAAGTCACTATGTTTAATGGTATTTCTTTGATGGCAATGCTTATCGGTTTGTTTGCTCTCTCCGAATTGTTTATTCAATCAGAAACGATTTTTGGTTCAGCTAAGAAACTTTTAGTGCCTAAAGCAAAAATCAGTTTGGCTAAACTTCGAGAAACATTGCCGACCATTTTTCGTGGTTCAGCAATTGGCATTGTCCTAGGCTCAATCCCCGGTCTGGGTGCAACACCAGCCGCATTTCTATCCTACTCAGAGGCAAAACGTGCATCAAAAACACCTGAAAAATTTGGTAAAGGATGCCTTGAAGGCGTTGCTGCATCTGAGTCTGCTAACAATGCCACCGCAGGTGGTGCATTGATTCCATTGATGGCACTGGGTGTGCCTGGAGATGTAATCACTTCAGTACTTTTAGGAGCATTTCTGATTCATGGTTTGGCTCCAGGACCACAGCTTTTCATTGAAAATATTGAGTTGGTCTACGCAATCTTTTTTGCTTTGTTGATTGCTGCTCTCATGTTGCCTGTTGTTGGACTGGCTGCCATAAGGATGTTTTCTAAAATGGTTATGATCCCAAGATATATTCTGTACCCAATTATTGGGATTCTTTGCTTACTAGGTGTGTTTGGCTTTAATTCTAGCCCTACTGATTTATGGATTATGCTTGGTTTTGGTGTTTTTGGCTATGGAATGCGAAAACTATCTTTTCCACTTGCACCAATGATGATTGGATTCGTTTTGGAGCCTATTGGTGAGCAATCTGTTCGTCAAGCCTTAACGATTTCATCAAATAGTTGGTTAGTTTTTGTGTCAACTCCAATCTCTATTCTATTTTTGGTCTTGACTATACTATCTGTTTTTTTTGTTATTCGTAGAACGATTAAAGATCGAAAAGGAACTCAAGTATGAATCGTTCAGCAAGTCAATCATTGCAAGTCCGTAAACCAGCCGTTAGTAGCTCAAAAGGATTGGTCACTTCTCAAAATCGCATTGCCTCTGAAATTGGTGCCAATGTGTTGAGAAAGGGGGGAAACGCTGTTGATGCAGCGATTGCAATTTCCTTTGCATTGGGTGTTGTTGAGCCGTGGATGAGTGGTATTGGTGGTGGTGGCTATATGATTATCCGCCACGCTGATGATGAGAATGCACAAGTTGTTGATTTTGGTATGCAATCACCTGCTGGCTTGCAATCAGCTGATTATCCAATTATTGGGGGCAAAGCCAATGATTTGTTTCCGTGGTCTGCTGTTAAAGATGATGCCAATATTATTGGGGCCAAGTCTGTTGCCATACCAGGTCAGGTAGCAGGTATGGGTGTTGCCCATCGTGCATTTGGAACCTTGCCATGGGAAGAACTTGTTTCACCTTCGGTGTCTGAAGCAAAACAAGGTTTATTGGTCGATTGGTATGCCCAATTGGTATTGTCAGGCGCAGCAAAAGGTTTGGCAAAGTTTCCAACTTCAAAATCTATATACTTAGATGAAGATAGCTTTCCTAAAGCGTCATCATGGACTGCCATCGAACAAAATCGCTTTGATCAAAGTTCATTGGCGGCGACTCTAGATATAATTGCGAAGAACGGACCAGAGGCATTTTATAAAGGATCATTAGCGGAAAAAATTGTGTCGGATTTGCATAATGCAGGTGGTCGTCATACTCTAGAGGACTTCAGCCAATATCGCGCTAAAATCGTTCCTGCGTCTGTCTTTAAATACAAAGGCCATAAGATTTTTAGTACGCCTCATATGACGGCTGGTGCAACGCTTGAGAGAGTTTTTCAGTTGTTGTCGAATTGGGAAGTAAGTGGGTCAAAACCAACGGCTGATGATTTTGCTGCTTTTGATGCTGCTATTAGACAGGCAAACCAAGAACGTTTGAATACTATAGGAGATATGGTTCACGAACCAGCTCCTAGTTGTACGACTCATTTTAATGTAGTTGATGAGCAAGGCACGATTGTTTCAGTAACTCAAACCTTATTGTCGGTCTTTGGATCACGTATGACTTTACAAAATAGTGGCATTTTAATGAACAATGGAATCATGTGGTTTGATCCAGAGCCAGGAAAAGCAAACTCAATTAGTGCTAAAAAGCGTTGTCTGGCAAACATGTGTCCAACCTTATTGGAACGCTCAGACGGAACGCATTTTGGATTAGGTGCTGCAGGTGGGCGTAAGATAATGCCAGCTGTGGTGCAATTGGCAGCCTACCTTTTAGATTTTAATATGGATTTAGACGAAGCCATTCATGAACCACGAATTGATGTCAGTCTTGCAGAAACCACGATTGTAGATAGTGCCTTAGCAATGTCCGTAAAAGAAGCTTTGAAACAGTTACTCCCCTCGGTCACCTTTGCACCACGTACAAGTTATCCTTATCATTTTGCTTGTCCTTCAATTGTTGAACGTAAAAATTTATCAAACTATGGAGTGACTGAAGTTATGTCTTATTGGGCTGACACAGTTACAGCGTAGGATTAATTTGCTTGTGCATAACTTTTTATCAGAAATCGGGTCAATAGATTTTTTGGCATTACTATTTTTAGTCCTTAGCTTTGCATTTTATGGTCCTTTAACTTTGGCTTTATTTGGTAAAAATATTTCTTTGAGGATGTTAGTTTGGCGTAAGATGTGGGCGCGACAGATGTTATGGCGCGAAGAACGAATAACTGATGTGAGCTTAGTTAGAGGTCTTATCGGGAATGTGTCATTCTTTGCAACAACAACCGTATTTGTTATCAGTGGACTGTTGGCACTTATAGGCTCGAGTGAAAGTATCGTAAATAAACTTAATGCATTGTCCTATCTGGAGCATGTTAACGATGAGACAATTATTCTTAAGCTTAGTACATTGTTAACCATGGCTATAGTGGCCTTTTTCAAGTTTGGTTGGGCAATGCGCTTACATGCAAATTCTCTACTGATGGTGGGAGCAGCGCCAGAGTCAGGAGAGCGAAACAGTGCTCAAGCAGAATACGTTAGCTCGCACTTGTCAAATATGAGTGCGATGGCATCTGAAAGTTTTCAGGGAGGTGTAAGAGCTTACTATTTTGGTTTTGCATCTTTGCCCTGGCTGTTTTCATCATGGCTTCTCTTTCCTTCTTTAACCTTGATGATTATAGTATCTATACGTAGGGAGTTCTATTCAGATGCATTCAAAGCCACTAGGATATTAGAGAATTTTGACACAGTAGAAGATAGGAATTTACACCCCTGAGAATGAATCTTCACTTTTTTTATAATATAACTATTTTGTTAGAATTTTTAAGATAATTTGCATATAGGAACATAAATATTTTGATTTTGAACTTATAATTTTTCGATTATAATAATCTGAAGAAAAGTAAGGGCAAAAGTTGCAGCCGCAGCCCTTACAGTTACACATAAATGTGCTCGAAGAGTATATCTAAAAAGATTGAATAAGTGTCTTTAACAAAGAAAATTCTCACCCCTAAAAATAAATCCCCCCTTTTTTATAATACAACTACTCTTTAAAGAGCTCATACAATTAATCTTTGCGTCTTTTGGTCTGAGAATTCTGCGAACTTCGTGCAATAAAATTGATGAAGTTATATTTAATAAGGAGTAGAATATAATCTCTTATATTATTAAAGGAAATACAATGCCTAGTAAAAATATTAATAGTGTTATCTCTGTTATCCCCGTAAAGAACTTCGATCTTGCCCTTGAGTGGTATCAAAAGTTGTTTGAACGCGAGCCAGATCTTGTGCCTATGGAAGGTATTGCGGAATGGCAGCTTCTAGAAAACGCGTGGATTCAAGTTTCAATCGATTTAGAGCGTGCAGGTAGTACAACAGTAGTTATTGGTGTAAATGACCTAGAAGCAAAGTGCAAAGTTATCTTGGACGCTAATGTGCCCATTGGAGAAATTATAGAGTACCCAGAAGTTATCAAAATGGCGGAAGTAATTGACGAAGAAGGAAACAAAATTTCTTTTGTTCAGGACATTTCTGATAATTCTGCTAATTAACAAAGAAAATTTACACTCCTAGAAATAAATTTCTATATTTCAAATATACAATACTTCTTTTATTCCTACGATTAATATTAAGTTAATATTCAAATTATAAGTCTCTTTTTCTTCTTGACTTATAATTATAATATCATTATAATATAATTATGAAAACAATTAATTTTTCTTGGGATAATAGCAAAGCTAAATCAAATCTTATTAAACATAAAATATCTTTTGAAGAAGCAAAAACGGTGTTTGATGATGATAATGCAAGATTAATACATGACCCAGATCACAGCGAAACTGAAGATAGATTTATCTTACTTGGCTTAAGTTGTAAATTAAAGGTATTAACAATAGTTCATTGTTATAGAGATGATGAAAATAATATTAGAATTATAAGTGCTAGAAAATCAAGTAAATTAGAAACAAAACAATATAGGGAGTTTATATCATGAGAAAAGAATATGATTTTAGTAATTCAATGAAAAATCCATATGCTAAAAAAGTAAAAAAACAAATATCAATTAAAATTGAAAGTGATACAATTGATTACTTTAAAGAATTAGCAATTAAAGTTGGAATTCCATATCAAAATTTAATTAACTCATATTTAACTGATTGTGCAGTTAAACATGTAGAACCAAAGTTAAATTGGAAGTAAAAACTGACAAATGGGAAGAGTCATCTTAAATTTATTTACTACAAAAATTAATGTATTATTTGCTTGTTTCAAAATGTACCAAAACAAACTTATTACTTGTATTTTTAAGAGCTCATACAAAGTGACCTTTGCGCTTTTTTTGGTCTGCAAGCAGAATTTAGTCATTACATTCCTGCATCTTCTTTTATTGAAAAGAAGAAACAAGAAAGCAAAGATGTATTGACAAAGCCCTTCGGGTACCTAAATATTTTTATTTATTAGCTAGGATATGAAACTCTCTACAATGTGCTAAAGAGCACATTGCTTACGATCAAACAGTCATATCCTTTTTCCGCTAAAAAATAAAAATATTTAGCTTTCTCAAAGTCAGGGGAAGAGCCTTATGAAAGATTATTCTACTTACTACTCTTACTATCTCCTTATATCTTATATATTATATATTAAAAAGAAAATCACATCTATTTAATCGGATGAAGTATCATCTATTTTATATATTAAGTTATGGACTCTTCAGTCCAAATTTTATTGATTTACAAATTTAATTTTTAATGCTATAATACATCTATACATCACTACGCAAAGGAAATTAATATGCACAGATTAAATCTAACAATAGATGAAGAGTTATATGAACAAGCAAGAGCATTTTCTTTCATTGAAAAAAAATCAATTTCTCAAATGATTAGAGAAAGTTTAGGTGAATACCTTTCTAAAAATTCTAAAACAAAAGAACAAGCGAAACTAATATTAGAAGCAGACGACGAAAAAGAAATTTTAGAAATCTTATCAAATGAAAAATTTACTTCAAATGATGATTTTAAAAGTAAATTTAATTTATGAAAATATCATATTCTAAAACTTTTGAAAAGAAGTTCTCAAAATATGATAGAAAACTTCAAGAAAAAATATTTAGTGTAATTCAAAATCTTCCAAAGGGAGATATAAAAAGATTAACAGGAAATGATGTTCCTCCCATTTTTAGAATAAGAGTATCAAAATATAGAATATTATTTCATATGAATGAAGAAGAAATACAAATATTAAAAGTTGATAGTAGAGGTGATATCTACAAATAGTTACACCCTCTAATTTTAATTTACACTCCTATGAATCAATCTTCACTTCTCAAAGATACAATGCTTTTCATTCCTAACTATTAACATTAAGTTAATATTCATATCTTACAATCTTAATATACAAATATTAAGGTCAACAATGAAATTATTGTTTTTACTAATAAGTTTTATTTCTTTTTCTTTTGCATTAAGTCAAGAAGAAAGTAAACATTTATTAAATCGTACTTCTTTTTCTTATAGCCAAGCAGACTTGAAATTATTTCAAAGCTTTAGTAAAAAAGAAGCCATTTCTTTTTTACTAAATTCTGCTAAAGATACAAAGACTTTAGTGGTGCCACAAGATTTAAAAGAAATTTCTTTGCCTGTTAAAAATAGAAAGTCTCTTTCACGTGAAGAAAGAAAAGTATTAAGAAAAGCGCGTGTGAAAAAAATGAAAGAACTTCAAATGTGGTGGTATCAAATGATGCTTTCTCCCCAACATGCCTTTAGAGAAAAAATGACACTGTTTTGGCACAATCATTTTGTATCTTCTTATAAAGTAGTTAAAAACCCTTATTTCATGTACAAACAAAATCAACTCTTTAGAGAAAATGCCCTTGGTAATTTTGATACTTTTTTACATAAAAGCTCAAAAGATTTGGCCATGCTTATTTATTTAGACAACAATTCAAATAAAAAATCCCATCCCAATGAAAATTATGCCAGAGAGCTCTTAGAACTCTTTACCTTAGGGGAGGGAAATTATTCTGAGATGGATATAAAAGAAGCAGCTAGAGCCTTTACAGGTCTTAGAGTTAATAGAAAAAAACAAATAACAGTAAAAATAAAAAAGTTCCATGATTATGGGAATAAAACCTTTTTAAATCAAAGTGGGAATTTTGATGCAAAAGATATTATTGATATTATTTTACAAGAAGATCAAATGGGAGTTTTTATTGTTTCAAAGTTGTATAAAGAGTTTGTAAGCGAAGAGATAAATGATAGTTTAGTTAAGACTTTGGCAAAAGACTTTAAAGAATCTTCTTATGATATATCTTTGTTAATGCAAAACCTATTATTAAGTGATGATTTTTGGAATATGAAAAATAAGAGTATTAAAAGCCCAGCAGAATTAATGATAGGGCTTATCAAAAACTTAGATATAAACGTAAGTAAAAAAGAACTTCGTTTTTTAATCAAGTTTGGTAAAAACTTGGGACAAGAATTATTTAATCCTCCTAATGTTAAGGGCTGGATTGGTAATAAAGCATGGATTACTTCTTCGTCTTTTGTATTAAGACAAAATTTTATTAAAAAAGTTGTTAATAGAAAACTAAAGAATAAAAAACTAAAAAACTTTGATATTAATAACTATGAAGAATTTGGGGCCTATTTTTATCCTATAAAAAGTAAAAAAGAATATGTTTTTAAAAACAATAAAAAACATTTCTCTCTTCTTTTAACAAAATCTATTTATCAATTAAGGTAAGAATATGAAAAGAAGAAATTTTATAAAAAGCTCAATCTTAGCAGCCCTTGTATTGTCTTTGCCTACTTCTTTTATGGCAAACCCTAATAAGAAAAAAACCTTAGTTCTTTTAGAGCTTAATGGAGGAGCTGATTATTTAAATATAATTATTCCTTATAGAGAAAAGAATTATTATGATTTACGACCCACTCTTGCATTAAAAGAAGAAGAGTATTTAAAATTGAATGATTCCTTGGCTCTTAATAAAGACTTGGATTTTCTTCATTCTTTATATCAAGATAAAACTATGGCAATAATCAATGGTTTAGGATATGAAAAACCTAACTTATCACACTTTAGAGCTATTGAGATAGTTGAGACGGGAAGTAATAGTAATGAGTATTTAGATGAAGGTTGGTTAAGTGATGTTTTAGAAAAAGAAACATTATCTAAGGAAAAACCAGTACATGCAATAGTATTTGGAAAAAGAAAAAAAGGCCATCTTTTTTCAAAAGATTTAGATGTTTTGGAAATAAAAAATATAAGTGCTTTTTTAAAAGAAGGCTCAAAACTTAAATTTGATCTTGCTACAAGTGTACAAGATGATACCTTGGGATTTTTATACAAACAAGAAAAAACAATTTCTCGCTCACTATTTGCTGTAAATAAGTATGCAAAAGATGTAAATATTACTATTGAATTTGAAAACACTGATATATCAAATTCTTTTAAAGAAGCAGTTAAAATCATAAAATCCCCAATGGATATATCTGTGATTAAAGTCTCACAAAAAAATTATGATACCCATGCCAATCAAAAAGAAAATTTATCTCTTTTATTAAAAGAATTAAACGCAGCTCTTAAGAGTTTTGTTACTGAACTTAAAGCTGAAAATCTTTTTGATGAGGTTTTATTTCTTAGCTACAGTGAGTTTGGAAGACGTGTAAAAGAAAATGGAAGTAAAGGAAGTGATCATGGAACGGCTACTTTTTCTTTTGCAATAGGAGGAGGGGTTAAGGGAGGCTTATATGGGAAGTATCCTTCTTTAAGTAATTTAAAAAAGAATAACTTGATTTATACAACAGAGTTCAAATCTTTTTATAATACCCTTTTAAATAAATGGTTTTTACATAAAAATAATCGCTTTAATGCTTATGACATAATAAATTTCATATAATCTAAGAAAATAATACACAGGATATATTATGGCAACAAAAGAACACCAATTTGATATTTCAGCAAAATTAGATTTTCAAGAACTAAAAAATGCTATTGTACAAGCACAAAAAGAAGCTGACAATAGATATGACTTTAAAGGTGGACCTAAAGATATTGAATTTAATGAAGGTGCTAAAACCATTACTTTGGTTTCAACTAGTGATAATAAAGTAGATGCTTTATACGATATTTTATTGTCTAAGTTAAATAAAAGAGGTATTCCTATTAATTCTTTAGATGAGCCAAAAAAAGAAGACAGCTCAGGGGCTAATAGAAAATATACTTACCCTTTAATTGATTCTATTCAAAAAGATGAAGCAAAAACAATACAAACAGAAATTAAACAATTAAAACTAAAAGTAAAATCTGTTAATCAAGGCGATGAGATAAGAGTTACTGGTAAAAATATTGATGATTTACAAAGTGTAATGGCACATTTAAGAACCTTGGACTTAAAGTCACCATTAAGCTTTGAGAATTTCAGATAAAACAAAATGAAATAGCTTAAGCTATTTCATTTTCTTCATCATTTTCATTTCTTTAACTAAGGTAATCTCTGCATTTGCCATTTTATTATGAGCAAATACTAAATCATTTCCAGAAGCACTGTTATGACACCCAATACAACCACCTACTTTTCCAGCAAGAGCGTCTTTTTTAGGACTTTGGTGTAAAGACCCATCTGCTTTATATTTAACCCAAAACCAATCTTTGTTTTTAGGATCATATCCCTCTTTTTTAATCATTACTGTTACTGCTTTTAAGTATTTCGCACGGTTTTGTTCTACTTTTTCAATAGTGATATCTTTTCCACCATAATTTCTTTTTATAATGACTCTTTTACCATCAATTGTACTTTCAAGTACTTCTCTTACTGGACCATGAGGAGGACCACCTAAATACAAGGTTGCTGGAATTTGATTTAACTTGGCTTTTTCCAATTGCATCCATAACATTTGTGAATACTTCACATCTTTATCACTCCCAAATGGCTTCTCACTCATAGAAGCTGCAAAAGAAAGTGTGCCCATACAGGCAACTAATACTAAGGTTTTTAAAAAACTGTTTTTCATTATGTATCCTTTTATATCCAAATTATAGGAGAGTTTTGTTAAGCCTTTGTGTACATTTTTTTAACACTTTGATACTTTGTCTTTAAATTTTTTCTGCTACAATCTTAAATAATTAAAGGAAAAATGTTTATGGATATTACCCAAGAAGAAAGAGATGCCGTTTACAAAACCATCTATACAAGAAGAGATACTAGATCCGAGTTCTTAGATGAAGAAATTGATGATGAAGTTATAAAAAGGCTTTTAGATGCAGCGCATCATTCTCCTAGTGTGGGTTTTATGCAACCTTGGGATTTTATTGTTATTAAAGATAAAAAAATACGACAAGATATAAAAGATGGTTTTGAGACTGCAAATAAAGAAGCTTCTTTATTGTTTAAAGGTGAAAAACAAAAACAGTATAAAAAACTAAAACTAGAAGGTATTACAGATGCACCTATTGGAATATGCATTACTTGTGATCGCTCGCGTTCTGGGGATGTAGTCCTTGGAAGAACTACTAATAAAGAAATGGATTTATACTCCTGTGTTTGTGCCGTTCAAACCTTATGGTTGGCCGCAAGGGCTGAAAATTTAGGCTTGGGATGGGTGAGTATTATTCACAATGAAACCTTAAAAGATATTCTTGAAATTCCTTCTAATATTGATGTTATTGCTTATTTATGTATTGGAAAAGTTAGTTATCTTCATGATCAGCCAGAATTAGAAGAAAAAGGCTGGTTAAAAAGAATGCCTTTAGAAGAAGTAGTTCATTATGATAAATGGAGCAATAAAAACAATACACGCCCAATAAACAAAAAACAAGTATAATACAATAAAGAAAAGGTGGGATATGAAAGTATTATTACTTGAAGACGACTTAGCACTTAGTGATATTTTATATGATCATTTAGAACACAATGGTTTTGATGTTTCTTTAGCAACATCAGGCGATGAAGCCTTAGAATATTTTGTAGATGAAGTATTTGATTTTGCTATTATGGATATAAATACTCCTAATATGACAGGATTAGAAGTGCTTCAAATCATAAGAAATGACTACAAATTAAAAACACCTGTAATAATGATAACAGCGTATCAAGATACAAAACATTTAAAAGATGCTTTTGAAAATGAAGTCGATGATTATATAAAAAAACCCTTTGATTTAGAAGAATTTGATCAAAGAATAAATAGAATTTGTAGGCATTTTGCATTAAATAAAGATAACAGTATTGACCTAGGTGGCATTATGTTTAATCCAAATGAATGTGCAGTAATTATTAAAAACAAAAAAATATCACTTGCAAAAAAAGAGAGAGATATTTTACGTTATTTTGTGACACACAAAAGCAGAGTGATTTCTTCTGAAGAGTTATTGCAAAATATTTGGAAGTATGATGAACAGCCTACTGATGCAACGATTAGGGTATATATAAAAAACTTAAGAGAATTATTAGGAAAAGAGAGAATTACAACTATTAGAGCATTAGGATATAAGTTTGAATAAGAACGAAAAAAAAGCACTTATTAGTTTTTTATTAATTTATGTAAGTTCAACTGTCCTTTTTATTGGAATAATGTTGTATTCGTATTATACAAATGAAGTAAAAATGTTGGATAAACAATGCAATATGATAATGAGCACAGCTGCAAGTAAAATCAAAACAGATATCTTAAAGTCTCATATGGATCATATTGCTTATATTCCTTCAAAAGTTAAAAGCAGGAATATTAATTATGGTTTATTTGATAAAAATCAAAAGATTATTTTCTCAAATCTAGAGTCAAATGAGATTGATTTCTCTAAAATTGTTCATTATAATGGAGAGTATAATTTTCATATTTCAACTTTTGAAGATAAGTATGAAAATAAAATTAATATTAAATATATTGTTATTGAAACACAGCAAGGGTATTCAGATAAATGGAATTTAAAAATACTTACCTTAAGTATTTTAGTTTTTTCTGCTGTTTTTATTTTGATAATTGGTTATTTTTTATCCAAACTTTTATTAAAACCCGTACGTGAAAAAATTGTGCATATGGACAATTTTATTAAAGACTCTGCTCATGAATTAAATACTCCCATTGCTGTATTATTAACTTCTGCCTCTACATTAAAACAAGGAAGAAATACTGAAAAAATGCTTCAATATATGATTTCATCTGCGAAACAAATATCGCATATTTATAATGATATACATTTTTCTGCTTTTAATGAAATTGATGAAGATTTGAATCAAGACTTTGATTTGTCTTTGATGATTAAAGAATCGGTGGGTTATTTTAATGATATTGCACTTACTAAGTTAATTGAAATAGAAGTAGAAGCAAGTGAAACTATAATCTTTATGGATAAAAATAAAACACAAAGAATAATAAACAATCTTTTATCCAATGCCATAAAATACTCCAAAAAAGATTCAAAAATTTTGGTTAAACTTAAAAAAAATATTTTAAGTGTTGAAGATTTTGGTATAGGTATTTCAAAAGAAGATCAAAAGAGTATTTTTAAGCGCTATAAAAGAGGAAATAATATTGAAGGTGGTTTTGGAATAGGGCTTGATATTGTTTGTCGTGTAATTAATGAATATAATTTATCTTTAAATCTTATTTCAGAAGCTAAAGTGGGCTCCACTTTTATCGTTGATTTCTCAAATGCCAAACAAATAAACAAACAATTAAGATAAGACTAAACTCAACGTTTTAAGTATTTTTTTCTAAAGATATGTTACAATTTTTATTAAGTAGTATTTTAAATTTATCTGTATAAAAAGAAGATTAATGAATGATTTAAAAGAAAACCTGAAATATCTTAAAGATATTTCAATTTTATATGTTGAAGACAATGAAGACATAAGAAATGAAATTACCTACACCCTTCAAAGTAAAGTAAAAGAACTTTATGTTGCCTGCGATGGAAAAGAAGGTTTGACTTTATTTAGAAATTCTACGCCTGATTTAATAATTACAGATATCTCCATGCCACATATGGATGGAATAGAAATGTCTCAATGCATAAGAGAAGAAAATGTGAGTGTGCCTATTGTTATTATTTCTGCCTATAACGACTCTACTTACCACCTAGATGCTAAAAAAGCAAGCGTTAGTGAATTTTTAACGAAACCCTTAGATTTGATAAAACTCTACCTCACTATTGGAAAACTAGCAAAAAACATTATCCTTAAAAGTTAAAAACCTAAGGCCTCTACAAAACCTAAATAAAATTATTAAGGAAAACCTTTGCAATATAAAATATTGAATAAAACGAATATAGAAGAATATTTAATGAGTATAAAAAATATAAAAGAATACTTTAATGGTGATGCTCTTTTTATTGATGAAATTGGTAATGGCAATTTAAATTATGTTTTTATTATTAAAAGCCTTAACGATAATACTAAAGCACTTATTCTAAAACAAGCAGTTCCGTATTTACGTTGTTTAGGAGAAGATTTTCTTTTAGGGCGTGAGCGAATGACCTATGAAATAAGAGCCTTAAAACAATTTAAACAAAACACTTCTTTACATATTCCTTTTTTATACGATTGTAATGAAAGTATGTCAACTGTCGTTATGCAGTATTTAGATTCTCATATTGATTTAAGAGAAGGTTTAATCCAAAAAAATACCTATGCTAACTTTTCAGAGCATATATCAAGTTATTTGGCAGATAATTTATTTAAAACATCTTCTTTATATTTAAGCTCAAAAGAAAAAAGAAACTTACTTGATCAATTTAATGGCAATGAAGAACTGTGTAAATTAAGTGAAGATTTTGTTTTTACTTTTGCTTTTATGGAGCATGAATCAAATGATATTTTATCTAAGAATAACGATGATTTTAAGGCTTTAATAGATGATGTTATTTTTAAAAAAGAAGTGCTTGCTTTGAAATATAAATTTATGACTCAAAATGATGCTTTGCTTCATGGCGATTTTCATACGGGTTCTATTATGATTAGTGAGAAAGAAACCTTTGTAATTGATCCTGAATTTTCTTTTATAGGGCCTTTTGGTTTTGATATTGGGGCATTATTCGCAAATCTTTGTACCTCTTATGTATCCCATGTAGTCCAAAAATCCCCTTCTTCTTATTTGAAGTATTTATTACAAAATCTTAGTGATTTATTAGAAAAATTTGAAGAAAAATTTCTAAGACTATGGGAGAAACAAGAAGAATCTGCTTTACTTACAAAAGGATTTATTGACAATGAAGAGATGCTTTCTTTCAAAAAAGAGTTTGTTTTAGGAATTATTAGAGATTCTATTGGTTTTGCAGGATGTAAAATAGCAAGAAGAATGTTTGGTGCTTCAGGCGTTAATGAAATCAGAAATATAAAAAATGACTTACTTAAAAAAGAAGCCATGCATATATGTTTAAATATTGCTAAACGTTTTGTAAAAGAAAATAAAAACCTAGCTTCAATTCAAGATGTATTTGAGATAATAAAAGAGGAAATTAAACCTTCTTAATTTAAAAAAAGAGCTAAATTTAGCTCTTAAGTATAATATTTAACAAGATTTTTTGGTTTTACACCTATAAAATATAGGCTAATTAAAAGCCAATTTCTTAGTGTCGTATAAAATAAACCTTTGTTCTCCCATTTTC
>Ga0105356_10002251_pt1 | contig 19266 bp, 15 predicted proteins | sample GOMGulsemesocosm_3_FD_83502 | JGI IMG/M metagenome (GOLD analysis project Ga0105356, IMG submission 83502) | Methane-oxidizing microbial communities from mesocosms in the Gulf of Mexico - GOM9D Gulf of Mexico | ecosystem: Environmental > Aquatic > Marine > Cold seeps | place: Gulf of Mexico... | reverse complement strand
TATGTCACGCGCCGAAATGGACGAACTTGGCTGGGACAGTTGCGACATTATCATCGTTACCGGTGATGCCTATGTTGATCACCCGAGCTTTGGCATGGCGGTGATTGGACGGGCGTTAGAGGCGCAGGGTTATCGAGTGGGCATTATTGCGCAGCCGGATTGGCGCAGTAAGGACGCCTTCATGGAGCTGGGCGAGCCGAACCTGTTTTTCGGTGTCGCGGCGGGCAATATGGATTCCATGATTAACCGTTACACGGCTGATCGCCGCATGCGTCATGATGATGCTTATACGCCGGATAATGAGGGTGGGAAACGCCCTGACCGTGCGGTGACGGTGTATTCGCAGCGTTGTAAAGAAGCCTACAAACATGTGCCGATTGTGATCGGAGGCATTGAGGCGAGCTTGCGACGTTTGGCGCATTACGATTACTGGAGTGATGAAGTACGTCGCTCGGTGCTGCATGACGCGACTGCCGATATGTTGGTGTACGGTAATGCTGAGCGGGCTATTTGTGAAATTGCCGACCGACTATCTCGTGGTACCACTATTGATGAAATGATCGATATTCGTGGCACGGCATTTTTCCGCAATAAAATGCCGGAAGGCTGGCAGGAAATTGATTCCACCCGTGTTGATACACCGGGTAAAGTAGAAAAACACCTTAGTCCTTATCAGGATACCTCGGCTAAAACGGAAAGTTGTTCTAAAAAAGAGTCGGGCAAAGAAGCCGGTTACGATGCCGAAGGGGATTCGGAAACCGATGCTGACTTTGAGGGTGAGCAGGTTCTGACTATCGTGCCGTCTACGGCTGCCGTTAAAAGTGATCCAGAAACTACTTATATTCGCCTACCTTCCTATGAAAAGGTGCGCAACGATCCTGTTTTATACGCCCATGTGTCGCGTATTTTTCACCGTGAAACCAACCCCGGTAATGCCCGCGCACTGGTGCAGGCTCATGGTCAGCGTGATCTGTGGTTGAATCCGCCGCCGATTCCTCTGACCACAGAGGAAATGGATTGGGTATTCGATTTTAATTACCAACGTGTGCCACATCCGGCCTATGGTGATGCAAAAATTCCTGCCTATGAAATGATCCGCTTTTCGGTGAATATCATGCGCGGCTGTTTTGGTGGCTGTACCTTCTGCTCGATTACCGAGCATGAGGGGCGCATTATTCAAAGCCGCTCGGAAGAATCAATTCTGAAGGAAATCGAAACCATGCGAGATATCGTGCCCGGTTTTACCGGTACGGTGTCGGATTTGGGCGGCCCAACGGCCAATATGTACCGCCTGAATTGTAAGGATAAGAAAATCGAGGAAAGCTGTCGTCGGCCTTCCTGTGTGTACCCGACGATTTGTAAAAACCTCGGCACTGATCACAGCCCGACGACACAGTTGTACCGTAAGGCGCGTGCGATTAAAGGGGTGAAGCGTGTAGCGATTGCCTCCGGCCTGCGTTATGACCTGGCGGTGGAAGATCCAGAATATGTTCGCGAGCTGGTGACGCATCACGTTGGCGGTTATCTGAAGATTGCCCCGGAGCATACTGAAGATGGGCCGCTCACCAAGATGATGAAGCCGGGTATGGGCACCTATGATCGCTTCAAAAGAATGTTTGAGCAATTCTCCAAAGAGGCTGGCAAGGAACAGTACTTAATCCCTTACTTTATTTCTGCGCACCCTGGCACGCGTAATGAAGATATGTTGAATCTGGCGTTATGGCTGAAGGCTAATAAATTCCGTCTTGATCAGGTGCAGAACTTTTACCCATCACCAATGGCCTCGGCTACGGCGATGTATCACAGTGAACGTAACCCTCTGAAAAAAGTGGATTACAAAAGTGAACATGTCTCCACACCCAAAACCAAAGCACAGCGCCAGCTACACAAAGCGTTTCTGCGTTACCACGATCCTGAAAACTGGGATATGTTACGCGCCGCGCTGAAGAAAATGGGGCGCGCCGATTTGATTGGGGGCGGTAAACACCAGTTGGTGCCGGAAGAGCAAAAAGGTCGCCGTGGAACACCGGGTGCTAAGCCCAAGTTCAAGGGGCAGCGTGCATTAACACAGCACACAGGTTTGCCACCACGTCATCATGGTAAGAAAGCTAAGCCTGGAGCAACTAAAAGCTCATCGGCTGGTGCAGGAAAGACAGCGGGTAAAGGGCCAGTAAAGAGTGGCGCTAAGAGCGCGGCTAAACCTGCTCGCAAGCGTGCGCCGGTTAAGTCGGGGCAGGGTTAAAAATACTAGCCGTCATACCGGACTTGATCAGGCATCTATTTTTTTAATTTTATTGATTCCGGCCCAGCCTGGGCTGGTCACAAAAGAGAGTGCCCTGGGGCATACATTCAGGGTGACACAACTTTTGTCATTTCGACCAAGGGGAGAAATCTTAGCTATTGGGATGCCCTGCTCTGGAGGTCATTCTAATTTTTAAGAGTGAAGCTCTTCCTTCTCCAGCCAAAAATCACCAACACAACACAGCCCAATAAAATCGGCCATGAGCCCCAGCGAGAATAGGGTGTAAGGCCCGATGTCGCCATGACGCTACCGGTCAGGTTCTGCGGAACAAAGGATTCGGCTTGGGCGATTACTTGCCCATGATGATCAATAATCCCTGTCACGCCAGTGTTGGTGCCGCGAATCAGGTAACGACCATTTTCGATGGCACGCATACGCGCCATTTGCAGGTGTTGCAACGGCCCCGCCGACGTTCCGAACCAGCTATCGTCACTGATGGTGAGCAGCAGATCGCTTTGTTGGGCTAAATCACGGACAAAATCCGGATAAACGATTTCATAGCAAATATAAGGGGCGATTTTTATATCTTTGTTACCGATGCGGGCAACTAATGGCGCTTGCTCGGCGGGGCCTTGTCGAAAGTCGGACATGGGCAAATTGAAGAATTCAATGAGTCCACGCAATACCTGTTGCAGGGGAACGTATTCGCCAAAGGGCACGAGTTTCTGTTTGTGGTAAATGCCGTCGCCACTACCCAGTGCAGCGACGCTGTTGTGGAAGGATTCCGTGGAATCGTCGTTTATTTGGCGCCAGGGAATGCCTGTAATGATGGTGGTGTTAGTCTGGCTGGCTAGCTGACCTACGCCATCAAGGAATGGTTTTGCGTGGTGATAAAACAATGGCACGGCATTTTCCGGCCAAATAATGAGATCGCTAAGCAGATTTTGCTGAGTTTGTTGCTGGAGCAATTGCAGCGTTTTGTTACGTTGCTCTGGGCGCCATTTAATGTCCTGAGTGATGTTGGGTTGTACCAGTGTGACGCGGATAGCTTCGCCCTGTGGTTGTGTCCAGCTGACTTGGCTGAGTAGCAGTGCGACTAGCCAGGGGGATATCAATAAACCAACATAGCTCGCGCTACGCAGGCCCAACTTGCTTGCACGCAATTGTGCTAGCAGCAGGTAAAGTAAGCTAGCCGACAATGCAACGAGGAAGCTTACGCCATAGACGCCGACTATAGGTGCCCAATGGGCTAGTGTTGTGTCGGTGTGGGCGTAGCCTGCAAAGAGCCAGGGGAAGCCTGTGAATAGCCAGCTGCGCAGCCATTCGAATAACACCCACAGGGCGGAAAAGCCCAGCAGGTTCCCCCAGCGTTTTGTGCCGATTAGCCGTGCGAAGGTATAGCCAAAGGAGGCCGTAAAAAGCAGAGATAATCCGACCACAAATAACAGAGTAAGGCCGGCTGCCAATGGGGGCGCAGCATAACCGTAGTCATGAATGCTGTGATAAACCCAAGAAACGCCAGCGCCATACATGGCTAAGCCATACAGCCAGCCCAGCATAAAACCCCGTTTTGGCGAGGCCTGTTGCAGGCTGGTTAATAGCAACAACAGGGATAGGATGCCCAGCGGCCAGAGGTTGTAGGGCGCTAATGCAAAGGGCGCTAGCAGGCCGGCGAAGGGCGCGAGCAGGTAACACCATTTGGATTGACTCATGCTGTCAGGTGGCTCATAGCTGTTAGGAGTTGGCTTTAGAAACCTGCAACATACGGATACGACGTTTGTCGGACGTCAGGACTTTAAACTTCAGGTCGGCAATTTCGACGCTTTCGTTGCGGCTGGGCAGGCGGCCGAAATGCTTCATAACAATGCCGCCAATGGTGTCGAACTCGTCGTCACTGAAACCCAGATCAAAATGCTCGTTAAAGTCTTCAATGGGGGTGAGGGCGTTGACCAGCGTTTGACCATGTTCGATCTGACGAATGAAGGCGTCCTCTTCGTCGGTATCAAATTCATCTTCGATTTCGCCGACGATTTCTTCCAGCACATCTTCAATGGTGATCAGGCCGGAAATGCCGCCGTACTCATCGACCACGACCGCCATGTGGTAGCGATTGGTGCGGAATTCGTTGAGCAGCTGGGTGAGACGTTTGCTTTCGGGAATAACCGTCGCAGCGCGTAACACATCTTTAACTTTGAATTTGTCGGCGTTGTTGCTGAGGATTAGCGGCAGTAAATCCTTGGCCAACAAAATGCCAGTGACTTCATCGGGGTTGTCGCCGATAACCGGAAAACGTGAGTGACCGGACTCAATGACCAGCGGTAGAAATTCTTCCGGTGTATCGGATTCCTTCACAACGGTCATTTGTGGGCGCGGAATCATCACGTCGCGCACCTGCGCATCGGAAATTTCAATGGCACCTTCGATGATATTGAAGGCAATATTATCGAGCAGGTGGTTGTCCTGAGCCTGTCTTAAAAACTCTCTGACATCCTCTGGAGTTTTCGGCTCGGAGTGAAAGGCTTTAGTGATTTTTTCGAGCCAGGATTTTTTCGATTCCTGACCCTTGGTCGAATGTTCGTCGCTCATGATGGCTCTTGGTAGGGATTGGGGAAGGCCAATTCGCTTAACAGCTGAATTTCCAGACTTTCCATTTCTTCGGCTTCTTCATCGTTGAGGTGGTCATAGCCTAACAGATGCAGTACACCATGCACCACCATATGTGCCCAGTGGGCTCGTAGTGTTTTATTTTGCTCTGCCGCTTCGTGGCTGACTACCTGTGCACAAATAATGATGTCTCCGAGCAGCGCTTCTGCTTCTTCTTCCGGTAGGCCGGGTGGGGCTTCAAAGGGGAAGGACAGCACGTTGGTTGGGCCAGCTTTATGGCGATAGACTTCGTTTAGCTCGCTGATGGACGCTTCATCCACCACCTGAATGCTGACTTCCGGGAAGTCCGGGCCCTTCTGCTGATTTGCAAGCACGAGGTTGACCCATTGCTCAACCTCGTTATCAGCGGGCACGCCTTCAACACCACTGGTGTCCTCAAAGGCTACATTGCTGATGTTTTCTTCGGGCTCGTTCATGTGTTTGATTATTTACCTGGTGCTAGGTTGTGATTAGGGGTGTCGCTGTTAGCTTCGTCGTAGCTGTCGTAGGCTTCAACGATGCGCTGTACCAGCGTGTGGCGTACCACGTCCTGTGAGACGAAATAGGTAAAACCGATTTCCTTAATGTCGTCTAGTACCTCAATAGCGTGCACCAAGCCGGATTTTTTACCTTGAGGTAAATCAATCTGTGAGGCATCACCGGTGATAACTGCGTGTGAGCCAAAGCCAATACGCGTCAGGAACATTTTCATTTGTTCCTTGGTGGTGTTTTGGCTTTCATCAAGAATGATAAAGGCGTCATTGAGCGTGCGGCCACGCATGTATGCCAGTGGAGCCACTTCGATGATGTTCTTTTCAATCAGGCGATCAACTTTTTCAAAGCCGAGCATTTCGTAGAGAGCGTCGTAAAGTGGGCGCAGATACGGATCGACTTTTTGGGCTAAATCACCGGGCAGGAAACCGAGTTTTTCACCGGCTTCCACAGCTGGGCGCACCAGTACAATGCGGCGTACTTCGTCTTTTTCCAGTGAATTAACTGCGCAGGCGACAGCCAGATAGGTTTTACCGGTACCTGCTGGGCCAATGCCAAAGTTCACATCGTTAGTGTGGATATTTTGTACGTATTTTTTCTGATTTTCACCGCGTGGCTTAATGACGCAGCGTTTCGTAGTGATGACCCAGTCTTTGCCATTTAAGTCATCGCCAAAGCTGGGCGACTGTAGAGCGTCATTGGTGCTGCCATTAACACCTGTATCCTGTAACGCTAAGTGCACTTCATTGGGCGTGAGCATGGTGTCGTTGCTGGTGGTTTTGTAGAGGCTCTGCAAAATATCGCTGGCGGTGGAAATGCTCTCAGCGTCGCCGGAGAGTTGAAATTTGCTGCCACGGTTATGGATTTCAATGCCCAGGCGTTTTTCGATCAGCTTGATGTGTTCGTCAAGCTCGCCGCACAGGTTGGCGAGGCGGCGGTTGTCTTCGGGTAGAAGGGATAGTTTTTGTGTTGCGATCTGCAAGTTGGTAGCCAAGTGCTTCTGTAATCTCCGTTTAATCGTCTTGTTTCAGTATAGTGCTTTAAATTTGTCATTACACTATGGGTAACATGCCGAAAAATTGCTTCGCAGCCTAGGTGCTGCGGGCATTAAAGCGATAATTCAGCGCTGATATAGTAAGTTTTTTTAATGGCTGGATTCTATAGATGAAATTCGTTTAAAAAACCTGGCCGGGGTGGGTCAATGTACCGCGCATGGAGTTAGTGAGCGCTTCGGTGATGGTGACATCAACAAACTTGCCTTCAAGGTCGGCACCCTGTGGGTCAAAGATCACCACGCGGTTACTTTCGTTGCGGCCTTGCAGTTTTGACGGATCTTTTCTGGATGGGCCAATCACCAGTACGCGTTGATCGGTGCCAACCATGGATTCACTAATCGCCGTAGCCTGTTGGTTGATACGCATTTGTAGAATGCTGAGACGCTGTTTTTTCACTTCTTCTGGCGTGTCGTCTTCAAACTCGGCGGCGGGTGTGCCGGGACGTGCGCTGTAGACAAAGCTGAAAGATAGATCGTAGCCGATGGTTTCTATTAGCTTCATGGTGTCGGCAAAATCCTGCTCGGTTTCGCCAGGAAAACCAATAATGAAGTCTGATGACATACACATGTCCGGGCGAATCTCACGCAGACGACGGATTTTGTCGATGTACTCTTCGACTTCGTGGCCGCGTTTCATTGCTGCCAGAATACGGTTGGAGCCGCTTTGTACTGGCAGGTGTAAATGGCTGACCAGCTCGGGTACGTGACGATAAACTTCGATCAGGCTGTCGGTGAATTCCACCGGATGTGAGGTGGTAAAGCGAATGCGGTCAATGCCGTCGATTGCGGCGGCATAGGTGATCAGCTCGGCCAGATCAATAGGATTGCCATCGTGAGACAGGCCTTGATAGGCGTTAACGTTCTGGCCCAGCAGGTTAACTTCGCGTACGCCCTGTGTGGCCAAATGCGCGATTTCTTCGATCACGTCATCAAAGGGGCGGCTGACTTCTTCGCCACGGGTATAGGGCACCACGCAGAAAGTACAGTATTTGCTGCAACCTTCCATGATGGAAACAAAGGCGCTGACGCCATCGGCTGAAGGTTCGGGCAGTCGATCAAACTTTTCGATTTCCGGAAAGGAAATATCAACTACGGGAATATGATTGGTTTTTGATGCGTCAATCATTTCCGGCAGACGGTGCAATGTTTGTGGACCAAACACCATGTCAACGTAGGGCGCGCGATCACGAATGGCTTCGCCTTCCTGGCTGGCGACACAGCCACCTACACCGATCATTAAATCTGGATTTTTATTCTTGAGCTTTTTCCAGCGGCCCAGCTGATGGAATACTTTTTCCTGGGCTTTTTCACGAATCGAGCAAGTGTTGAGCAGAATAATATCCGCTTCCTTTTCGTCGGTGGTGATTTCCATTTCATGGCTGTCGCCCAATAAATCTGCCATGCGAGACGAGTCGTACTCGTTCATCTGACAGCCGTGGGTTTTGATAAAAAGTTTTTTTGCCATGCCGGTTAACCAAAGTTCGTGAAGGACTACACCCTTAAAAAGGGGAGCGCATTATACCCAAGTTAGGGTTTTATGCACAGCGTTTCAATAACTTGCATTGTTCTGCCTGGGACGTTTTGTCAGCGATGTTAGCAGGCTGGATTTCTATTTGTATCGGAGTAAAATGGGAAGTCCAGCTTTGTAAAGAGCCTAAAGAGGTTCGAGAGTCTGTCGAATTGGATGTATCGATTTGAGCGGTTGTTACGGTTTTATCAGAGCGTCATGATTCCGATTGATTAAGCTGTACACCGTGAGTTGAGTGGACATGGATTTTCATGGTTGGTCGCCGTTTTTTCTGACACTGTTGTTGGTTCTCCTGCCCGCAAAGGGCTTCTCTGAAGTTTCAGAAAGTGCTTTTTTATCCTCGGCATTAGTGATGACGAATCAATTGCTAATACCGCAACCCGACGTCAATACTGATCCCCCTGTAACAGTTCCGCAGCGCTTTAGTAGCTTGCGTGATGCAATTTTGTTCTATGAGGGGCTCCACAATAGCGGCCTTTGGCAGCCTATCGAGGCTGGAGCGTTACTCAAACGCGGCGAGTTGCACCCTCAGGTTTCACAATTACGTCATCAATTGTTATTGCAGGGCGACTTGTCGCCCGCTGCCAATCGTCCACTATTGACGCAACAGTTTGATGTTGAGCTGGAGTCAGCGCTGAAACGTTTTCAGGATCGTCATTCGCTTAAGGCGGATGGTATTTTGGGACCGCAAACCCGACAGGCGCTGAACGTACATCCCTGGCAACGGATCGATCAATTGGTATTGAATATTCATCGACAACAGCAGTTGAATATTGCTTCACAAGAGACTTACATCCACGTTAATTTACCAGAATACCGCTTACGGGTTTATCAGCAGGGTAATGTGCTGCTAGAAATGAAAACCATTATTGGCAAGCGCACACGGCAGACGCCAGTGTTCAGTGCGACCGTCCGGCAGTTGATTATAAACCCGGGTTGGAACGTGCCCAAAAGTATTGCTTTCAAGGATATTATTCCTCGTTGGCAGCAGGACGGTGATTATTTACAGAAACACAACTTACAGGTGTTGGCGGGTTGGAGCACGCCGCGCACATTTGTTCCGGCCGGTGAGGTGGTGCTAAGCCGGTTGTATCAGGGTGAAAATTATCAGCGGTTTTGGGAGCCTCCGGGAGAAAATAACACCTTGGGGCGAGTTAAGTTCCCGCTGACCAGCGATAACAGCATTTATCTGCATGATACGCTAAGCCGGCATTTATTTGATGCTGAAAAACGTGCCTTCAGTTCAGGTTGTATCCGTCTCGAGCATCCTTTCAGTCTGGTAGATACGCTTATAATGTTGTCAAATCAGTGGCAGCCAGGGTTGCTGGATCCACTGTTTGAAACTCAAGAAACGGTTCCTGTGCGTTTACAAGCACCGATCCCTGTGCACATTACCTATTGGACCGCGTGGCTGGATGAACAGGGCGAACTGAACTTCTCTAACGATCCCTATTTGCGTGACCCTGTTGATTTTTCCCTGTTCCAACAACAGCAAAATCAACAGGTTAAACAACCGGCTGTACAAACTCCTCCCTTGGTCAGCATGCAGACAAATTGATCAAAAACTGTACAAATCGGCAGTGCATAACTATAATTCGGACGTTTTGAATTAAAGAACCACCCGGATGTAAATGTTTTATGCCAAATCAGATTTCTAGTTGTCGCCGGAATTTTTTACGTAACATCGGCGGATTAACCGCTGGACTCGCTATTTCCTCTACTGCCTTTGCAAAATTACCGGCACTTCCAGCCGAACGAAAGCTGCAGTTTTATAACCTACACACAGGGGAGTCCCTCGATACGACGTTCTGTGTGCAAGGTGGTTTTGTTAAGGAAAGCTTGCAGGATATCAATCACTTGCTGCGTGATCATCGTACCAACGAAGTATGCAGTATGGATCCTCGGTTACTAACTTTGCTTGACGATCTGAAAGGTATGCTGGATGTAAAACAACCCTTCCATATTATTTCCGGTTACCGCTCTGCTGCGACCAACCAGAAGCTCAGCCAGCAAAGTAGTGGTGTAGCCAAAAAAAGCCTGCATATGCAAGGTAAGGCGATCGATATTCGTGTGCCTGGTGTGGATGCCCGTGCGCTACAAAAAAGTGCACTAGCACTGCAAGGTGGTGGCGTAGGCCTTTATACTAGAAGCGACTTTGTTCACATTGATGTGGGTCGCGTTAGGAGTTGGGGCAGCTAGTCGGCGAATGCTAACAGCCTAGTTGGCTGGTGATTATTTGTACTTAACGCTGCGTTTGATTCCCTGCTATCTTGAAAATCATGAGAATTCTGTATGAATAAATTTGTGACAACCTTAATAACCATCACGGTTTCGATCATGCTTGGTGCCTGCTCGCCGAAAACGGGCAGCAAAGCGTGGTGTGAAAATATGGCTGATAAAGCTAAGGGTGACTGGACCACCAGCGAAGCGGGTCAGTTTGCTAAACATTGTGTACTGGGAAATTATATAAAGGATTAACAACCCCTTTTTAATTGTTTACTCAGCAGGGTGGAGCGTTGTTGAGAATAGCTCGTACATAGTGTTTTGGTAAAGGCTACTGGAAACAGGGCAGGCTGTAGCTCATTATCCAATGTTATAAGTTGCACCTCGTATTTTTCCTCTGGTGTGCTAAAATCCCGCGCCCTCAGCAGCAAGTTCGGATACCATTTTCATGGCTAGTTCACCGCTCTATAAAGTTATTTTCTTAAATCAAGATAAGGTTTACGAGGTATTTGCCCGACAGATCTTTCAAAGTGATTTGTATGGCTTTATTGAGATTGAAGAGATTGTTTTCGGTGAGCGCAGTCAATTACTGGTGGATCCAAGCGAAGAAAAGCTCAAAGCAGAGTTCGATTCTGTGACCCGATCTTATATCCCCGTACACTCGATTGTGCGTATTGATGAGGTAGAGAAAGAGGGGGTTGCAAAAATTTCCGACAATTCCAGTTCTAATGTGACGCGTATGCCAGGTGTTCCTTTTCAGCCGAAGGAAAGTTAATCGCGTTCTGGCTTATCTTGAATGTGATGTGGTTTTGAGTTGGTTTAGCTCGCACCAATAAAATAGAGCTGTATGCCATAACATATGGCAGCAATCACCGCCGAAACGGCAACTATTACCCCCAGTAACGCAAAGGGACGAAACTCTCTTCCATCCGTGTGTTCACGAATTCCTTTTAGGTGTTGTGGTGAGGCTGTCTCACTTTTGTGTGTGCTGTCGCTATTCACTGGTGGCTTCTCATTAAACAATGCCTGAATACTACGACTTCAAATTAAACTTGTCATCATGCTTATGAATGACTTGGGTAGCAGCGGTTATAAAAAAAGAGGGGCTTGCTAAGCCCCGTCAAAAACTGCGAGAGCAGTTGAGAAAGAAGAAATGCATGTAGCTTCAGACAGGTTTGCTGATTGTTTTGACATCAGCAAATACGGCGGTTGGTTTTTGTGATCAATGTCAAAGAGGGTATGACAAATTCTCGCTTCCCATTAGCCATAAATTTGCTTGTCTTAAGATACAAAGCCAATGAAGGTTAATGAATTCTCTGCTCGATGTTATTGACTCACATCAATAGGGTGAAATTATTGGGCTGTTTTAGGGAGTGTGGCTGTCTTCAGAGGGGCTGATCTGGCCTGCTTGAGGTAGCGTATCGCCAAAGGCGATCCAAAGTTTGTGTTCCGGGTAGACCTGACCAAGCGCTTCGATTTCTCTATGTCTGATTTTGGCCTTGCCTGCTAGCACGTTGGTCCAGCGGCTATAGGCAATATCCGTAAGGGTTGCCAAGACATCTACTTTTAGACGCTTAGCTTTCAGTAGCGTTTTGATACGAATCAGAACCATAGCGGTAAATATTACTTGTTATTTAAAGGGGCCATACTTAGTATAAAAAGTGCTTGGAGCAGCGGGTTTCATACAGCGTTATGTCACAGTGAGTATTAGTATGAGCAAGGAATCTGAAAATAATACAAATATCCAAACACTTCAACTTAATCAGGGAATCAATTTATCTGTTTTGCCTCCGCTCTTGTCCAGAGAGAACTTTGCTAGTTTTGTCGGGGCGAGTTTAGATACAGTCAGGGGATGGGCCCAAACTGATACTATTCCGACGGTTAAGGTTGGCAGACATCGTCTAATCAATATTGCGAAATTGACTGAAGATTTACATTCAGGTAAATCCATCTTCAATCAAGGTGATTACCGGGATGATTAAACTGGTTTCGGACTAAAAGCCTTTTTAGCCAACTAAGATGAGCCCCCTGTTCTGTGGGGCATTCGTCCCTGCAAATTTATACCTATTGCCTAAGCAAACTATGATGACGTGTTTGCTTATTTACGTAGCTGGTTATAGATATAGGATCCGGGTGCTCAAACAAGGCAGCTTAAGGCGTGGGTAGGAGCAGTTGGTGAGAGTTAAGATGAGTCAAAATATCGAGAGTATTAAGTCCCTCAGATAGTCCCAAAGTTAAAATCACGTAGAGTAAATGCGGTTGTAAATCCTGGAATAGGACAGCGCCTGATTGCAGTAATGCGACTGTGGATGCATAGGGTGTGGAGATGTAAGTTGAGGGTAAAGGCGTTAATAGAAACGTGAGTTCTGGAAAAGATTTAATCGCTTCAAGTAGTCCACCATTACCCTGTTGGGACGGTGCCGTGCCACTGTGGTACAGGTTGATAATCACACAACTGCCAGTAGCAAGCCCGCTACAGAGCTGCATAAGGTTCATACCTGGGTAGCTGACGAATTGATATACCCGTTCGCCACTTCGATTTAACATCTTTTGATTAATAGCTGATCTCTTCAACGGCATCGCGATTGGCTTTGTATGGTGCGCACTTGTGTGGGCTTCAAATAGACTGTCGGCTGTTTTGAAGGTGCCGATTAACTGATTGAAACTTGCCTTAAAGGTCTGCTCGTCAAAAGCCATCGGCTTTAGGTTCAGGGCATCAATGACGTGTATTTTCTTCTCTTGATCTGCCCAGCTGACATAAACTCCGTTGGGGATTTTTGACTCGGTGATAGTGGCAAAAGCACCGAGTAGATTTGTTGTTACATCAGATTCTGGATGATCGAGTGGGTAGAAGGAGCCTGTAAAAATAATTTTTATTGGGTGTTGGTGACAGTATAGCGCTACGGCTGCAGCGGTATAGGCCATGGTGTCGGTGCCGTGGGTAATAATTATTTTATCGATGCCAGAAGTGACGGCTTCTTCTACCGTTTCGATAACGGTTAGCCAGTCTGAGGGTGTGAGATCTTCAGAGTTCTTGTTAAATGCGGCCTGTGTTGTCAGTGTGATTGATTTACGCTGACAGAGCTGCTCAATGTGGTCGCGCAGTGTTTGTTGACCCTGAGATACGTTTACTGAGTCGGACTCAGTACTAGAGCCGATTGTCCCGCCAGTGGTGATAAGGGCAATGTTCGAGCTGGTCATGTGGTAGTCCTCTGGGTATTTCAATATTTCAGCAGCAATAGTTTAAGCCGAAATGTACGGCGTTGCCTCGCTGAACGCAATAGAGCTTGCCGGGGGTAATATTATTTAGGGAACATCGTGCAACTCTTGTTCACTAATATGGCATGTCTATAGGCTCGTTATTGCGGAGTTACCTTAACGTGTATCAAATAAAAGCTATCGTTCAAACAGTGGTTGTCATGGCTTTGGTCATTTTATTACTGTCCTGCTCAAAGCCTGACATTTTTGCTTTGGAGCAACAGTTTTTCGACCAGCAGGTGGTGAATAATTCAGCGCTTGAAACGCACTACCTGAAGCGAGATGGTTTTGAACTGAAGTATGTAAGCTCAGGCATGAGTGATGCAGCAGCTGTGGTCTATATTCATGGCACCCCGGGCGGATGGGATAATGGCGCACGTTATTTACTGGATGAGCAGCTACAAAAACGCGCTTTGATAGTTAGTCTCGATAGACCCGGCTGGGGTGGGTCTCAGCTGTCTGATGGTGCTGTTGAGGCCAGCTTTGATGATCAAAATAAACTTTTGAAGCCGTTGTTAACTCGATTGGACCGAGAAAATAATCATCGTGGCATTGTTCTTGTTGGACATTCTCTGGGAGCCTCCTTAGCGCCTTATATTGCCCGACAGAATCCTGAGCTTATTTCAGGTTTGATTTTGCTAGCCGGTAGTCTCGATCCGGAATTAGGGCGTCCGCGGTGGTATAACTGGGCTGCCAGCATGGGTGTTGTCTCGTGGTTTCTTGGGGTTGATATGCGACGTGCCAATGACGAAATAATGCTGCTTCATCGCCAGCTTGAGGGCATGCGGAGTGAGTGGCGGCACATTAAAATCCCAGTCACGGTGATTCACGGAATGCGAGATAAATTGGTTTTTCCTGAAAATGCCGACTTTGCTGAGCAAGTGTTAGTCAATGCGGATCTAAAGGTAATAAGACTTCCTGATGCCAATCATTTTATTCCCTGGGAAAATCGTGATTTGGTCGTCAGAGAAATTCTGCAAATGTTGGAAAAAACGATGACTAATTAAGCTGGAAAGGTGTGGGGACATAAAGTTACCGTTAAAAGAGAGCCTGATACCTATTGCGATGAACGGCAACAGATATCAGGTAGGGGAACTCTGTTTAACAGGTGCTATTACGTTGTATTTATAGCGCTCAAATTAGTGTGCGCTTAATAGCCACCACGCCTGTTTTAGTGAGTTATGGGGTATTACCAGTGTTGGGCGTGATAATGGGCTAAAGGCGCGCTCGTTATGTGCAAATTTGAGATAAAAGGGTTTTGAGTCTTTTGCTTCAATTAGGTAGTCGGCCTGTTTGCTTAGAGGGTGAGTCACTGGGCTGATGTGGGTTATCTCCAGAAATATGGGGCGATTTCCTTCGCTGCAGGGAATCCAGATACCGCCTTCTTTATGCCAATGCTCAAGCCATTCGTCTGGCGTTGCCGGTTGGGCGCGCCAAGCATGTAGATGAGCGTTCTTTGTCGGGGTGTCGAATTTATGTAAGTGCATACTGTATAAATATACAGTAATTTATACAGTATGCAAGTTGACCTCAAAATTTTATTTGTAAGTGTGTTTGCATTCTTAAAGGGTGCCTGGTGGAAAAGCGTCTACCGCGATGACGGCTGCAGATAACTGCTCAGCCAATAGCAACTGTTGTGCTTCTTGGTTGGTGATTAACTGCTGTTCAAGAGCTGTTTTAATGCGTTGTTGGCTATCCATTTTGCGACTGAGTGTAGCTAACTTTGGTTCGATTTTTTCCGCTGCGATAACGGCTTGCAAGGCTTCCTCAAGGCGTTGTACCGGTGCATCACTGTTGGCACCAGTATAAATACCCTGACAAAGACGGTTACGGGTCGCCCCTGGCAATTGGGCCAGTGTTGCTACTTGATGGGTCAGTTCATCCGATGGCGGCAGAAAACGTCGTCCCCAAGGGAATATGATACGGCGCAGACACCAGGCGACCGGTTTTGATGGATAGTTGTCGAGGATTTGTTGTAGCGCTTCCTGGATGTTGTGCAGTCCGCGTAAGCAGCACCAACGCACAATAGGCAGGTCTTCTTCCGGTGCGCCTTCGTCGTGATGTTGTTTTAGTACGCAGCTCATCAGATACATTTCGCTGAGCACATCACCAAAGCGGGCTGAAATGCTTTCCTTGAATTTGAATTTGCCGCCTAACAATAACAGGGTGATATCGGTCACTACCGCGAGCGATGCGCTGACCCGCGTCAGGTGGCGATAATATTTATGGGTGTGTTTGACCTTGGGGGCTGAGGCAAATACGCCGCCAGTCAGGTTGTGCCACAGAGCGCGACACATATTCTTTGTGTGCCAGCCAAGGTGGCCAAACAGAGCTTTATCGAAATCTTCAAGACCTTGATGCTGATTTGTATCGTGCGCCGCACGGATAATTGATTGCAGATAGGGGTGACAACGAATAGCGCCTTGGCCGAAAATTATCATGCTGCGAGTGAGAATGTTCGCGCCTTCCACGGTGATACTTACTGGCAGGGAATAATAGACATTGGCAAGATAGTTATTGGGGCCGTCACAAATGGCTTTACCGCCATGTATATCCATGGCCAGATTAACCGATTCCCGCATACGTGAGGTGGCATGGTATTTCAGGATGGCTGAAATAACGGCGGGCTTTTGGCCTTGATCAACGAGTGATGTGGTTAGGTGTCGTGCGGCATCAAGCATATAGCTGTTGGCAGCTATGGGTGCTAAGGCTTCTTCAATACCTTCAAACTTTGAAATTGGCACGCCGAATTGCTTGCGTACCCGCGCATAGGCGCTGGATGTGCTGGCGCAGAGTTTAGCGGCACCGCTGCTCAGCGAAGGTAGGGAGATAGAGCGTCCGGCGGATAGCGCCTCCATCAGCATACGCCAGCCATGGCCGATACGTGGCTGGCCGCCAATAATCCAATCCATGGGAATGAAGACTTCTGTTCCCTGCGTTGGTCCGTTAAGAAAGGCCTGGCGGCAAGGATAATGACGGTGTCCGGTGATCACGCCCGGGGTGTCGGTTGGAATCAACGCAAGGGTGATGCCCAGGTCTTCTTTGTCGCCCAATAGATGGTTGGGGTCGGTAGCTCTGAAGGCAAGACCGAGCAGAGTGGCGATGGGACTTAGGGTAATATAACGTTTATTCCAGGTAACCTTCAGGCCTAGTGTTTCCTGGCCTTCATGTTGCGCATAGCAGACCACGCCAAAGTCAGGCATGTTAGCTGCATCGGAACCGGAAAACGGGCCGGTGAGGGCAAAGCAGGGGATTTCTTCACAGCTCGACAGGCGTGGCAGGTAGTAATTTTTCTGTTGTTCGGTACCATAGCTTAGCAGTAATTCGGCCGGCCCCAGCGAGTTGGGCACCATCACGGTAACTGCCGCAGAAATACTGCGTGAGGCAATTTTCATCACTACCTGTGAGTGCGCGTAGGCAGAAAATTCCAAGCCGCCATATTGCTTGGGAATGATCATGCTGAAAAAGCCCTTTTCCTTGTAGAAATTCCACACCTCCTTAGGCAGGCTCTTACTATCGTTATTAATTTGCCAGTCATCGAGCATTTCGCACAGCTGTTCAACGGGGCCGTTAATAAAGTCGACTTCTTCGCTACTGAGTTCAGTACGAGGGAAGCTGAGCAGCTTCTGCCAACTTGGCTTGCCGGAAAATAACTCTGCATCCCAGCCTACTGTGCCAGCCTCAAGGGCATCCTGTTCCGTGTCAGATAGCGGCGGCAGGATTTTACGAACCTTTGCTAACAGTGGTTTGGAAATTTTATTTTGTCGAAACGCCAGGATACTGCTGGGCATTCTTTAGCTCCTTGTGAAACGGTGACTGCGCCCCTTTATCATAGCTGCGTTTAGGGCCTGTGAAAAATTATTACTGGCATATTGTCAGGCCTCAAAATAATACGCCTTAGATGCTCAATATTTTTCAGTTTGAGAGACTAGCGAGTTAAAAAAGAAGTGACTGAGGGGCTGCTATCAGGTGAAATGGCAGGCTCAGGTTGTAATTATTAGGGGTTAGTGAATTGTATGTTTAAAAGAATTGCGTTGGCTGTTGCGGCGTTGCTGATGTTGTTAGTTTTGGTGGTTGTTGTTTTTATTTGGCGCTTTGATCTCGACAGTTATCGCGATGATGTGGAGGTTCTGCTGAATGAACAAACTGGGCTGGAATTTGTGATCAATGGTGGTTTGGAATTCCGGCAGGGCAAACCGCTGCAGTTAAGCGCCAGTGATGTGAGTATCAACCATGCCGGTAAAACGCTGGTGAATTTTGAGCGTTTAAGCCTGGATTTTGATTGGCGTCCGCTGTTTGACCGGCAGTTAATAATTGATGACATTCTGTTGCAGTCGGCTCAGATTAATCTGAGCCTGGATTCACAGGGTGACTTAGTGTTCCCTGAATTTCCCGCCTCGAAGGCGCCTGAACAAACTGTGCATGATGGCGGTTCTAAGCTGCCTCTTAATACCGTGCGGATTGAGAAAATACGAATTTTGGCGGCTAACCTGGTATTGCAGCAAGACAGAGCCGAAGACCAGCCGGTGGCAATAGTCGAAAATCTGGATTTGGTGTTGGAAAGCTTAGCGCTGGTGCAGGATGCCGAGGTGACTGTTTCTGCTTGGCCTGAATATCTGTCCAACGTGTCGTTACAGGCGCAACTGACGATCGAAGGTCTTCGTTATGCACAATACCAGCTGTCTGAGGTTAAGGCGCTGACACATAATAAGGGGCAGACATTAGTGACAGACTTGTCTCTCAAGGTGCTTGGGGCTGCATTGGAATCTGATCTGCAATTTGATTGGCAGCAAACTCAACAGGCGTTGAGAAGTGATGTAAGCATTCGAGGGTTACAGCTGCCGCAATTGGCAAAGTTGTTAGAGCTTGAACAAACGCTGCAAGGTGAATTGGATATTGATTGGCAAGGTGGAAGTCAGGCCAAACAGCAAGATGACTGGCTGAAAGCCCTTAAAGGTGAACTTGCTATTCGTGGTGATCAACTTGGCATCAGTGGTTTTGATTTAAACAAGCTACTGTCTAATTTACAGCAGAGTCAGGAGCTGGATCTGGTTGATGTAGGTGGGCTTGCTCTGGCCGGACCTATCGGACTATTGCTGACAAAAGGCGGTGATTTTGGTTCGATTATTAGTGCTGCTTCTACAGGAGACACGACCATTCGTCAGCTTAATATGGAGTGGGGTATTGCAGAGCACAACGCACACTTTAAAGATGTGGCTATTGCCACTGATGCCAAACGCCTGGTTTTAACCGGTGATTTTGGCCTTGCCGGTTATACCTTTGATCCTGTTACGTTATATCTGGTGAATGCTGAAGGTTGTGATGTGTTTAAGCAGCAGATTAAAGGTAGCGTGGAAAAGCCTGAGGTTTCTGCAATGGCTTTTGCCGCCAAATCCCTGCTTAATCCAGTAACGTCGTTGGTAGAAAAAACTGTTGATGTGATAGCTAAGTGCGAACCAGTTTACAGCGGTAAAGTTGATGCACCACCGGAAGTAAAACCTGCTGATACTGAGACCTCTGGGGCGGCTCCGTCAGAGGAAACTCCTGCTGAGAAGGTCGAGCAAAATCCCAGCCCCGGTGAGGCGGTGGTCGAATGATCGTTTTGTCTGCGGATCTAATTAATTTAGCTGAAAGCTCCTTGGGATGAACTATAGGGTTCTGGAGCGCAGCTTTTCTACAGTAGCCGGAAATCAGCAGGCAATAAAAAACTCTCATTGCTGTAAGTCTAGCGTGACCTTGAAATGAAGATAGCATCAATGCCCGTTTTCGATCCTTAGTGGCCATGCAATAGGGAGGCGTACCGCAGTACGCTACTGCGTAATGAGT
>Ga0105356_10002249_pt1 | contig 19275 bp, 23 predicted proteins | sample GOMGulsemesocosm_3_FD_83502 | JGI IMG/M metagenome (GOLD analysis project Ga0105356, IMG submission 83502) | Methane-oxidizing microbial communities from mesocosms in the Gulf of Mexico - GOM9D Gulf of Mexico | ecosystem: Environmental > Aquatic > Marine > Cold seeps | place: Gulf of Mexico... | reverse complement strand
TGCAATTCCAGAAAGAATCTTTCTGTTATTGATTTTGATAGTCGTTCCAACTAAGTTCAACTTACTAAAAACGGTATCGTATAATTGTACAAATTCTACTTCTTGCAATAGGGATTTAGATCCAACTACATCAGCATCGCACTGGTAAAATTCTCTAAAACGTCCTTTTTGCGGTCTATCAGCTCTCCAAACTGGCTGAATTTGATAGCGTTTAAACGGAAATGTAATGTCGTTTTGGTGCTGTACAACATACCGTGCAAACGGCACTGTTAAATCGTAGCGTAATGCTTTTTCAGATATTTTTGACGTAAGTTTTGTACTGTCCTTCGACGCCAATAACTGTTCATCAACCTTTTTTAAATAATCACCAGAATTCAAAATTTTAAAGATCAAGCGATCTCCTTCTTCACCATATTTTCCCATTAGGGTAGATGAGTTTTCAAAACTAGGCGTTTCTATCGGCTGAAACCCAAAAGTTTCAAAGGCTGCACGTATCGTATTGAAAATATAATTACGATTGGCAACTTCTGTAGAAGAAAAATCTCTGGTTCCTTTAGGAATACTTGGCTTCATCTTTAAATCTGAATTATTAATTATTAATTTTTAGCTCAATAATAAATCAATTCGTACTTATAAATTCGTAATTGATAATTGAGCTTGCAAATATCCGAAAAATTTAACTAAGATTTAGCCTGTAATATGGCTTTATTTTTGCGCTTTAATCTATTGATTGTGGCGTTTAATTCAAAGCCTAACAATAAGATAATGGCGTTTAACCACACAAATAACATCAGTATTAACAAGGTTCCAATAGACCCGTACAACTCGTTGTATTTAGAGAATTCTACAACATAAATACTAAATAGGTAAAATGTAAAGATTGATAGTATGGTTGTAAAAATGGCACCTGCAGAAAAGAACGATGATTGTTTTCCTTGCTTGGTCCCATAATGATACAACATGGAAACAATGGTAAAAATCATAAATAAGAATAATAGCACCGTTCCAAATTGCAGCCAAAAGAATTCATCCTCAAGCCACCCCTCTGCTTTCATTTTGTTTAAACCGATACCGTATAAAATAGTCAATGCTATGGTAACTACTAAAAACAAGGTCATTACTAAAGAAGTTCCTAAAGAAATAATATAAGCTCTAATTACGCTTCTAACTTCTTTTACATGATAGGAATATTCGAATCCACCAAAAATAGCATTTACACCATTGGTCATTAAAAATATAGAGGCAATAAAACCAAAGGAAAGTAATCCATTGTTTTGATTTTTTACAATATCATTTAAAATAGGCTCTACAGCTCCGTAGGTTTTAGGAGGTAAAGAATCTGAAATTAAAGTAAGTAATGCGTCTTGAAACCCTTCTATAGGGATGTAATTGATTAAGGTAAGTATGAATAGTAAAAACGGAAAAATCGCCATAAAGAAGCTGTATGCAATTCCACCAGCTCTCGTAGTCAATGCGCCCCTTACTATACCCAAAATGTACATTTCTAAAACATGATACAAAGACATTCCTTGTAAACCAGGTATCTTCACCTTTTTACAAATACGCACCAAAATGTTTAGTACGGGGATTTTTTCTAGATTGTCTTCGATTTTTTTAGTCATTTTTTTTGAGTTGCTAAGCATCAATTAGTTACAAAGATGCAGAGTAACAGAGTTCCAAAGTTACAAAGATTGAGTTACAAAAGTTCAATGATTATCGTTTAGATTTTAAGCTTCTTATAAAACTTGACAGCATTCTTTCTATTTCTCTAGACAACTCGTATAAATTGTCAAATTTTTCTTTATGAATATATTCTAAATTATAAGCAATCTCTAATTGAGTTTGTAATTCAAACAAAGAAGCCATGGCAATATTTAAAAACCGAAGATAATCATTCAATCCTTCTCTACCATATCCTTCAGCAATATTACTCGGAACTGAAACTGCACTTCTTCTAATTTGTGATGTCAATCCAAAATTTTCATCTTTAGGAAATTGCTTAGAGACTTTATAAATCTCAGTAACAAAACTCATAGATTTTTGCCACACGATTAACTCTCTAAATGTTTTCATAGTTTTGTTCTTTTTTCAAGTAACAAAGCTTCAAAGTTGCAGAGTTACAAAGTGGCTAAGCAAAACTTTGAGCCTTTGAAACTTTTTTTAACTCTGTAACTTATTTAATCGATAACAATTTGATATTTCTGTAACAATCCAATAAGGTTGTCTTTAGAAAATTTGGCTCCTTTTAATCGGTTTGCATCTGGATTAATAGAAAAGTGATTTGCCGTTCTAAAATCTACTTTTTCTAAATTAGTTTCTTCAAAAATAGCTCTTTTTAAGTTACATGCTTCAAAAACAACTTCTTGTAATTTTGATTCTGTAAAATCTACTTCTTCCAAATTACATTTGATGAATGGTGTTTTCGGAATTTTTAATTGATAAAAAGATGCGAAATTCAATTGACAATTAGTAAAACTTAGCTGTAATAAAAAAGCATCACACTCATGAAATTTTACACCAATTAATTTACAATCTATAAATGCCACCTCTTTAAAAGCTGAATTTTTAACAATAGCGTTGCTAAAATTACAATTGATAAATTCACATGCTACAAACTGAATATTAGACGCATGAACGTTTTCGAAGTTACAATTCTCGAAGGTACAAGTATCATACTCCCCTTTTTTGAGTTGCTGACTCGTGAAATCAACTTTAGAATAGGTTTCGCTATCAACGTAACTGTCTGACATTAATCTACAGCTTTTAAACTCAAATCCATATTATATACCGAATGTGTTAAGGCACCAGAAGAAATATAATCCACACCACATTCTGCATATTTCCTGATTGTTTCTTCGTTAATCCCACCAGAAGACTCTGTTAGACATTGATTTCCAATTAGCGCAACTGCTGTACGCGTATCGGCATAATTAAAATTGTCGATTAAGATTCTATACACACCGCCACAATCTAAAATTTCTTGAATTTCTTCAAGACTTCTAGCCTCAACTATTATTTTAATATCTAAGTTGTTTTTGGTTAAGTAGGCTTTTGTTTGCGTAATTGCTTCAGAAACTCCACCAGCAAAATCTATATGATTGTCTTTAATCATAATCATATCATATAGCGCGAACCGATGATTTTCTCCTCCTCCAATTTTCACAGCCCATTTTTCTAATGCTCTAATTCCTGGTGTGGTTTTACGAGTATCTAAGACTTTTGTTTTTGTGCCTTCTAATAAATCAGCAAAAAAGCGTGTTTTTGTTGCAATTGCAGACATACGTTGCATGGCATTTAACACCAAACGTTCTGCTTTTAAAATGGATTGTGAACTTCCAGAAACGTATAAGACTATATCTCCAAATTTCACATGAGCACCATCATTTATTACTGTTTCAATTTTTAATTCTGCATCAACAGTTTTAAAAACCTGTTTCGCAAACTCAACGCCTGCAATAATTCCATTATCTTTAACTAGTAGTTTAGCTTTTCCATTTGCATCCGCAGGAATGCATGATAACGAGGTGTGATCTCCTTCTCCAACATCTTCTCGTATGGCATTTGCAATAATAAGCTCTAATTCCTTCTCAAATTGTTCTTGTGATATCATCCATTTATATTGTGACGTAAAAATAGTAATTCATAAATCATAATTCATAATTTTGTGGAATGAAAATTAAACTTTTGGCCATTGGCAAAACAGATGATAAAAACTTACATCAATTAATTGATGTCTATCAAAAGCGCTTGCAACATTATATCAAATTTGAGTTGGAAGTAATTCCTGATATAAAAAATGTAAAGAACTTAAGCGAACGTCAACAAAAGGAAAAAGAAGGTGAATTGATTTTAAAGAAACTACAAAACACAGATCAATTGATTTTATTGGATGACAAAGGAAAACACTTTACATCTATTGAATTTTCGCAATACTTACAAAAAAAGATGAATGCTGGAATTAAACAATTGGTATTAGTTATTGGAGGCCCTTATGGTTTTTCTGATGCTGTGTATAAAAAAGCAAGTGGAAAAATATCATTGTCTAAAATGACATTTTCCCACCAAATGATTCGCTTGTTTATTGTTGAACAGATTTATAGAGGCTATACCATTCTTAAGAATGAGCCTTATCATCATGAATAGATGAATTAGTTTCTTGCTAACCTATATAATAGAATTACTTCAACGATTATTGTTGGTATTAACAAAAACACGCCTAAAGAAGCAAAAATTACGGTTGCTAAGGAGGCCCCAACAACAATTTCTAGAATTCCGTTTACCTGAGCCAATTGACCCAATTTATTTTTTAGTTGGAAAATTCCAATTCCAAAAACCAATTGCAAGCCTCCAAAAGTCATGCATTCAATCACTAATTTAATGGCAATTGTATCATCCAATATGTTCATGCTAAAAACATCTACACAATTACTAACAACAAACAAAGACATTAAAAGTAGTGTTATCATTTTAAGTAATTGGTTGTTAAAGACCTTTGCAATTGTATAAAACCCGTAGAAAAAGAGCACAAATGAAATTGCAGACACTAATTTTATAACTACATAAATTGACGTATTTAAATGCGATTCGTCTCCAGTAAATTGATAAATATCTGAAGCAGTTTCTACAAACCCAATAATAAAATATACAATTCCAAAAATCCAAGCTAGGTTTAACCACTTTTTTTCTAAAGAAGTGAAAATTGTTTTTTCTTCCTGTTCATTTTCCATATAGTCAACACCCAAAACATTTAAAATGCTTTTAACAGTATAACTTCTAGGGTTTACTTCTCCTGCCTCAATTCGTTGAATTGTTCTTACATTAATATTGCATTGTTCTACCAACTCTTCTTGAGTCAATCCTTTTTCTTTTCTAAGTTCAGAAATACGTTTTCCTAATGCTGGTTGTTTCATGGTATGTATATTTTGATTTACCATACAATGTTAGTTTAGATTTTTATTTTGGATAAATATTTTCGTTGATTTTAACCCGACATTTACACGACTATGCATTATTCACTAGCCCTAGCAGGATTTTATTTCTACGAGCAATATACACTAATTAATGTTTTATCATAAAATAAACGCTGTGTAATCTGAACAATAAATGTTTACATTTGCAATAAACTAGACCATCTACATGAAAATTGTTTTTGCTACCAATAATGTAAACAAGCTGACCGAAGTTCAAAAAATGTTACCTGACTCAATTCAGTTGTTAACACTAAAAGACATCAATTGTTTTGATGAGATTGAAGAAACAGAAAAAACATTGGAAGGAAACGCCATATTAAAAGCAAATTATATCACTGATCAATTTGCTTATAGTTGTTTTGCAGATGATACTGGCTTAGAAGTTGACAGTCTAGAAGGAGCTCCCGGTGTATATTCTGCTCGATATGCAGGGAAAGAGAATGATTCTGAAAAAAACATGCAAAAATTACTATCAGAATTAAAAAATAATTCTAACAGAAATGCACAGTTTAGAACTGTAGTCGCTTTGAATCTAAATAATAAGCAATTTGTATTTGAAGGAATTTGCAAAGGGACAATATTAACCGAAAAGAGTGGACAAAAAGGCTTTGGCTATGATCCTATTTTTAAACCTGATGGGTACCCCATTTCTTTTGCTGAAATGACCTCAGAAGAAAAAAATGTCATTTCACATAGAGGAATTGCTATTCGAAAATTAGTTGAATTTTTAACTAATTATAAATAAATTGACTACTCACAAAAAATACACAAAACAGTTTGTCCTATTATTGCTACTGGTAATAGTAATTTGGTTTATGAATATTAGTTTTGGCTCAGTTTCAATCCCATTTTTAGATATTTTTTACATTATTATTGGAGATGACAGCATAAAAGAAAGTTGGCAAACTATTATTTTAGATTTTAGAATTCCGAAAGCAGTTACTGCAATTATGGTAGGTTCTGGATTATCCATTAGTGGTCTATTGATGCAAACATTGTTCAGAAATCCGTTAGCAGGCCCATTTGTTTTAGGGATTTCTTCAGGAGCAAGTTTAGGAGTTGCCTTGTTAATCTTGGGATCATCAGTCTTTGGAGGTATATTCTTATCCATTTCTTTTTCTAATTGGGCAATCGCAATCGCAGCAAGTTTAGGCTCATTCTTGGTGTTATCAGCTGTAATTATTGCAGCAAATAAAGTTAGAAACACCATGTCTATCTTAATCATTGGATTGATGTTTGGAAGTTTTACTGCCGCAATTATAAGTGTACTTTCATACTTTAGTGAAGCGCAAGAGATCCAACAATATGTCTTTTGGAGTTTTGGAAGCTTGGGTAATTTGAGCTGGGACGAGTTGGCAATTTTCTTTGCTATTTATATCCTTGGTGTTCTTGGAGTTTTCACAATTATCAAACCACTAAACAGTTTACTTCTAGGAGAAAACTACGCTAAAAGCCTTGGTGTTAATGTCAAACAAAGTCGAATTATTATTTTGGTCATTACAAGTCTATTAACGGGAGTGATCACTGCATTTTCTGGACCAATTGCTTTTATTGGTTTGGCCGTACCACACGTGGCCAAACTAATCTTTACAACTTCAAATCATAAAATATTAATTCCTGCCACGGCCTTAACCGGAGCACTTGTTTTATTAGTTTGTGATATTATTGCGCAAGTACCGACAAGCGAATTTACATTGCCAATTAATGCAATTACTTCCTTATTTGGTGCTCCTATAGTTATCTGGTTACTAATTAGAAAAAAGAAAATTTACGTTTAATCTTGAAAACTAACCTCAAAAATATCGTTCTTAGCACCGAAAACCTAAGCATAGGTTATCAGCAAAAAAAAGCAAAAACAATTATTGCTGATGCTATAAATTTATCGTTAGAAAAAGGGAAGTTTATTGCGCTATTAGGCAAAAATGGCATTGGAAAGTCAACCCTTTTACGAACAATATCAAAAGTCCAATCCCCATTATCTGGAACTGTTTTCATAAACGACAAAAACCTAAATCAATATACCAATAAACAGCTTGCCACTAAATTAAGTTTGGTATTAACAGAACGATTACCCGAAAGTCAGCTGACCGTTTTTGAATTAATAGCATTGGGAAGACAACCCTATACGAATTGGGTTGATAAAATAGCGACTCAAGATCTAAACAAAATTAATTGGGCAATTGAAAAAACAGAAATAAAACATTTACAAGAGAAACGCTTTTATGAACTCAGCGATGGACAGCTACAACGGGTTTTAATAGCCAGAGCCTTAGCTCAAGATACAGAAATAATTATTTTAGATGAACCCACAGCTCATCTCGACATGCATCATACCTATAAAATATTCCAATTATTAAAAAAATTAGTAAAAACAACCACTAAAACAATTATCATTTCTACACATCAAATAAATTTAGCCTTAGAGATTGTAGATGAATTGATTATTATGAATGGAAATGACGTTCTAAGTGGAGAAACTCAAAAGCTTATTGACAGTAATAAACTAGATGCTCTTTTCCCTAAAGAACTCTTAACTTTTAACAAAATATTACGACAATTTACAATTCGTAAAGACAATTAGTTTTTCTATATTTGGTGTTATAGTTTAATCAACTTAACTAATCAAATACCTAACAAAAATTTATTCAATGAAAAAATTAATTCTCTCTACTAGTATTGTGGCCTTGTTGGCATCGTGCGGTACTAGTCAAAATGCACCAAAATCAGATCCAACTATAGATTATGCTGCTAAATACGCTTCAACAATTACAGAAAAAGACTTAGCAAAACACTTATTTATTTATGCTTCTGATGAATTTGAAGGCAGAAATACTGGAGAGCCTGGACAGAAAAAAGCAGTTAAATACTTAAAAGATTTTTATGTGAATTCTGGTATTGCTTCTGCCTTAGGAGGAGATGACTATTTCCAAGAAGTTCCTGCATCTTTTTTAAATAAAGGAAGACGAAGAGGAGCTCCACTTAAGGATTCTGAAAACGTGGTTGCTTTTATTAAAGGGTCAGAAAAACCAGATGAAATTGTTGTTATTTCTGCACATTTAGATCACGAAGGAATCAAAAACGGAAAAATTTATAATGGTGCTGACGATGATGGTTCTGGAACTGTAGCTATTTTAGAAATCGCTGAAGCATTTCAAAAAGCAACAAAAGACGGAAATGGTCCAAAACGTTCGATTTTATTCTTACATGTAACAGGTGAAGAAAAAGGTTTATTAGGATCTAAATATTATGTTGAAAACCCTATTTTCCCTATAGCGAATACCGTAGTTGATTTGAATATTGATATGGTTGGAAGAATTGACGAAAGACATAAAGACAACCCTAACTTTGTCTATTTAATTGGAGCCGATAAATTAAGTACTGAATTGCATGATTTATCTGAAAAAATGAACTCTAAATACACAAACATTTCTTTAGATTACAAATATAATGATGAGAAAGATCCAAACCGTTTTTACTACAGATCTGATCATTATAACTTTGCAAAATACAATGTGCCAATTATCTTTTATTTTAATGGAACACATGAAGACTATCATCAACATACAGACACTCCTGATAAAATCAACTATGACTTGTTAGAGAACAGATCTCGTTTAGTTTTCCATACAGCTTGGGAAATTGCGAATAGAGAAAATAGATTGGTTGTAGACAAGCCTGTAACACCACCAAGTAAATAGTCATCTTAAACTATAATAAAACAAAAAAAACCGAGCAGATTGCTCGGTTTTTTTTTAAAATAAATCGTTTTTAAAAGTTATAAAATAATATCCCTTTTCTTTTTATTCAATAAAATAATATCTGTGATATGCGTATAAATTACAATTGGCACAATTACTCCGGCCAATAGAATAATTGGAAAGTAAGCGATTCCTTTATTGGCTACTGAATAACCAAAACTCTCATAGAACAACTCTTGTGATAAAAACCCATTGGTTAAAATAAATACGATAAAAATCAATCCTAAAATATTCCAATACAGTAATAATTTCCGATTCACTGTTCCGAAATTCATCCAAAGCAACAATAGTACAGAAGTAATTCCAGGGATGATATCAAAATTCCACCCCTTATACGTCATTTCCATTGGCAACCACTCTCTTATTGCCAATTGAAACAACAACAACTCTACCGGTAAACGAACAATATGAACTGCTGTACTCCAACGTTTATCCCGGTTTTCATAAAACGATTTATCTCTAACTAAATAAACTACAAACAACGTGATTGGTAACAAAACCAAAATAAATCTCGATACTGTATCTCCATTTTGATAATGGTAAATCCCTAAATAAGAGAGTACAGATAAGAACAGCGTCCAACATAATAAAATGGGAAGTGCCGTTTTATTTAAGTTGTTCGATTTTACAAATGCAACAACGACATATCCGGTTATTAACAAAAATGAAATGGAAATATAAATTGGTAAATTAGGAATCATACTTTTGATGTTTACATCAAAAATACTGCTATCGCTTAAAAAAAAACTTGACCTATGACAAGAAATGCTGTTATGAAACCTCTTTTCTAATTCGGCTTAAAGAAGTATCAGTAATCCCTAAAAAAGAAGCAATATGCTTTAAACTTGCTTTTTTAATTATTTCAGGGTTGTTAGCTAATAGGTTTTTATATCTATGTGTAGCAGTTTGAGTTATCATTGATAAACTACGTTGTTTAAACGTAAAAAAATTTTTAGACAAATGTGCTCTTCCCCAGTCTCTATATTTTTCTGAGGCATTAAAGTGCTCCTGAAATGTATCAAAATCTTTAGACCATAACACACAATTTTCTACTGCTTGAATATATTCTTTAGTTGCAGTTCTTAGAAAAAAAGAAGTTTCTTCTAAAATTATATCTGCATTTGAATAAAAATTTGTGGTTACTTCGTTTCCTGCTAGATCAATAACGAAAGAACGTAAAAAACCAGAATCCACTAAATAATAGTGGTTGACAATAGCTCCTGGTTTTTCAATAATATCGCCTTTATTTATATTAATTCTTTGATAACCAGAAAGAATTAGTTTTAGCTCTTGTGGAGAAAAAAAATACTCTTTAAACTGATTGTTAAGCATTGCATTATCAATCATTAATGCATTATTTTAAATAACAACTCTTTTAAGATATCTGATTGCGGCATTCCATTGGCCCCAACACCCTTACTTTTTAGGTCTGCTTCTCTAATTAAACCAATAATTTGTGAAACTTTCCGCATTGGATACACCCTAGCTGCAGTAGCATAATCTCCAACAAAATAAGGATTGACTCCTAAAGATTTAGCCACACTAAATTTATCCTTGGACTCTAATCCATGATATTGTAACAATTGCGTAAAAAAGCTATTTAGCAATGAAATTGTCATGACCAAAGGGTTATTTTTAGGATTTTCTGCAAAATAATTGATAATCCTATTCGCTTTTACAATTTGCTTTTCTCCAACGGCTTTCCGCAATTCAAAATTATTAAAGTCTTTCGAGATCCCAATATTTTTCTCAATATCTTCGGGAGAAATAATAGAATCTTCGGGTAAAATAGTAATTAACTTCTCTAATTCATTGTTGATCTTACTCAAATCAGTTCCTAAAAACTCTACCAACATTTGAGCTGCTTTTGCCTCTATCTTGTAATTTTTACCACTTAAAACTCTACGAATCCAATCTGAAACCTGATTGTCATACAATTTTTTACTCTCAAAAAGCACTCCCGATTTTTCTATAGCCTTGTACAGCTTCTTACGCTTATCTAACTTTTTATATTTGTAGTTGATTACTAAAACCGTTGTTGGCTGCGGGTTTTCAGCATACGAAAGTAATTTTTCTATAGTTCTGCTTAAATCTTGCGCTTCTTTAACAATAATAACTTGCTTTTCTGCCATCATTGGATAGCGTTTAGCAGAAGATGTAATTTCTTCTATAGAAACATCCCTACCATACATAACAACTTGATTGAATCCTTTTTCTGCTTCCTCTAAAACATTGTTTTCTATAAACTCAGAAATTTTATCTATATAATAAGGTTCCTCCCCCATTAAAAAATAAATGGGTTTTACAACACCTCTTTTAATATTTGTTACTATGGTATTTATTTCGTTCATTTTCTTACTTTTGATTGATGCAAAGACTCAATCTTCCTTCCTGTTCTTTCAAACTCAAAAGTAACGAAAAACATACGCTTATTTTTGATAATTTGAGAAAAAAATATTTTGTTTTAACTCCAGAAGAATGGGTTCGTCAGCATTATGTACAGTTTTTAATTGACGTTAAAAATTATCCTGTTTCTTTAATTGCGTTAGAAAAGCAACTCATCATAAATAATCGTAAGAAAAGAACAGATATTGTTATATTTAACAAAGAAGGGAATCCCGATATAATTGTAGAATGTAAGGCGCCTCACATTAAAATTTCTCAAGCGACTTTTGATCAGATTGCGCGCTATAATTTAAAACTAAAGGCTAATTTTCTTGTTCTTACTAATGGAATGGAGCATTATTATTGTAAAATGGACTTTAAAAATGAAACTTATGTTTTCTTAAAAGAGATTCCAAATTACCAATACTAAAATTAACAAATTGTTACCAATCAAATTCACATTTTAAAGCGTAAATTTGCAACCTTGAAAACTGCTATCGTCATATTAAATTGGAACGGAAAAAAATTGCTTGAGCAATTCTTACCCTCTATTGTTAACTTTAGCATAGAGGAAGCAACTATTTATGTGGCAGACAATGCTTCTACAGATTCTTCTATCAAATTTATAAAAGAGTTTTATCCTTCTGTTCATATTATAGAGAATGCGATTAATGGAGGATACGCAAAGGGTTATAATGATGCATTACAACAAGTAGACGCCGATATTTACTGCTTGTTAAATTCAGATGTAGAAGTTACAAAAAATTGGTTGACACCAATAATTGATCTCTTTAAAAAAGAAGAAAACACGGCTATTATTCAACCTAAATTACTAGATTTCAAAGAAAAATCAACGTTTGAATATGCCGGAGCTGCTGGCGGATTTGTAGATCTATTTGGGTATCCATATTGCAGAGGGAGAGTCTTTAATCATTTAGAAACGGACAACGGGCAGTTTAATGATGTCTCTGATATTTTTTGGGCTTCTGGAGCATGTTTGTTTATCCGGGCTAATGTGTACCACAAATTGAACGGCTTTGACGAAGATTATTTTGCGCATCAAGAAGAAATAGATTTATGTTGGCGCACACAAAATGAAGGCTATGCCATAAAATATGTTGGAGCCTCCACTGTGTATCATGTTGGCGGTGCTACTTTACAAGAAACTAATCCTCATAAAACATTTTTAAACTTTAGAAATAGTTTGTTAAACGTTGTAAAGAACGTTCCAAAACAATGGTTTTTAATTGTGATATTTTCTCGCTTAGTTTTGGATGGTATTGCCGGTGTTAAATTTATGCTTGAACTAAGACCAATACACACATGGGCCATTATTAAAGCACATGCTAGCTTCTATAAAAACTTTATTAAATTTTTAAGGAAACGAAAGAGACTTCAAAAAAAATCGGACTATAATTTACATACAAGTATTGTTTGGCAGTATTTTTTCTTAAAAAGAAAAAAATTCAAAAACCTTAGGTAACTTGTAAGACATGGAATCGCTACAGTTGGAAGATTAGATACTATAATTTTTCACAAAATAGCTAAACTTCCTTTACCTTCTCTAATTACAAATGGCTCAGAATCTGTTAAATCTATCACTGTAGAAGCCTCATTATCTCCATAACCACCATCAATAACAACATCAACAATTCCCTTCCATTTTTCGTAAATTAATTCCGGATCTGTCGTGTATTCAATAACATCATCATCATCACGAATAGATGTTGAGATAATCGGATTTCCTAATGTTTCCACAAGTGTTCTTGCGATAGAATTGTCCGGAATACGAATTCCGACTGTTTTTTTCTTTTTAAACACTTTAGGCAAGGTTGTGCTTCCTGGTAAAATAAAGGTATAAGGCCCAGGCAAGGCTCTTTTTAAAATTTTATAGGTTGGTGTATCAATTTGTTTTACATAATCTGACAAATGGCTCAAATCGTTACAAATAAATGAGAAATTAGATTTTTCTAATTTCACCCCTTTAATTCTGGCGATTTTCTCTAACGCCTTGGTGTTTGTGAAATCGCAGCCTAACCCATAAACGGTATCAGTAGGATAAATTATCAGTCCGCCATTTTGCAAAATTTTCACAATCTTATGAATCTCTTTTGGATTAGGATTCTCTTTATACATTTTAATAAACTCTGCCATTGCAACATTGATTTAACTTAAATCAAAGTTACTAAAAAAGCTCAATTAAAAATTAATTGAGCTTTTTTTTATTATGTGAAGTATATGTCGTTTACTTTTCTACCAGTCTAAATCCTTCTCCGTGAATATTAAGTATTTCTACATTTTCATCTTTTTTGAGGTATTTACGTAATTTGGCTATATATACATCCATACTTCTAGATGTAAAGTAATTGTCATCTCTCCAAATTTTTGTCAGTGCCAGTTCTCTAGGCATTAGATCATTTTTATGAACAGCTAACATTTTCAAAAGCTTACTCTCTTTTGGAGATAATTTTTGATTATCCTCTTCATTATATGATAAGTGTCTCAATTTTGAGTTAAAGAAAAACTGACCAATATTAAATTCAAATTCATCAGATTCTTTATTTACATCAGATTCTTTACGTTGTAAAATGGCTTTAATCTTAAACAACAATACTTCAGAATCGAAGGGTTTATTTAAGTAATCATCTGCACCAACTTGGTACCCTCTTAAAACATCTTCTTTCATTGTTTTAGCTGTTAAAAAGACGATCGGAATTTCTTTGTTCGTCGATCTAATATCCGTTGCTAAAGAGAAACCATCTTTACGAGGCATCATAACATCTAGAATACATAGATCGAATTCACCATTTTTAAACTCGATTAACCCTTCTATTCCATCTTTTGCATGTGTAACATTATAATCATGTAATGCTAAATAGTCTTTTAAAACAGTTCCGAAATTTGGATCATCCTCTACTAATAATATTTTTTTACTTCCCATAATAATATAATATTTTTTTTAAATTAATGGTATTTTAACTGTAAACGTACTTCCTGTACCTTTTTCACTTTCAACAAAAACTGTTCCCTGGTGATTTTCTATTATTTCTTTTACATAAGCCAATCCTAATCCATGGCCTTTTACGTTATGTATGTTTCCTTTGTGCTCTCTGTAAAACTTGTTAAAAACATATTTTTGAGCACTTTTACTCATTCCAATTCCGTCATCCTTAATTTTTATAATAAAAAATTTAGAGGTACTGTCTGTAAACACCTCAATATTCGGTTTACCATCTGAATATTTCAAGGCGTTTTCTAACATATTCACTATAATATTGGTCAAATGAAGTTGATTCCCTAAAACTTCAGATTGCAACGCGTGTAAATGTGTTGTTATGTTCCCTTCTTGGTTTTTTACCAGTAAATCAACGTGAGAAATTGCTTCTTCAACTATGTCGTTCATTTCAATGGCCACCTTACTAATTTCTAATTGATTTTTTTCTAATCTCGAAATTCGCAAAACGTTTTCTACTTGTCCATGCATTCGTTTGTTTTCTTCACGAATCATTTTCACATAGCGTTTTACTTTATCATTATCATCAATTATGCGTGGGTTTTTTATTGCATCTAACGCCAAGTTTATTGTAGCAATGGGTGTCTTAAACTCATGTGTCATATTGTTTATAAAATCAGTTTTAATTTCTGATATCTTTTTTTGTCTTACCAATTGATACAAAGAGCTAGAAAACGCAACAATGATGATAAAAATAAAAAACACCGACAGTCCTAATATACCAGAAATATCAGCTAAAATATGTTCTTGTTGATCTGGGAAGGTAACATACAATTTGAATTTGCTTTCTGTGGTATCAGTGCCAAACAAAGAGTACCCAATACTATTTGCTTTATTAATCGTATAATATCCCGATTTCAAATTGGTCAAATATCCATCTTCACTATAAACACCGTATTTATATTCTATATCAATCCCCCGTTTTAAAAACTCTTTTTTCAATAATAAATTTAGTGTCCGATTACTCACTCTTTGGTGAATTGGGAAAGAAGATCTAGACATTTCAAATGCGGGTCTTATAAATGCTTTTTCCGCTTCTAGAGATCTTTTTATTGTGGTGAAGTTTTGTGTACTACTATTTTTTATAAAATCATTATTTGCTTTAATGTTATTAAAATTAGTAACATCTTCCCTATTAATTATTCGTTGTACTACAACTCCTATACTATCACTCGCTAAAAATTCTGTAGGAATTTCAATATTTTGAGAAACTTGAGTCAGACTATAAGAAAACACTTGTTTGCCAGTTGTATCAATTTGTTGCAGCACAAAATTATGCAGTTGCGTACTATTTGCAATTGTTGCTGTGTCCAAAATTGGTTTTATTTTCCTATAGAAATCAGCATATTCATTCTCACTAACTTCTTCAGAAACTCGGGCCAAAGAAATCTTTACATCATTCTTGAATTGTTTATTATTCGCTTCAACAGCATTACTAATCCAATACACTTGAACAGTAACAATTCCAATTAAAGAAATGGTCATTAAAGCCACAATAAGGACAAATATTTTCTTTCCCATTATTCAAAAATATACCTTTAATCCTTGTTAATTAACGTTTTTAACGATTATTAACGAAAATACTAAGATTTTAAGAATTTTTTAAGAAAAAAAATGAATTTTTCTAAATTGAAGGTTTCTTTTTTGTTAAATTATTATGAATCTTAACAATTTGACCCTCAAGTGTTTTCGAATTTTCATTCCGTACAATATAATTAGATAATATTGCTTTTTTAGCATCGTTCCATTGGTTATCCATTCTGGATTTCACCTCTTTCTCAGAAATACTGTCTCGAGCAATCACTCTTTCGATTCTACTTTTTTCACTTGCAGTCACAGTGATAATATAATCACAAAATACATCGCTATTGTTCTCAAACAAAATTGCATTTTCATACAATACATAATCTTTTGCTTGATTTTTAGCAATAAAAGATTGTAAATGAATGTATACTTCAGGATGAACTATTGCATTTAACTCCTTTAGTTTTTCTTTTTCGGAAAAAACAATATTTGAAATAAAAACCCGATTCAACTGGTTATTTATATAGGCTTGCTCTCCAAACAACTGCACTAATTTTTCTCTAATCACTAGAGAGGAATTCATTAACTTTTTAGCTTCAACATCTGCATTATACACCCCAATATTTCCCAATCTATTAAACTGTTCTAATACTGTTGATTTACCACTTCCAATGCCTCCAGTTAAACCTACTACCATTATCTTTGTATTAAGAATTCTACTTTAGCCGGACTCAACTTTACAGAAGTAACAAAATCTGGTTTAAAAATCAGTCTTGGTATCAAGTAATTTAAATTATTATTGGTAGATTGTTGATAATCACACACAATTTTAAAGGAAGAAGAGTTTACCTTATTAAAATTATTCAACCCTACCTGAAACACCACTTTTAACGTTGCCGGGAATGTATTTACAGAAACAGAATCTGGCATATTTATGATTTCAAAAGGTACGATTAATTCACCCTCAGTAAATCGGTCTACTTCTCCATAAACGTCTGCTTCTTTCACAGTGAATTTAATAGCATTTGTAGCCCCTTTAATTTTTAGCCTTGTCATTATTGTTTCAGAGATGTTCTCTTTTACAAAGCGCTCCAAGTACATTCTTTGTAAGGTGTCAATTTGTTTATCTGGACCAGAAACAAGTATTGAATCTGGGGTTATTTTAATAGCTTCAATTAAATGGTATCCTAATTTATAAGACAACTCAAAATTACCTGAAACAGGCACTTTTTTAGAAGTAAGTGTTCCTAAATTCAAATGTACTGTGTCTTGAATAATTTGATCGACCACATATTTACTCGTAATCTGATTTTGAATATCAATTTTTTGATTTTGTAATAAGAAGTAATAATCAGAAGCTGATTTTCGTTGCAACCTCCTAGCATCTAACTGGATTTTAGTTTTCATTACACGCATTATAAACAATCTAAAACCCGAAGCTTTTATTTGAATTTGAATTTGCTTTACCGGTTCTTTTTGTATCAGTTTATTTTGTGGAATATTTACATATGCTACGGGAAAAGCAATAATAGCTTTATATTCTTTTGACATTTTAATCAACAACCAAAACAGCACCGCAAAGAGCAATGCCACTGAAAATGCTTTCGGAATTTTATTTTGATTTTTTCTTTTTACCATAAGAAGTACTTAATTATACGCAAGCTACGTAAAAGCATTTTAAAACACTACAATGAAAATTATAATCAATAAAAAAGAGAGCAAATTGCTCTCTTTTTTATTCTTATTTTATTAGCAGTTATTTCTTTACAACAGCAGGTGCGTTTAACTTATTTGTAAGCTCCATAGAAATAGCCACTTTTTCAAACTTTATTTTTCCGGCTCCTGTTTCAATAGTAATTGTGTTATCATTTTCATTTACTTCAACTATTTTACCGTGAATTCCACTACTTGTAATAACTCTGGTTCCTTTTTTAATTTCTGCTTGAAACTTTTTCTCTTTCTTTTGCTTAGCCATTTGAGGTCTAATCATAAAAAAATAAATAACAACAATCATTGCCAAAAACGGTAACATACTACTTAATCCACTCGTACTTGCTTGTAAAAACATATCTTTTTTTTTATCTTTTAGCTATTCGCTTTTCTATTTACTATTCCTTTTAATTTTAGAATTTCTCTACCTACAGAAGTGTTTGTAAATAAGGTAACATCTTTAGACTGTCTTCCTCCACCTTTTCCTGCAGTATTAAATTTCACTGTAATTTCAGTAGTTTCACCTGGCTGAATTGGCTTGTTTTTTGGCCAAGTAGGTACAGTACATCCACAAGTAGTTTTTGCATCAGTTATTACTAATGCCGACTTACCAACGTTGGTTAAGATAAATGTAGTTTCGATTATTTCCCCATCTGTAACGGTACCAAAATCATATACTGTTTTATCAAACTTAATCACTGGAGCACCTTTACTAATATTAGTATCTCTTTTTCTAGCTTCCTCTAATTTTGTTTTATCAACCTTTGCTGATGGATTACTTTCTTTGCAAGAAATTAAAATTCCTAAAGAAGCAATCAAACTAAACACTATAATTTTCTTCATGTTAAAATATTTTAGGTAAAAGTAATAATTTATAATAATCCTCTTCCAATTTTATTTAGTCTTTTATCGTTGGTGTATTCTCTAGACAATTTATCTAACACTCCATTGATAAAATAACCACTCTTATTTGTTGAGTAATCTTTAGATATTTCAATATACTCGTTTATCGTAACTTTAACCGGTATAGATGGAAATTTTAAAAACTCAGTAATTGCCATTTTTATTAATATCATATCAACATCAGCAATTCTATCTGCCTCCCAATTTGGCGTTTTTGTACTTATTTCTTCTTCGTAAGAAGTATGATGTAAAACCACTTTTCTAAATAATTCTAGCACAAATTTTTGATCATCCTCATCTTTGTACAACCTATCTAAAATTAAAGGCTTGTGCTGCTTCAATTTACTTAACGTTCTTACAACCCATGTATTTACAAACGGAATATCATCTAACCAACTAATGTTTTGATCTTCATAATATTCTGACAACTTTTCTTCAGGAGCAATAATTTCTTTAAAAAAATCTTGCACAAAATTCTTATCTTCTTTAAACGAAGAATCAGTAGAACTTACATAAGTCTTGTACAAATCGCTTTTCTCAAGTTTATTCCAGATTATCTTAACATACTCATCGTCTAACTTCCAGTTATTAATATTGTTATCGTTTTTAAAGGTAACAAATGAAGTACTATTTACTAAATTTAGTATTGCTTCATTATCAATAAACTTCGTATTTGGATTTAACTCTTCTTTCGTTGCGAGGTGTTTCTTTTTAGATATTTCTATCTTCTGAGCAGCTAATTGCTGCACTTCTACTATTAATTGTAGCTGCAAAACATACAAGTCTAACAGTTTTTGAATGCTAAGTTTTAAGAATTTTTCTTCTCTTACTAAATCATCAGCATTTGAAGTTATCATTGCATAAACTGATTGCATTACTTTGACTCTAATATGTCTTCTATTAATCATCCTAAAGAACTTAATTTAAAAAAGGGCAATAGAAAAATTCTACCGCCCTGCAAAAATATACTTTTTATTGAAATTTTCTACTTGTTTTGCTCTTTTTTACGAGT
>Ga0105356_10002245_pt1 | contig 19292 bp, 14 predicted proteins | sample GOMGulsemesocosm_3_FD_83502 | JGI IMG/M metagenome (GOLD analysis project Ga0105356, IMG submission 83502) | Methane-oxidizing microbial communities from mesocosms in the Gulf of Mexico - GOM9D Gulf of Mexico | ecosystem: Environmental > Aquatic > Marine > Cold seeps | place: Gulf of Mexico... | reverse complement strand
CAAAAGACTTTTGCCATTGCAGCATATCATCATCACGAATAGCACCTTGGCGAAGCGAATCTAAGGCATCAGAAAAATAAGCACTGCGCACATATTGATGCCAGATAATTGTTTGCGAACCATAAGTCACCTTACCAAACTTACCTTGTAGACCTACATAGATTTGTCGCATACCTGCTTTTTGATTTTGATTAAAGTTAACACCATCATCGCCGCGTAAACCATACTCAACTTTACCAACACCAATAAGGCCATCAGATAATTGAACTTTGGCATTAACGCCAATTCTACTTAAATAATCCCGACCATTAACTGCATCGTCTGCTGTGCCACTATCAACATAATCTGCACCTAAACGTAAAGAGCCGTAAAAGTCACTATCTACATCAGTTGCACTAGCACTTACACTGCTGAGTATAATTGATGTTAATAAAAATACTTTGCCTGATATCTTGCCTACTTTGCTGGTATTGTTTAATTGAGTATGTTTCATGTATTTCCCCTTTTATAAGAAGTTTTATATTTGTTATGTCAATCACAAGCCCTTACTTCAATGATGCATAAATCCATAAGCGCTTGAGTTGCAATCTTGTTATCGCAATGTTCAAGCCAGCTTTACTAAATAATTACACTTCAAATAATTACAATAAAAACAAATAGCTAAGATGAATTATCACTTTAAAAAATTAATACTTAGGGGGGATACCACCCGAAACTCATATTGAGGTGTATAGGAATCCCCCCAAAATAAGCAGAGTTAAAATATTCATAAATAAAAGACTTGATGGGAAAAATTAAATTGCTATCAAACAGCCATAAACAGCATTAATCCATATGTTCTACCGTACGACTTCAGCTAGTTGCCATTGGCGGTTTCCCGCACATCGGCATTTTTTTATGGGTGGATATCAATACTTTCACGTATCAAAAACCAATACCAAAAACAACAAAACCCCGAGATTACAATAAGATATAAACATGGCAGTATCTTTGCTATTCATCACTCAGAACTATTATAAAAACACACTGTAATTTAAAGCAGTTATCAAAAACACATAGTGAGGAAAGTTTATGAGTGACATTCAAAACAAGACTACGCCAATGCGTATGCTTATATTAGGTCCAGCATTAATGCTGTTCACCTTATTAGTACCATCCCCGTTTGAAGGTATGTCAGCGGCAGCATGGCATACACTAGGCTTAGCACTGTGGATGGCAACGTGGTGGATATCCGAAGCAACACCTGTTTCAGTGACGGCATTTATCCCATTGATCGTTGCGCCAATTGTTGGCATAGCGCCAATTAAAGTCACAACAGCTTCTTATGCCCACCCGCTGATATTTTTATTTCTTGGTGGCTTCTTCATCTCAATAGCTATGGAGCGTTGGAACCTTCACAAACGCATCGCATTAAAAGCAATGTCTATGGTTAGCACCAAGCCAAGTCATCAAATTGGTGGGTTAATGCTAGTCACTGCATTTTTATCAATGTGGATGTCTAATACAGCAACCGCGGTAATGATGTTACCAATTGCTTTATCTATTATTGAGATGGTTAGGCAAAAACAAAGCAATGACGACGGTAAGAATAACGAAGATAACTTCTCAAAACCTATGTTATTAGCAATTGCTTTTTCAGCAAGTATCGGCGGTTTAGCCACACTGATTGGCACACCACCTAATGCCTTGATGGCAGCCTATTTGTCAGATAGCTACAATATTGAAATTGGCTTTGCTCAGTGGATGATTGTCGGTGTACCACTGTCAGCTGTGCTTTTAGTGATGTGCTGGTTCATATTGACTAAAGTTTGTTATCAAGTGAATAAAGGCGAACAAGTTGACACTACCTCTATGTTCAAAGCTAAGTTAAAAGAGCTAGGCGCTATGAGTAAAGCAGAAAAACTCGTGCTTTTTTTCTTTGGTTTAGCTGCATTAGGCTGGATATTTAGACCGTTAATTGCCAAAGCGACAGGCCTTGCCATATCAGATACCGGTATAGCTATGTTTGTGGCGCTAATGCTATTTATTGTGCCGGTTGATAGCAAAAAGGATATTCGCATCTTATGCTGGGATGACACGAAGAAATTACCTTGGGGAGTATTATTACTCTTTGGTGGTGGTTTAGCCTTAGCTGGTTTAATCAAAAAATCAGGACTTGCTGCCTATATCGCAACGCAGCTTGAAGCAACATCAACTTTCCCGGTTATTGGCGCGATTTTAATTGTCACCATTACTATTTTATTTTTAACTGAAGTAACCAGTAATACCGCAACTGCAGCAAGCTTTTTACCTTTATTAGGTCCTATCGCAGTAACGCTAACAGATGGTCCAATGATGCTGGTAATTCCTGCAGCATTGGCGGCAAGTTGCGCTTTTATGATGCCAGTGGCTACGCCGCCAAATGCCATTGTATTTAGCTCAGGTAAATTACGCATCGCTGATATGGCAAGGGCTGGTTTATGGCTGAATATCGCCGCCATTGGTTTGATAGTATTATTAATGCTAACAACCGTACCTGTTGTATTTTCCTTGTAAATAAGAATGTGAGCTTTTGCTGAAGTGATAAAATACATAATTCAAGCACGGATGCTTGGGTTACGTCTCATCAATGGCTCACCTATCTCACTTTTTATCTAAGTGGGGTGTAAATCCTAGTGTCTTTGAAAGTTATCTTTTTCTAAACGTATTCAATGCTGTAAACATATCAGCGTTGAGATTTATCTCCTTCCCCGAATACCCCTTTCTATCCTCATTAACTTAGCTTCGAATAAACCTGTCAAAAGCATTAAGCTGAACTACAATAATAATTCAGGTTTACATTAATTTTCTAGTCTGCTGGTGATGTATGGCTATTGCGTATAAAGATAAACTGAGCACACGACTATTTACTCCGTTAGTGGTAATTTTCATTATCATATTTGTATTGTTAGCTTTTTATGTTCCTAATATTACCAAGGAAAATGCTATCAATTCGGCAATTGAATCTGCCGAATCTACAGTCAAACAATACAAAGCTATTCGTGGTTATTACACCAAAAATATCATAAAAAAAGTATTGCCCATTGACAATATTGGACCTGATTACGCCCATAAAGACAACCCGAATAAAATCCCTTTACCAGCAACTTTTATACATGACTTAAGTGAAGAGTTTAGTGATAAAGGTATCATGACTTTAAAACTCTATAGCCCTTTCCCATTTCCAAATAGAGGAAATAGATCACTCGATGAATTTGGTACACAAGCATGGCAAGCTTTAAATAAAGATGCCAGCAAGAGCTTTGCTATTGCAGAGACCATCAATAATATTCAGGTTGTTAGAGTTGCTCTCGCTGATACTATGAGCCAACAAGGATGTGTAAATTGTCATAATTCTCACCCTAAAACACCAAAAAATGATTGGCAGTTAAATGATGTTAGAGGAGTTTTAGAGGTACAGGTACCTATAGCAAATCAGCTTGCCAGTGCCCGTAAACTCAATATTACTATTGCAGCCTTAGTAATATTAGCCTTAGTGGCGACAATTTCATTGCTATTCTTTATGTTCCGAAAGCTTATTTCGAATAGATTAAGAAGTGTTAGCACTGCCCTTAAGGATATTGCAGATGGCGATGGTGACTTAAGTCAACGTTTAAGCGAAACACCAAAAGATGAGATTGGCAGTGTTGCGAGCGCCTTTAATTACTTTATTAGTCAATTAGAAACAATTTTAACGGGAATTAATCAACAAGTTGCTCAACTTAATAAAACCACACAAAAAATGGAAGGCATTACTCAGGATACTCAAGCTGGGGCGTTGAACCAACAAGGACTGGCAGATCGCGTTGCTAGTGCTATGAATGATATGAAAGCATCAACCCAAGAGATGGCCGAAATTGCCGCCAGTACAGCAGAAAACTCTCAACATGCCCAACAAGAGTCTGATCAAAGTCAGCAGGTCATCCAAGAGAGTATGCGCTCTATTGATGAGCTATCGGTGATGATGCAACAGGCCTCAGGGGTAGTTGAAAAGTTAGAGGCTGATAGCCAAAACATCGGCGGCGTGCTTGATGTTATCAGAGGTATTGCTGAGCAAACTAACTTATTGGCATTAAATGCGGCAATTGAAGCAGCGCGAGCAGGAGAGCAAGGTCGAGGCTTTGCTGTTGTGGCAGATGAAGTAAGAACACTTGCGAGTAGAACTCAACAATCAACAGAAGAAATTAATACAATGATAGTTCAGTTACAAGGTGGCGCAAAATCAGCGGTAGAGACCATACACCAAGGTGATAGCAGCATTGAAAACAGCACTAATAAAACGAGTAAAACCAATGAGATAATTAATGAAATGAGTAATTTGATTAATGCTATTCAAGGCCAAAATGAACAGCTTGCTACCGCTGCTGAGCAACAGGCCGCAGTGAGTAATGAAATTAATCAAAATGTTGATATTATTAAAGAGGTATCAACAACTACTAACGACAGTAGTCAGCAGTTGTTGTCTATGGCAGAAGAAATCAATCAGGCAGTTAATGCAATTAATTTACAATTACAAAAATTTACCAAGGGTTAATCAAATCAACAGGCTATTTTTTAAAGCGCGAGATCAAACTTGAGGTATCCCATCGGTTACCACCATTTTCTTGTATTTCTTGATAGTAACCATCGAGTTGCTTGGTGACAGTTAAATCAGCACCGAGTTTATCAGCCGCTTCAAAAGCAATTGCTAAATCTTTCCTTACCCAATCAACCGCAAAGCCAAAGTCAAATTCACGGGCACACATGGTTTTACCGCGATTATCCATTTGCCATGAGCCAGCTGCGCCTTTGCCAATAGTATCAAGTAACTTATCTGTATCTAAACCAGCCTTTTGAGCAAAGTTCAGACCCTCTGCTAAACCTTGTACTGTATTAACAAAACAAATTTGGTTAACCATTTTTGCCAATTGCCCTGAGCCAACTGGCCCCATTAGTTGGCTAAATCGTGCAAACGCCGTCATGATAGGCTCAACTTTATTAAATACAGCTTCATCGCCACCAACCATTACGGTTAATACGCCGTTTTCGGCGCCTGCTTGACCACCCGAGACCGGAGCATCTAAAAAGTATTGTCCATTTCTTTGTGCAATATCCCCAAGCTCGACAGCAAGCTCTGCAGATGCTGTAGTATGATCGACAAAAATGCTACCTTGAGATAAGCCTGCAAAAATACCATCTTCACCTAATGAGACTTGGCGAACATCATCATCATTGCCAACACAAGCAAAAACAATATCACAACCTTTGGCGGCTAATGCCGGCGTAAGCGCAACGTCACCAGAAAATTCAGCTTGCCAAGACAATGCTTTATCATGGTTACGGTTATAAACACAAACTTGATGACCTGCTTTTTGCAAGTGCCCTGCCATCGGATAACCCATCACACCCAAACCAATAAATGCTACTTTCATATTAAAACCTCTAACTTGTTGATTCAATGAGACCAGTTTACGTGAAGTTGCTATTTTGCCCTAATAACTTTTCTTCTCAAATAAAATTAAGTTGCGCGCAACTTAATTGCGAGCTACCATTCTTCCACTACCTATTAAATTAAGATACCACTAACCTTCAGGGGATAATTACTATGAGTAATATTTATCAATTTTCAGCTAAAAATATTAATAATGAGAACATAGAATTAAAGCAATTTTCCGATAAAGTTTTACTTATCGTCAATACTGCGAGTGACTGTGGTTTTACCCCACAATATGAGGGGCTACAAACCCTTCACACTCAACTAGGCCCACAAGGTTTTGAAGTCTTGGCTTTTCCATGCAACCAATTTAAGCAACAAGAAAGTGGTTCGAATAAAGAGATTCAAGAGTTTTGTGATTTACGCTTTAATATTAAATTCCCATTGTTTGATAAAATTGAAGTAAATGGTGACAACGCCCACCCATTATTTTCTTACTTAAAAACACAAGCGCCTGGTATCTTAGGCTCTAAATCTATTAAGTGGAACTTCACTAAGTTTTTAATAAACCGCCAAGGACAAGTAATAAAGCGTTACGCGCCAACGACAAAGCCAGAAGACATCACCACAGATATTGAGAAATTGTTATAAGCTAGTAGACGGCTATAGATTAGTAAACAAATGATGAGTAAACAATGAGTAATAATTTACTATTAGAGAAACAGTTGTGTTTTCGTTTATATACCCTAAACAAGTTGATGTGTCGACTCTATGCTCCAGTTTTAAAATCGTTAGGTTTAACTTACCCACAATATTTGGTTATGTTGGTCCTATGGCAAAATAAATCGGGGATCGCAGTCAAAGATTTAGGGGGGAAACTCGATTTAGATTCAGGCACCCTTTCGCCTTTATTAAAGCGCATTGAATCTCAGGAACTGATCACCCGTATTAGACAAACAACAGATGAGCGAGTTGTTATCATCAAGCTAACTGAAAAAGGACGTGAGCTGCAACAAAGTGCAGAACATATTCCTGCACAAATGTTTGCAGTAACAGGTTTAAGCCCAGAGAAATTACAAAGTCTGACGGGAGAGCTTGACCAGCTTATTGAAAACATCAGCAATTGATATCGGAGGGAGTAACTAAATAGACACTAAGCCCTCTGTGGTGTTTTCTAACGTACTTAACAATTACAGTAGTTAAAACATCCACCACAAAAGACATTCAGCTTTATGAGAAAAGCGTGTTGTGTAACTTCTCTACCACAGAGTTGGCATCACTCTCATCAACTAAAAAGCATAGATTGTTAGCACTGGCGCCATGGCAAATTAACCTGACATTAATATCATTAATTGTTTCGAAGATACTTTGACCAACACCTTTAGCTAACGTTAAACCATTACCAATAACCGCCACTAATGATAGTCCGTGCTCAACACTCACTTCACAAAGTTGCTCTAACTCTGCAACAACAGCATTGGTAATTAACGATTGGGTTGAACCACTTGGATTATCAAACGTCAGCGCGACACTGATCTCACTGGTGGTGATCAAATCTACACTTAACTCATGTTTTGCTAATATGCTAAACACTTTTGCCAAAAAGCCACTGGCATGTAACATCGCAGGACTTTTCACCGTAACAAGGGTTTGTTCACGTCTAAGTGCAATTGAACGATAAGTAGGATTTGATTCTACTTTTTTCTTAATTTGAGTGCCGCCCTGCTCTGGCTCTTTACTTGAACCAACAAATACCGGGATATTACAGCGCATTGCTGGAATAAGTGTCGCAGGATGTAATATTTTAGCGCCAAAAGTCGCCATTTCAGCCGCTTCACCAAAGCTAATTTCTTTGATCGCTCTAGCTTGATCGGTAATACGTGGGTCTGTTGTGAAAATTCCCACGACATCAGTCCATATAGCTAAATTATCACCATTTAATGCTTCTGCGAGTAGTGCCGCAGAATAGTCTGAGCCACCTCTGCCTAACGTAGTTGTATGACCTTGTGCATCTTGGCCAATAAAGCCTTGAGTAACAATCACTTTATTAGTTAATTTAGGCGCCAACACCTGTGTGCATTGTTCGCTTAACTGCTTGATATCAACAACGGCTTTACCATACAGGCTATTAGTCTTCATCACCTGCTGAACATTGAAATACTCGCCGGCAACATCAATAGATTGCAAGACCTGAGCAAAAATACGTGAGCTAAATTGCTCACCAAAGGCAAGAATCGCATCCGTAGATTTACTGGTATATTGCAATGACTGAGTTAATGCATGTTGAACAAGCTCATCAAGTAAATTATTAATTTCTTGATTGAGGCTTGATTCAACATCACTAGGTAAATGCTGTGTAATGTTTAATTGAATTTTGCGGATGTTTTCTACAATATCCTTTTGCTCATCCACTGGAACACTTTGCTGACTTAAGCGAACTAAATAATTAGTCACGCCAGCACTTGCTGAAACAACAACTAAGCGATTGCTAGTGTCGTTTTTGATGATATTGGCACAACGTAGCATTGCTTGGTAATCGGCAACACTAGTGCCGCCAAATTTGGCTACGGTTAATGATGATGTTGATTGAACTGGATTCACAAATTTCTCCCATAAAAACACTAACTATTTACTAAGCTCTTCGTGCATTTAACGAAGTTAAAGCCGAGTAAATAAGCTATTGGAAGAGCATGACTGAGTAGTTAACGAATGGATTATTTTATCTGCTTAAAAGACCTAGATATATTAAGCAGCAAAAAAACGAAACTTTTTCAGCCAGAAGCTCTCCACCTATTATTTAATGATACCTATTTATATAGGCACTATTTAACAAATACGTCAGGTGACAGCCATAAGGATTCAACCTTAGTGACCGAATATTTAAGTCCACCCCTTAAATATTCTCGGCGATAACTTCCCTCAAAAATGATCATTGGAATTGTGGTTCCTATCATTTTCTACCTAAGTTTCGCACCTCTTCTGGTACATTGAACTTTAGAGTATAAGCCCTAAACCACAATGCGGAATTATTAGACCCGATTTTGCACAGTAATGCAACAGACTTTTATAAGAGAATTACAATTAAACTTAGCAACATATATAGTTATTACTGATTTCAGCGGACTTTCAATGAAGTTACAGTTACAACAGCTATACTAACTTTAGCCGTTAAGAAAATATAAACAGGTAACTTAACGATCTGACGAAGGTATGTCGTTGAATAAAATGTTAATATTAACTCTCCTCACAATTACAAAATCAATTTTGTAAAACCTGCCAAAGGAAACCATATGAGCGAAAATAAAGAAAGCACTGACGAGGAGCTTGTTAACGAGCCTGTTTATGAAACTGATCACCAAGTTGGTGAACATAATGTTGAAATAATGGGCATGGATTTGCACAACCCAGTCTTTTTTTCTTCAGCCCTTTTAATCGTCTTATTTGTCTTTTTAACCTTGCTGTTTCCAGAGTCTGCCAAGCAAGCCTTTGATGCATCTAAAAGCTGGTCAATCAATAATTTTGATTGGCTATTTCTTGTTAGCGGCAACATATTTGTGCTTTTTTGTTTTATGATCGTTATTTCCCCCCTAGGTAAAATTCGACTTGGAGGTAGTGAAGCAAGTTCACAATTTAGCGTATTGTCATGGTTTTCGATGCTTTTTGCCGCAGGTATGGGTATTGGCCTGATGTTTTGGAGTGTCGCCGAGCCTGTTGGTTATTTTACCAATTGGTATGGAACCCCATTGAATACCCTTGAAGGAACTCCCGAAGCAGCCAAAATGGCTATGGGTGCAACAATGTTTCACTGGGGATTACATCCATGGGCTATTTATGCCGTCGTTGGTTTATCTTTAGCCTTCTTCAGCTTTAACTGCAAAATGCCATTAACAATTCGGTCTGCATTTTTTCCTTTATTAGGGGAGCGCGTTTGGGGTTGGCCTGGTAACATTATTGACACAACCGCAGTGCTCGCTACTATTTTTGGACTGGCAACTTCTTTAGGTTTTGGCGCTCAACAAGCCGCCGGTGGCTTAAATTTCTTATTTGATATTCCTAATACCATCAATACGCAAATAGCGATAATTTTTGCCGTTACTATCATTGCTATATTTTCAGTCGCTCGAGGCATTGACGGCGGGGTTAAAGTATTAAGTAATATAAATATGTCATTGGCCATGTTACTGATGTTGTTTGTTATTTTAACAGGCTCAACTGTCGCCATTATTAACGGTGTTGGCACAACACTACTTGCTTACGCTGAAAACATTATTCCGTTAAGCAACTGGATAGGCCGAGAAGATGAAACCTTCTATCATGGATGGACGGTATTTTATTGGGCTTGGTGGGTATCTTGGTCTCCCTTTGTCGGCATGTTCATCGCAAGAATTTCACGCGGTAGAACCGTACGTGAATTTATTTTAGCAGTACTATTTGTGCCTACTTTACTAACATCTGTATGGATGGCAACATTTGGCGGCATGGGTCTTGAACAAGTTCAAAATGGTATCGGGCAATTAGCCAACGGTATTAGTGATAGCTCCTTAGCCCTATTTCAAATGTTAGAAAATTTACCCTTAACTAATATCACCTCCTTTTTAGCTATTGTATTAGTATTAGTTTTCTTTATTACTTCATCCGACTCAGGATCTCTAGTAATAGATAGTATTACTGCCGGTGGAAAGTTAGATGTTCCGCTTCAACAACGAATTTTCTGGGCTTCTATGGAAGGGGTTATTGCTGCGGTATTATTGTTCGGCGGCGGTAAAGATGCCTTGGGTGCGCTACAAGCTGCGGCGATAACAGTGGGACTGCCATTTACTTTACTATTACTTGTCATGTGTCTAGGTCTGTTACTTGGCTTAATAAAAGAGTTCAAAAAACTAACCTAGCGAAAAAATATATTTTTAAAGAATGAGCTGATTCAAAAGTAAATATAGCTGAGCAGCTCATTGAAATACTTGTTATAGTCAATAAATCTCAATGTTGTAGGTAAGTTAGCAAAACTTTATGGAACTATTTCTTCTTAAAAAAATCATCACCGTCTTTATCATGCCTATTAATATAGTGCTGTTATTGCTTCTTTATGCACTATTTATTCATAGTAAAAAACCAAAGCAGAGTATCAGAAGCTTGTCTTTAGCCATTATTATCTTGTTCTGCAGCTCCTTTCCACCATTTTCAGATATGGTAATGACGGCTATTGAAGATGATTATCCGCCCTATGTTCATTCAGGAAAATCTGTAGATTACATTGTTGTACTTGGCTGTTGGCATGATACTAATGATGAACTACCAGTAACTAGTCAACTCGCTAATTGTTCATTACAGCGTATGGTTGAAGCACTACGCATTTATCAACTCCATCCTGAAGCGAGAATCATTACTTCTGGCTCTGGTGGCTCAAATCCTGTATCAAACGCTGAAGCGGTTAAACAGTCATTGATATTATTAGGTGTAGCTGAACAAAAATTAATTACAGAAAACTTTCCAAAAGATACTGCCGAAGAAGCAGAGCTAATTGCGCCTAGAGTACAAGGCACACAAGTGGTACTAGTGACCAATGCAGATCATATGCCAAGGTCCATCAATTATTTTCAAGAACAAGGTGTCTTCCCCATAGCCGCACCAACTGGGTATTGGGTGAAAAATCCTGATAGTAATAAGGGCTGGGCATACTATGCACCGAGCAGTAAGAAGTTATATCAAAGCACTATTGCCTGGTATGAAAATTTAGGGCTGCTAGTGCAATGGGGTAAGTCGTTATTCAGCTAAAAGATTACTAATCGCAATACTCAGTTAAAAAGCTAAACTATAAAACTTAAACTGGATTATCAATATCGACAAAGAGCACTTCAATACCGTGCTCTTTGGCTAGATGTTCACCTAAAGCTTTTATGCCGTAACGCTCTGTAGCATGATGACCGGCAGCAAAAAAGTGTATATCCATTTCATGAGCTATATGTGTGGTTTGCTCTGACACTTCGCCTGTTAAAAAGGCATCTATTCCCTGCTCTGCCGCTAGTTCGATATAACCTTGACCACCACCAGAACACCAAGCAATAGTTTTTATTGGTTTGTTGCTTGGCGGTGCAATATGTAGACATTCTCGCTCAAGAGTATTATTAATGACCTGTGCTAAATCGTCACCACTATAAGTAGTGTCGAAGCAACCCCGCATAGCAACGCTAACAGGATTACCCTGCTCCAGCGGAGATACATCACCAATAGCGAATATCTTAGCAAGTTGTGCGTTATTTCCTAAGCTAGGATGAATATCCAACGGTAAGTGATAAGCAAATAAATTAATATCATTGACCAACAATGCTTTGATTCGATCGTGCTTCATACCACGAATGACATAAGATTCATTTTTCCAAAAGTAACCGTGATGCACAAGAATAGCATCAGCTTTTTCACTAATAGCACGCTCAATAAGTGCTTTAGAGGCTGTGACACCAGTGACAACCTTATTAATCGTTTCAGTACCCTGAACTTGCAAACCATTTGGAGTGAAGTCTTTAATTTGCTCTGGTTTTAATAAGCCGTGTAGGTATTGCTCAAGTTCATTTGTAAGCATTTATGTTAATCCAGTAATAAATTTTGATTATCATACTTGATCATAAATTTTTTTACACCCCAGTAAACATGGTGTTCCATAGGAATTTGACTGTTTATCATTGTTTAAATTAATTCCACCAACCAAATTGCATACATTATACTCACTGGCCTTTAGTCTAATGTGCTAAATTTTTTGTTTCATGACATGAAAGTTTTTGATATAACTTTTGCAACCAATATTTACCTTTAACAACAGCTCGTTATCATTTTGTTATCAAGCTGTTACAGGTCGAATCTTGGTATTAAAAATAACTATAAATAAATCAAAAGGAACATGTTATGAGCTCTAAAATGAGGAAGAAGCATTTACTTGCGCTAAGTATTTCAACGGCATTATTTGCAGGTCAAAGTTTTAGCACACTCGCTGCTGAAACCGAAGAAGTAGAAAGGATTGAGATAACCGGCTCACATATCAAGAGAACCAGCATGGAGGGACCTTCTCCTGTCTCAAGCTTATCACAAGAAGATATTCAAAAATCTGGTGTAACAGACCTTATTAGCCTGTTTACTAAATTACCCATTTCCGGACAAGGAACCTTCTCAACCCAAGCAAACAGTAGTGATGACACTGCCAATGGTGGCTCTTCTGTTTCTTTACGTGGTTTAGGTGCCGATTCAACACTCATATTAATCAATGGTCGCCGCGTATCGGTATCACCTTTTGCCAAAGGCATAGATACCGCCTTTGTTGATATCAATAACATTCCTCTTGCCGCTATCAAGCGTGTCGATATTTTAAAAGATGGCGCCTCAGCAACTTATGGCTCTGATGCTGTTGCTGGTGTGATTAACATTATTCTAAGAGACGATGTTGACGGTGCTGAAATAACAGCAAAAATGGGTGCAACTGCCGACGGCGGTGGTGAAGAGCAAAGTGTCAGCTTAGTTTTTGGTAATAACACAGAAAAGACCAGTCACACCTTTATTTTAGAATATTTTAACCGTGAAGAAGTACTCTATTCAGACAGAAGCTATTCAGCATCAGCAAACCAAGCGGCACGTACTGGCGATCCTGACGCGGTCGACTTTCGAAGCTCAGCTGGTATTCCTGGTACTATCGCTTTAGCTGATGATCCTTCCAACAGGCTCATCGATATGTACGGGAATGATACCTGTTCTCCAGAAGATCAAGATTTCGAAAATAACCTCTGTCGTTATGATTATGCCCCCCATATGAGCATGATTCCAGCATCAGAAAGATTTAGCTGGAACTATATGGGTAAATATGAAATTAATGACACCATTCGAGCTTTTGCCGAGTTAAACGGCCAAAACTCTAAATCAACCGTTCGTGGTGCTGGTAGCCCTAGTTTCAATGAATTAACTATGGATGGTGATAATGAGAATCATCCCTTTGCCGATATGCCAACACATGAATTCTATCAACAAGATTTAACTATGCGTCGTAGAACCGTTGACATAGGAAACCGTGAGAAACGTGTTGATTCAGATTACTATCGTGCAATTTTAGGTCTGCAAGGCGAAATCAAGGATTGGAGCTGGGAAGCAGCTTATAGCTATATTAAAAGTAGCTCTGTCGAGCGAGGTGTTAATGGTTTCCCTAATAAGCGCCGCACTCAAGAAGCAATAGATAGCGGTTTATGGGACCCATTTGAGCCATCAAGTAACTCTCAAGAAGCATTAGATTACATTGAAACCACAACGACTCGTGTCGGTAAATCAACCATGGAATCACTTGATTTCAAAATATCCGGTGCATTGATGGATATGCCAAGTGGTGAATTAATGCTAGCTGTTGGTACCGAGTATCGAGAAGAGTCGATTAGTGATAACCCTGACGATCAATTCTTACGTGGTGAAGTATTTGGTACTGAAGCAACACAAGCCAACGGCTCGCGAGATAACTTAGCTATTTTTGGTGAATTAGCTATTCCAGTCATTGATGATTTAGAAATCCAATTAGCCGTTCGTTATGAAGACTATAGTGACTTTGGTACTACAACCGATCCTAAGATTTCATTTTTATGGTCGCCAACCGATGACTTTAGTTTACGTGGTTCATATGGCACCGCTTTTAGAGCACCATCCCTGCATCAATTAGGCTTAGGCCGTACAGATGAGTCACCAAACTTAGTTGATACACCTCGCTGTGATGCTATTGGTGATCAAGATAGAGCCTGTGATTCACAAGAATATACTACAGTATTTGAAGGTAACTCAGGGTTAGGTCCGGAAGAATCAAAAAGTTATAATTTAGGTGTCATATATAATATCACCGCTGATTTAAACTTTACCGTTGATTATTACAACTATGATATTACCGATATTATCGATTCTGATACTCAAAATCTTGTCAATAATTTTGGATTAGATCCAAATATTGTAGAACGCCGTGCAACAAGTATTCCTAACGACCCCGGTGAAGTTATTCAAATCAATGATAGTTACCAAAACATTGGTGATTTACAAACATCAGGCTTTGACTTAGATGTTAGATATAACTTAGATACTAATGCTGGTAGCTTTAAGTTTGGCTACGTACTTAACTATGTACTTAGTTTTGAAGATTACAAAAATACCAAAGAAGGTGGCTTTGAACAGCCACAAATGCGCTGGACGACTTCTGTTGATTGGTTGCTAAACGACTTTGGTGCTCGAGCAGCAATAAACTACATTGACTCATTTGAGCAAGAGGCGTCATTAAAGTTAAGCCAAAAAGTTGATGCTATGGTAACACTTGATGCTTCGATGAATTACTATGGTTTTGAAGACTTAGTATTGACTGTCGGTGCAACAAACTTAACCAATGAAGAGCCGCCGTTTGCCTATCATGATTTTATGGGCTTTGCTGTAAACGTACATAGTGGTCAAGGCCGCTTTGCGTACGCACAAGCTACCTATAAATTTTAGAAGCTAACACTAAATAAGGTCTAAGATTCTTAATCACTAAAAAAGCAAAATCGCTAATCACGATTTTGCTTTTTTTATCTCTGAAATAACGTTATCAAAAGCCCAAGCACCAATTATTACTTAATCACCTTAGATTTGTGTGATCTCATACTAGTCACTTTTACAGGTTGAAATCCTGATCTTATTTGCCACTTAGGCTTAATAGGTGTTAACGGTAAAACCCTTTTTTTAGCAACAATGACATAAACTGAACCTAGTGCAGGTAAATAATTTTTTGCAAAATTATGCCAATTTCCTTGTAAACTATCCTTTGATACCTTTCCCGTTAAGCCACTATGTAAACAGCGTTGGTCAGCTAAAATTTCAAAGCCCATTAAGTGTAACCAATCTTTGACTCGCATTGGCGTAAAAAAATGTTCATTCCAAGGTGTTTGGCTACGCCTATAAGGTAAGATCCGGTTTAGACCAGCAAGGCTTAAGGGATTAAAGCCAGTTAAGACCAAATAACCATTAGGGATCAAGACTCTGTTGGCCTCACGTATAACATGGTGAGGGTCAAGAGAAAACTCAAGAGTGTGGCTTAACAAGCAAACATCAACACTATGCTCTTGTAATGGTAGGTCATCAATATCACCAACGACATTAGCTAAATCATTTTTAGCCATGATACTAACCTGATGATTAATCATGCAATCGGGTATATCAATTTCGCTACTCAGCGCACCAAGTTTAACTAAATGATAGCCAAAAAACTTCTGCCACCAAGGGGCAAGCTCCAGCTCTATTGCTTTTTTAATAACCTCTCCACTAGGCAGTGACTGCCATGAGATCGGGTAATGGGGTTGTCGAAAAGCTAAGGCTGGCTTCATAGAGTCTTCTTTTAAGCTTATTGTTTAAAGTGTATTGTGCAGGTAAGTGTTATCATACCCCTCAATACAGTAATTATATTAAGGCTCGAATAAGCTAAGTATATAACTAACTCAAGGTAAAATCTTATATGACTAATAATCACGGCGTAGTTACAGCAATAAAAGCCTTTAATGATAACTATATATGGGCATTAGCAAATACGAGTAATGACAATGTAGCACTCGTAGATCCCGGTGATGCTTCTGTCTGCATCGATTATCTACTGCATAATAATCTGGTGCTATCTGAAATTTTAATTACTCATCATCACAGCGATCATGTTGGTGGTATCAAAGGTCTTCTTGATTTTGCAAAAACTAAAGCATGGCCTGTTACGGTTTATGGTCCCTCAAATGAAAATATTGCCCTACTTGATGTAAAGCTTAAAGAAAATGATGAAGTTAACTTAACCGGGCTAGGCCTACAGTTTTCTGTGCTTGACTTACCTGGTCATACTAAGGGGCATATAGCTTACTTTGATGATAATATTTTATTCTGTGGTGACACTTTATTTTCAGGTGGCTGTGGTCGGTTATTTGAAGGTACACCTAAGCAAATGCATCACTCAATAGCTAAATTGGCGAATTTGCCCGATGATACCCTAATATATTGCGCACACGAATACACTCAAGCTAACTTAACTTTTGCTTTGGCCGTAGAGCCAAATAACGCTGCATTGCATAATTATGCAGAGCAAGTCAAAGTAAAACGCCAAAACAATGAATCTACTATACCTAGCAATATCGCACTAGAACAAAAAATAAATCCTTTTATGCGTTGTCATGAAGAAGCAGTAAAATCTGCTGCAGAGCAATATAGTAAAGCCATTCAAAATAGCGAAATTGATGTATTTTCAATAATAAGATCATGGAAAAATAACTTTTAATCGCTATTTATCAAAAGATTTATAGTCAGGTTAATTACAACTATTGGCTAATTATGCTAGTGTGGTAGGCCGTTTTTATCTCCGCTGATTTTACTGGTTGTGCATGAAGTATTTATTATTACCCGTTGTAGTTTTTTTAGCCGGCTGTCAAAGCCTTCCCTCAAATGATGAAACTGCTGTTGCTGACTCGCAGATTGAAACTGCAGATCCAAGTGAGATCAATCAAGCGCTGTTAGCAGATGAAAGCATTGATGTTATTCACCCTATCGCTGATGTCGAATTCTCACTGAAAGATAAAAAAGAAGTTGATGAAAATAACATATGGCCAAGAATTCAAAGCCAGCTAACTTTTGATATTCCTGAACAAAAACGCCTTATTTCCCAACGAAACTGGTATGTAAAACACCCAAGTTATTTAAAGCGTGTTGCTAAACGTGCAGAGCCTTTTCTTTTTTATATTGTTGATGAATTAGAAAAAAATGATATGCCCATTGAATTGGCATTATTACCTGTAGTTGAAAGTGCTTTTGACCCCTTTGCCTATTCTCATGGTCGAGCATCAGGTATGTGGCAATTTGTACCAGGTACTGGTGATCGCTTTGGCATGAAACAAAATTGGTGGTATGACGGTAGACGTGATGTTGTAGCCTCAACTGAAGGTGCGATTAAATACCTTAAATACCTAAATAAATTCTTCGATGGCGACTGGATGTTAGCATTAGCTGCTTATAATTCAGGTGAAGGCCGGGTAAGAAATGCAGTAAGAAAAAATAAACGCTTAGGAAAGCCGACCGACTTTTGGTCATTAGATTTGCCAAAAGAAACCCGTGCTTACGTGCCAAAGTTATTAGCATTAGCTGATATTATTAAGCGCCCACAAGACTTTGACCTTACTCTATACCCAATTGACAATAAGAGTGTTTTGAGTCAAGTCGACATAAAGTCACAACTTGATTTAGCCAAAGCAGCAACATTAGCAGGTCTATCTTTAGCTGAGCTGCAGCGCTTAAATCCCGGCTTTAATCGCTGGGCCACTGATCCTGAAGGGCCACACCGCCTATTATTACCTTCACATACAGTAGAGAAGTTTGAGCTAAGCCTGAGCAAATTAAGTAAAAATGATCGATTAGCTTGGCAACGCTACAAAATTAAAAGTGGCGATAACTTAGGTGTTATTGCCAATAAGTTTAATACCCGCATTGATTTAATTCAGCAAGTTAATAATATCAACGGTAACCAAATTCGTGCAGGCAAACATCTACTTATTCCAGTTGCCGCTAAATCTCTCGATAGCTATGTATTCTCACAAGAGCAGCGCATCGCTAAAAAACAAAGTAGACCAGGAAAAGGTCATAAAATCACTCATACGGTGAAATCAGGTGACAATTTATGGGATCTAGGTCGAAAGTATAAAGTGAATAGTAAAAGCATTGCTGCATGGAATGGTTTTGCACCTAGAGATACTTTAAAGTTGGGTCAAAAATTAGTTGTTTGGCAAAAAGATGTAAGTAAATCAAACTATGTTAATGCCAAAAATAGTAATAATGTAGAAAATGCCATTATGCGTAATATCACTTATAAAGTACGCCGTGGTGACTCTTTTGCCCGTATAGCGGACAAGTTTAACGTTAGTATTAGTGACATAGAGCGCTGGAACAAGCTAGACCGAAATAAATATTTACAGCCTGGTCAACGATTGAAACTATCTGTTGATGTGACTAATAATATTTAATTATTCATTGATTAAATCACTTAACAAAAAAGCGAGCTAACCAGCTCGCTTTTTTGTTCCGACTTGTTAATTTAAAGAGCTAGACTCATGAATATAAACAGTCAGTTATAGTCTCTGGCTAGTGAAGTCGATGAAGGATGTTTGCTCGCGACCTTTAAGCTCAACAGTTATCCATAAACGCCAAACCATCTGTTCTTCACTACAATTAGCCAATAGGCTTTGTGCTAAGAATATATTGCTTTCTTTCTCTTTTTCAAAGAACACTGGCACTTTTCCCATAAACATTTCTTTACCTTCTAGATAAGCAGAAACTTTTGTTATACGCGGCTCTGTGACATTTCTCACAAGTTGGCTGATTTCGATAACAAAGGGCAACTCAGTTTTAACTTTACCTCCTAACTGATACTGAGAAAACTTGACTGTAAATTGTGCTAGCTCTGTCGTTATTTCACATTGAGATTGACTGCCAATACACTGCGCTATTGGCAACTTTTTCGCTGTTACACTGCCCTGTTCAATAATAGGCTTACATGCGCTGATAAATAATAAACTTGCTATGAGGGAGAGGGATTTAATCACAATAAAGGCTACTTGCTTTGATAAAGTTGTTATTATCCACTAACGTCAGTAAACTAGCTAGCCTTAGTATTGTCTACATTTAAGTTAAATTTTCAAGAAAGATGTCCTTATCTCATAAATCGGAAAATAAAACAGTCACACACACATCGACACATTATGTTGACTGTGATAATTGTTCAATGCAGTCAGTCTGTAAACCGATCAATTCTGGTGAGCAAAGCTTTGATTTAACGAGTAACTATTTGACCCGAAGAGTTCCTGTTAAT
>Ga0105356_10002244_pt1 | contig 19306 bp, 15 predicted proteins | sample GOMGulsemesocosm_3_FD_83502 | JGI IMG/M metagenome (GOLD analysis project Ga0105356, IMG submission 83502) | Methane-oxidizing microbial communities from mesocosms in the Gulf of Mexico - GOM9D Gulf of Mexico | ecosystem: Environmental > Aquatic > Marine > Cold seeps | place: Gulf of Mexico... | reverse complement strand
CGAAGTAGCAAAGAATGCTTCAAATGTATCCCACTCAACACAATTAGCAAAGTCTTCCTCAAGTGAAGCTATCGAACAATTATCCATCACCGTAAATGACCTAAACCAATTAGATAATGAAATTTCTCAGGCAAGCAAAGTTATAACATCCCTAGCACACGACTCTAATGAAATAGGGACAGTACTTGAAGTGATAAGAGGAATTGCCGAACAAACAAACTTGTTAGCACTTAATGCAGCTATTGAAGCAGCAAGAGCTGGGGAGCAAGGACGTGGTTTTGCTGTAGTAGCTGATGAAGTTAGAACACTTGCATCCAAAACCCAAGATTCAACGGCAAATATAGAAAACATTATAATAAACCTTCAAACAGCATCAAATGAAGCGGTAGCTGCAATGTCCAAGAGTAGAAAAGTATGCGAGCATACTTTAGAGGGTGCCCAAAAAACTTCCCTAGTCATCGATGATATGAGTTGTGAAATTGATAGCATAACGCAGATGACAGAATTGATCGCAACATCTGTTGAAGAACAATCCTCAGTTTCTCTTGAAATAAGTCAAAATGTCACACAGGTTAACGATGTTGCCTATGAAAACTCGTCAAGTGCTGAGCAAGTATCAACAGCCAGTAAAGATATTAGTCAAGTTGCTGAAATATTAAATCAACTTGCTTTAAAGTTTAAAACGGCTTAATTATCACAAAACCAATTGCACTATTTTAGTGATTAATTATTTGTGCAATGCACAAATTTGGTGTTACAACTTTAACCTTACAATTCCAAACAAGCCTAAGCCATTGAATTAATTAACAACTATTCAGTTTAAAACGTAGGCATTGTAATTGCTGAGGTATTACCAACAAAAACTTAAAAAAGAGAAATACATGAAAAACGCACTTTTAACAACCACGTTTTCGTCAATACTTTTAACGAGTATTATGTCATTCAATGTAAACGCCGTAGAGGGGCTGTCAGCAAATGTAGCTGCAACTAGTAACTATTTATGGCGTGGTCTGGAGCAAACGAATGGAAACTCTGCTGTTTCAGGTGGAATTGACTATGCTGCTGACAGTGGTTTCTATCTTGGTACTTGGGTATCAAATGCAGAATGGGCTGATTCAATGACTTATGAGTTAGACATTTACGGTGGATTTTCTGGTGAAGTTGATAGCCTGAGTTATGATATTGGCTTTGTTCATTACGCCTATCCAGATAGCGCTGATGACGTAGACTTTACTGAAATTAATGCCAGTGTATCATTTGGTGCATTTTCATTTGGTTATGCTGTATTAGCAGATGCTGAAGGTGTAGATTTTGGTGATGATTCTTATATCTCAGCTGCTGCTGAATTTGAAGTTGCTTCCGGCGCCTCACTCACACTTAATATTGGTGCCGGTACTGACGATTTTTATGCTGGTGAATCATTTGTGAATTATGGCGCAAGTCTAAGTAAAAACGGTTTTACATTTGGCGTTTCTAAAACAGACCTTAATGAAGATGATACTAAATTCTTTGTATCTTATGCGGTAGATATCGATCTTTAAATAATACATTAGAAAATGGTTTGTGCACTAGCCTAGCAAATACTAAGTGTGCAAACTCCCCCCACTATTTATCTCATTTATTTAAAGTTCGGCAAAGAAGTCAATGAACTAATGCAAACTGAAAAGCTTGCATTAGTTCATTGACTATCGTCTACTGAGATCCTATTAAAAAGGATCATTCATAATGACGGTTAAATTATTAGATACAGTGAAAAGTGTTGCTTCAGCATTTTTAGGTGTGCAAAGTAATAAAAATAGAGAGCGTGACTTTAGCGAAGGTAAGTTTAGTCACTTCGTTATCGTTGGCTTTATAGGTGTTGTTTTATTTGTTGGTACACTTATTACAGTTGTTTCTTTAGTGATTGATTAATAGATATATCAAGTTCTATTTATAAAGAGCGAGTAACTCACCAACTTTTTTACGGTTACCCGTTTTCTGACTTATCGTACGAGCAACTTGAATCTTTTTAATTTTCGCTGCGCCGCTGTATATTTTACGTGTCCAAATAGTATCGTGATTACTCACCAAAACAGATACTTTCTTTTTAGCAATGATCTCTTCAGAGGCATTAGCTAAATCGGCTTGCTCATCTAAGCCAAAACCATTGCCAGCATAACTAGTAAAGCTTGCCGTTTTGCTCAAGGGTACATAAGGAGGATCGCAATATATCACATCGCCATCTGCAGCTCTGCTAATCGTTTGACGATACCCTTCACACACAAAGGTCGCATTTTTAGATTTTTCTGCGAAGAATAATAATTCAACTTCAGGGAAGTAAGGCTTTTTATATTTTCCAAACGGAACGTTGTAGCCACCCGATTTATTGTATCGACATAAACCGTTATACCCATGCCTGTTTAAATAGAGAAATAATAATGCGCGGAAATATTTGTCGCTGCTAGCATTGAACTCGGCACGTAGCTGGTAATAGCGTTCGGCTTCATTATTTTCAGGGCAAAAGAGTTTTTTCGCATCAGCGATGTATTTTTGTGGAGTCGATTGAATGATTTGATAAAGGTTAATCAAATCCTGATTAATATCATTTAAAATATAGCTTTTATGATTACTGTTCAAAAAAACAGAGCCTGCACCAACAAAAGGTTCAATTAAGCAATCGCCTTTGGGTAACATTTTATTGATCACATCGGTTAGCTTGTATTTACCGCCAGCCCATTTTAAAAATGCTCGATGTTTCTTAACCATTCAACCAAAGTCCTAATACGACATTTTTTTGTCACAACATTTACTAGGCGCGAATTGTATCCTGTATTGAAGCTTATTGGGAGCGTTGAAAGGTGTTGATTTCATTATTAACCGCAGTTATTGATTTTATCCAAGGCTCTCTGATTTGAATCGTCTCTGGTAATAACAATAATGCTTGTTGGGCTAATGCTTTTGTCGAGTATACTTCTGAGGTAACTAACAATAAATTATCGTTATTAAATAGACGGAAATAACTATGGAATTGGTTATCTAAATGCTCATTTATAAACTCATTAAATGTAGCCTTTTGCATAAAACCTGAAATTTGAATTACAAATCCCTTTTGATACTTTAGAAAATATTCACTATCGACTTTACCAAATACCGTTAATGGTTTCGTACTCTCAGCACTCTGAACTTGAATACTATCCAACAGGATATTTTCTTCAATCGTTGCAGGAGTTAAAGCTGGAGTAACTGCTATCTTACTTTGTAAAAGATCAGGCTTAATGCTTTTTGACTCTTCTATCTCTAGTGACTTATCCTGCTTATTATTTTGAACATCTGACGCGTGTGCAACTATTGAATTAATTGTATTGGCAAGTGCTCTAGCTTTTATAATTACATCCGTAGAATTATCAGGTGCCTCGATGGCACTCAAAATATCCTGAGGCAATGCTTGTTCTAACTCTTTATTCTCTTTTTTAATTACTGTTGCTTCAGGCAACTGATTCATCAACGCAAGGTATATGTCTTTTCTTGTTGCTGTTTGGGGAGTTTCAACAATAGTACTGCTAATGATTTCTTCCTTCTCAGGCACCCTCACAAAAGCATTCTGTTTATTTGTACTGCTTGAAGCGTCACTTACTGAAAAATAGCTAAAATTAGAAAGATCGCTTTGTAAGATATATACCAAGGCAAAGAGTAAAGATACAGCTAAGAAAACTAATGATGACAATAGTTTCTTCTTAGCGGTAAATTCAAAAAATAAAGTCTTAGGTTTAAATAATTTTGAATTCAATGATAGCAATTGCCCTGTTTGAGCTGACAAAATTGAAAGGTTCTTTCTAAATAATCCGTTGTTGTTTGCTACCGTAACTCCAGCCTGTGGTAAGCCTAGCATTAGCACGCTAATTTGATAATTTGCTTTTTTGGCTATTTCAGCAAGCTGACATAGCTCATGAATAATCTGTAATGACAATAAATGCGCATTTTCAACAACAATACTCAGTGGTTGTCTATTTTTCTTGGCTAGGTTTATTAAGCTAACTGCAATTGATTGTTCAGGATCAAATAGCTCATCAGTAAATAGCTGTTCGATTAAGCGACAGCGCACTTGAATATTATTTAATTTAGGAGAAATACTGATAAAAGCGGCGTTATTATCACTGGGTAAAGCGCCAAGAAATTGATTAGCTACAGTTGAGCAATGTGCTAATTGATCATCAACAACTAAAATGGCCTGTTTCGAAAAACGAAGAATATAATCGATACGCGCATTAGCACTAATTTTGGTTATACTATTGAGTGTATTTTCAGAGTCAATAGATTGTGCTAATGCAGACATGTTTCACCTTTCTGATCTAAATTACAGAATTTGCTGAAGCATGCCCTCACTTACATCGTCACGCATTTCTGACTGGCCTATCGCCGTCGGTACAATAAAACGCAGCTTACCAGCCAAGTTTTTCTTATCACGACGCATATGTTTGATAAATTCATCAAAGCCCATATTTTCTGGCGCATCTAATGGTAAATCAAAAAAGCTCAGTAGTTGTTCAATACGACGAAGATCTGACACTTCGAGCAAATTCATTGCTACTGCTAACTTAGCAGCAAGTACCATGCCAGTAGAAACAGCTTCTCCATGAAGCCATTTACCGTAACCTTGCTCTGCTTCAATTGCATGACCAAAAGTATGGCCCAAGTTCAACAAAGCACGAACACCTGCTTCGGTTTCATCTGCGGAAACAATATCAGCTTTACATTGACAGCAAATTTCGATCATTTCGATTAATTTACTTTGAACACCTGATTTTATCTGCTCTTGGTTTAACTCAAGCCAATTAAAAAAGTCAGCATCGCCAAGAATGCCGTATTTGATCACTTCAGCCATACCCGCATTAAACTCTCTAACGGGGAGTGTAGTTAAGCTATCAATATCAATAATAACCGCTTTAGGCTGATAAAAAGCACCAACCATATTTTTGCCAAGCGGATGGTTAATGGCAGTTTTACCACCAACTGAAGAGTCTACCTGTGATAAAACGGTCGTTGGTACTTGAATAAAGTCAATTCCTCGCTGATAACATGCAGCAGCAAAGCCAGTAATGTCACCAATAACACCACCGCCTAATGCAATCAAGGTAGTATCACGACCATGACCGTTGGCTAATAAGTGCGACATTATCTTATCAAAATTGGTTAAGCTTTTTTCAGCTTCACCATCGGGTAGGATTAGTTCATCAACAGAATAATCTGCTAATTGGGACTTTAGTTTTTCTAGATATAGTGGGGCAACAATATTGTTAGATACAATACAAATTCGTTTTGCACGGATATGTTTTGACAGTAAATGTTTTTCAGACAACAAGTTACTGTCAATATAAATGGGGTAACTGCGTTCCCCCAAGTCAACGGATAAAGTTGCCATATATTAAAAGTCTAATCGCTCAACTATTTTATTAGCAACAACTTTGGCACTTTGATCATCAGTTTGTACAATAACATCCGCAATCTCTTCATATAACGGATTACGATCGACAGCTAAGTTTTCTAATACTGTACGTGGGTCAGCTGATGTTTGAAGTAAAGGTCGACGACGATCACGTTGAGTACGAGCAACTTGTTTATCGATAGTAGTTTCTAAATAAACAACAATGCCACGTGCTGACAAGCGGTTACGTACTTGCGCACTAATAACTGAACCACCGCCAGTAGCTAATACAATACCTTGTCTTTCAGACAAGTCTTCAATAACGCCTTCTTCGCGTTTACGGAAACCTTCTTCGCCTTCAAGATCAAAAACCCAAGCGATATCTGCACCAGTGCGTCGCTCTATTTCCTGATCAGAATCAAAAAATTCTAAGTGCAGCCTATCAGCTAACTCTCTACCAATGGTGCTTTTGCCTGCGCCCATCGGGCCTACAAGGAAAATGTTACGTTTTTCTGCCATGAGATTAATCTAATACTCGTTAAATATTGCGTTTACAGGTAAGAGGGAACCTCCCTCGAAAATTTTAAGGGCGTAATTATCGCAATTGTTAGGTGTAGATTGCAAGTAAGCGATTAACAAAAATCGAATTACTTGCAAATTAATTTAAAATCGTTCTGTAACTATGCGTGGTGTAACAAAAATTAATAACTCTTTTTTCTCGTTAAAGTTGGTACTGTTTCTAAACATCCAGCCAAAATATGGAATATCACCCAAAACAGGTACTTTAGAAACGGTACTTATTATCGATTGTTGATAAATTCCACCTAAAACGATAGTTTCTCCGTTATTGACTAAAACTTGGGTACCGATGCGTTGGGTATCAATGGCTGGAGCTGATCCGCTTTCGACATCAGACACAGTATCTTGTGTTACAACTAAATCCAAAATAATTCTATCGTCTGGTGTTATATGTGGAGTTACGGTTAAGCTTAATACCGCTTTCTTAAACTGAGTCGTTGTTGCACCGCTAGATGAGGCCTCTTGATAAGGTATTTCTACCCCCGCTTCAATATAGGCTTCTTTTTGATTGGCAGTTGTTATTCTCGGACTCGCAATTACTTCACCTTTGTTTTCTTTTTCCATCGCACTCAGTTCAAGATCTAAGATTGTGCCATTGGCCAATCTAGCAACTTGAAAAGCTAAGCTGCCAGCAGGACTACTGACAGGTAAATTGACATTTAACTGATCAGTTAACGATGGGATAACACCTTCCGCGGCTGAACTTGCCCCTGTTAAAGTACCAGAAGTTGCAGAGTCTCCCCCAGTATTAGTTACACCCCATCGAATACCAAGCTCTTCATTAATATTGTCTTTAACTGTTACCATACGTGATTCAATAACAACTTGTTTCACGGGAATATCTAATACACTAACCATACGTTTGATATCTTCAATACTTTGAGCCGTATCTCTGATCAATAAAGTATTGGTTCTATCATCAACACTGACACTACCTCGGGAAGATAGAATGCTATTGTCGTTACTCTTAACTAAGGCAGCAAAGTCTGCTGCTTTTGCATAATTAACCTGTACATATTCTGAATACAGCGGCGCTAATTCAGCTACTTGCTGTTTCGCTTGCAAGCTTTTGGCTTCACGAGCAGCAAGTTCATCACTTGGGGCAACCATTAAAATATTGCCGGCCATGCGTTTATCTAATCCTTTAACTTTTAAGATAATATCAAGCGCCTGATCCCAGGGCACACCATCTAACCTCAAGGTAACATTTCCAGCAACCGTATCACTTACCACCAAGTTAAACCCGTTGTAATCGGCGATTATTTGCAAAACAGTACGTACAGAAATATCTTGAAAATTTAATGAAATAGCTTTCCCTGAGAAATCACCTGAATCAGCTAAGTATCCAGGTACTTTGATTTTTTTAGCTATATTCAATGTAAAAACATTATTTTGCTGATTCTGTTTGAAAGTATAATCATCATTAATGTCGATAACTAAACGGGCATTATTCCCTATTTTGAAGGTTTCTATACTTGAAACAATAGTACCAAAATCACCTACATCTAAAGTATATAATAAATCTTCCATAATATTTGTATTATGAAATTCTACGTAAAGCTTTCCGAGCTTGTCACTTACATCCACAGCGACCATACTGTCATCAAGATAAACTAAAAGTTTCGCTTCATTATCTTGCCCCTTACGAAAATCAATTGACGCAACATTATTAATGAACTGGCTATTTAAAGGGGTTGATTCACTCAAAGAGACTGGCGTTAAACCTTTGTTTAAAACTAATGAAAAAGCTTTATCCGTTTGACTTACATCAAAAACGCCTAACTTAGTCAAATGGATAGAGGCAACTATTTTCCCAGCCAATTTTTGTACGCTGATATCTTTTATTCCAGCATGCTCAACGATTGTATTCGTTAAATTTTCATCATAATTGTTTGCGTCAAAGGTAAGCTCAATTGTTGCTGGCGATACCGTTGTTTTAACCATAGGTTGGCTAATGATATCGGAGAATGAAAAAACGATTTCCATTTCATCATTTTGAATTGTTTCGTATTTAACGCCTGTTAAATCGGCACTCAAGGCGAATGATGAAAGCAAAGTTAAGCATACTAAGTAAACATATTTTATCTTTGGGTAACACATTTGAATTTTATAACTCTTTATTTTTTTTAATAGCAACATTACTTCCTTTGCCCCTCTGTACCCGATTTTACCATAACAAGGCTCGTTTCTCGCTCAACCCAGCAACCTGCACCATCTGGAATTAATTCCATCACTTTAACATTAGTTTGGCTAACATTGGTAATGCGACCATTATACAAGCCTAAAAAGTGTCCAACCGTCACTCGATGTATACTCGCATCGGAGCCCGCTACTAGCGCCCATGTCATATCTAGTCCACTCAAAGTCCCACGCATCGATAAGTCGCTTAAAGAATATTTTTCTAATGGTTGCTTTTTCCGTTGTGGATCAGGACTCAAGCAACCAGAAACTTCCTGTATTTTTTCTTGAATAGCCTCTACCCTAGGTTTATCAAAAGGGCTTCTTAATGACTGTACTGAATAGTCAAAATGATCAAAAACTGGCACTTCTGGCATTGGTTTAATCGTTTTAGGTGTACTTGCTTGTACTTTGGCGATGTGCACTTTCAAGTCAGCCGTATCATCAAAGCAACCAGAGATTGTTAGTAGGATAAAAAGCGTTAGTATTTTTTTCATTGTACTTTCGCCTCTCTATATCGGTAAGTTTTAGCCTGTAGCTTCAAACTTAATTGATTCCCTTGCTTGGCTTTAAGATCAATATCAAAATCATGCAAAGTCACGATTCTTGGTAAACCCGCTATTTTACTAACAAAGCTACCAAACTCATGGTAAGTACCTACGACTTCCACATCAATGGGTAATTCAATATAGATTTCTTTTACCACCTCAGGCTGCCAGTTTAATTTTACAAAATTTAATCCACTGGTAGTGCCAACATGGGTAATATCGTCAAGTAACCCGGGGGTTTCATGACTTTCAGGTAAACTTTTTAACTGGGCAGCAAATAACTGTTCGGCTTCAAGCATTTGTTGCTTAAATAATTCAAGGTTCGCAGCAACGTGGTACTTTGCTTGATACTGCTGTTTAAGCTTTATTTCTTCTGCAGCCCCTGCGTCAAGTTTGACAAATTTATCACTAATTAAAAGAAAATAACCTAAAGCTAGCACAACAACTGCAATAAATACTGAAAATACCGCTTTTGCTAAAGGAGGCCATTGAGCAAGGTTGTCTAATTCAAGGTTATCAAATTGCGAGAAATCAATATTCATTATTTCTCTCCTTTAGATGCGGCATGCTCGGGTAAATCAAGTAAGCCTCTAATACGGATTCGCATTCTAAAATCACTTAATAATTTACTTTTAGCATCATTAGAAATTATCGATTCTAAAACCGTATCGGTTAATAATTCTGAATTTTCAATGTTTCGGATCATATTAGCCAAGTGGTTATTCGACTCACTTTTTCCGATAAGTTGTAAACTATTGCCCTGTTTTTCCATACGCGTCAAATAGATACCTGCAGGTACCACTTTTGCAATTTCATCTAAAACCTGTGTACCAACGTTTCGGCTACGCTGTAACTGCTCAACAACACTTGTCCTTTCTTTTAACTCACTTTTCTTTTCATTTAATAATTTAATTTGCCCTATTCGTGCATCCAATATTTTAATTTCATTTTTTAAATATTGATTTCTTGTTGATTGCCCATCAATACGTAATTGATAAAATTGGCTGATACAAAATACTATTGAAAAAGCCCCCAAAGCAATTGCAGCCAATAAGGTAAAGAATTCTCTTTGTTTGGCTTTTTCAGCTTCTTCTCGCCAGGGGAGAAGATTTATATATGCCATGGTGAAAAACTCCTTAATGCAAGTCCTGCAGCTACCATGTATTGAGATGAGATTTTATTAAGTTGTGTTTCATCAATTTTGTCTGACTTCTTCATATCAGCAAATGGGTGAGCAATTACCGTATGAATGCCTAGTTCTTCACTTAAGAGCTCTTTTATACCTTCAACCATCGCACAACCACCTGAGATAACCAAGTAATCAACTTTCTCTTTTCCACTTGATGTTAAAAACATTTGAATAGCACGACGTATTTGTTGAACTAAAATGGTGTGAAAAGGAGCTAATACTTCAAAAGTATAATTAGGCGGCAAGTCACCACTAATTTTTGCTAACTCTGCTTCTTCATGCGATTGGTTATAATAAGAAACAATCGAACGCGTAAATTGATCTCCACCAAACAATTGATCTCGGCTGTATATATGCTCGCCAGAATCTGTCACAGAAAAGAGTGTCATCGCGGCACCAATATCAACCATAGCAACAACTTTATCTGTCGCATCATCAGGCAATAATGCAAGACTCAAATCATATGAGCGACTAATGGCGTAAGATTCAACATCAATGACTTTCGCTGTAAAACCACCTGATTCTAGGGCTGATACTCTTGCCTCAACAGATTCAGTTCTGGCTGCACTAAGTAATACATTGTTTTTTGTTGGATCTGATTCATTCACATCTAATGTTTCAAAATCTAAGCTGACTTCATCAAGAGGGTACGGAATTAAGCTATCTGCTTCTATTTCAATTTGGCTAGCAAGCTCTTGTTCTGTCAGGGCAACATCCATATATATAACTTTAGTAATGACTGTTTGACCAGAGACAGCCGCAGCAGCTTGATTTACCGATGAGCCTAATTTTTTACGTAGTTTGGCCACCACATTACCAACCGCTTCAATATCTTGAATCTCCCGATCAATAATTGCTCCTCTAGGCATCGGCTCACACGCTACTGCTTCAAGGACATAACCATCACTGCTTTGTTCTATTAAAACAGCCTTCGCAGAGTGTGAACCAATATCAATTCCCACTATTAAAGAAGTTTTCTTTTTCCAGAGACTATTCAGCATAATTTTCTACTAATACAACTTATTAATCCTAATATAGGCTTTTTTGCCTGATAAATACATTTATTACATGCTTTTACAGGATATACTAGTGTTATTGAGTAATTTATAAAACACTATTGAGCATTTAGATTTGTTTTCCTTTAAAAGAATTTTAAAAATCTTCGGACTATTCGGCGCTGCTGGAGTCGTTATTTTATTTGCTTTTTATCTATCAATGAGAAGCGAATTACCCAGTGTTGAGTCGTTAAAAGACTTGCAATGGCAAACGCCAATGCAAATATACAGCGCTGATGGCTTACTCATGGATCAATACGGTGAAAAAAAACGTATTCCCTTAGCTCTTGACGAAATGCCACAGCAGCTGCTTAATGCAATTTTAGCGACTGAAGACGATAGGTTTTATCTTCATTTTGGCGTAGACCCTATTGGTATGAGCCGTGCCATTTTAGGTCAAATAATGGGGCAAAATAAAGGTGGTGCGAGTACCATCAGTATGCAAGTTGCTCGAAACTTCTTTGGTTCAACTGAACAAACTTACTCTCGAAAGCTTCGTGAAATTTTTACTACTTTTCACATTGAATACCTGCTCACTAAAGATGAAATTCTTGCTCTTTATATGAACAAAATACCACTTGGGCACCGTGCTTTTGGCTTTGGTGCTGCCGCGCAAGTTTATTACAATAAAGACGTTAAAGAATTATCTTTAGCGCAAATTGCGGTATTAGCTGGTTTACCAAAAGCACCTTCCACTTTAAACCCTATTAGCCGACCTGATCGAGCTGTCGCTCGCCGTGCAGTAGTTTTAAAACGTATGTTTGTTAGTGGTTACATCACTAGTACAGAATTAGAAGAAGCGAATAAAGCACCAGTTACTGCTAAAAAACACGGAGCAGAAATTCAACTCGTCGCTCCCTATGTTGCAGACCTTGTTAATAAAGAAATGATCAACCGTTACGGTAGAGAGCAAGCTTATACTGGTGGCTACAAAGTTTTTACTACCGTTTCTTCACATTTACAACTCGCAGCTCAGCAATCAGTAATTAATAATATTATTTCTTATGATAAACGCCATGGCTACCGTGGGCCAATTCGTTCATTAAGAACTAAACCTGAAGATTCATTGACCCCAATAGAGCAATTAACCGAAGAAGAGATAGCAGATACTTTCACACAAGTCGAAAGTTATCATTCATTGCAACCAGCAATCGTTACTGAAGTTTTTGAAAAATCCGTAAGTATTAGATTAAAGGATAACTCAAATGCCACTATTGATTGGCAGGGTATGGCTTGGGCAAGGTCTTATACTAACGACCTAAAACAAGGTGACGCGCCAAAGCAGGCAAATGAAATACTAAGCTATGGTAATGTTATCTATATAGCAGAGCAACAAGGCGAGCTCATACTAAGTCAATTACCACAAGTGAGCTCAGCATTAATTTCATTGTCGCCCGATAATGGTGCTATTCAAGCTTCTGTTGGCGGTTTCAGTTTTAAACAAAGTCAATTTAATCGTGTAACACAAGCCAAGCGACAGGTAGGATCAAATATAAAGCCCTTCTTATATTCTGCCGCATTAGACCATGGCTTTACTTTGGCAAGCTTAGTTAATGATGTACCGATAAATCAATGGGATCAAAGTACTGGGACGGTATGGCGTCCTAAGAATTCACCACCAAATTATAGTGGTGAAATACGCGTAAAACTCGCACTGGCACAATCTAAAAACGTCATTGCTGTTCGGTTACTCAGAGCGATCGGCTTAGACAAAGTGATCCCTCACATCGCCTCATTCGGTTTTCCACTCGATGATTTACCTAGAGATGAAACACTTGCCTTAGGTTCAGCCTCCTTTACGCCAATTGAAATGGCCTCAGGGTTTGCCACCTTTGCTAATGGTGGTTTTTTAATTGAACCTTACATCATCGAACGTATTGAGGACTCTTTTGGTAATATTGTTTATCAAGCTAATCCAGCTATCGCTTGTGAAGATTGTAGTGAATATTTAGCAAAAGAAGACGCCCTGAAACAGCCAGAAGATTTGACCGCTAGTTTAAATGAGCCATTGGTTCGATCAACAGTTTCCAGTGCTGAAGTATCTGACGCTTCTAATACGCAAGAGCAAGTAGATAGTACTGAACAGCCCATTAATAAAGCGGAGCGCGTGATCAGCGCACAAAATGCATTCTTAATAACTAAAGCACTCAATACTGCTATCTGGGGTGCTGACTGGTCAAATAAACCTTACTGGCAAGGAACTGGCTGGAGGGCTCAGACTTTAAAACGCCGAGATATCGCCGGTAAAACAGGTACAACCAACTCAGCTAAAGATGCATGGTTCTCTGGCTTCAGCCGTCGATTAGTCACTACTTCATGGATAGGTTTCGATGAGCCAAATCGAGAATTAGGTAGAACACGTAGCAATAGAAACTTAGGTAAAAATCAAGTTACTGGTGGTGAAGCAGGGGCAGTATCAGCACAACCGGCATGGGTCAGCTTTATGAAAGTAGCCTTAGCTGAGATTCCGAATGAACCCTTTATCCAACCAGAAGATATCATTTCTGTTCGAATAGATAAGGCAACAGGAAAATTAACTAAAAAAACAGACAAGACCACTAGTTTTGAATTTTTCTTAATCGGCACTGCGCCAACAGAATATGTTACTCAAGATAACAGCGATGAAATACTTGATGGTCAGATAAATGATCTTGAGGATGAAATATTTTAACTTTTAAACTTATTGATATAATTATTTAGGATAACAATGAAAGAAAACTCATAGAATAGCTAAATAATTCGATGGTTTTCTTTCGTTTCGATAATTCAATCTAACTTTTATCGAATTTTATAGATAAAATAGTTATTGATAATGTTTTTTCATTCGATTTTAAAATATAAAGAAAACCCTTCTATTAACAACAAGATATAAAGCACAACAAAATTTACATCTATCTTATTCTCTGAGAATAATCTTCATTTTCCTGATTAAATTTGAAAACAGCAATGAAAACTTTCACAACGAAAGAAATTTTACTTTCGTTTTGCCCCATGATCGCCTAAAATTGCGGTCTTAACCATACCCTGAACGAATATTTACATTATTGTCATACCCTAGGAGCTGACTTGCTATGACTGTTTTGCAAAAATCAATTGATTTATCTGAATACGGCATCACCAACACTGCGGAGATTATTTATAATCCTTCGTATGAATTATTATTTGCAGAAGAAACAAAATCTGGCCTTGAAGGCTTTGATAAAGGTGTAGTCACTGAGCTTGGCGCAGTGAATGTAGACACAGGGATATTTACCGGCCGCTCACCAAAAGACAAATACATTGTTCGCGATGACGTAACACGCGACACTGTATGGTGGTCTGACCAAGGTAAAAATGATAACAAACCAATGACTCAAGAAACATGGGATCATTTAAAAGGTTTAGTAACAACCCAGCTATCTAACCAACGTCTTTTTGTTGTTGATACTTATTGTGGTGCGTGTGAAACAACCCGTTTAAAAGTACGTTTTATTACTCAAGTAGCTTGGCAAGCACATTTTGTTAAGAACATGTTCATTCGCCCTTCGGAAGAAGAGCTGAAAGATTACGAACCTGATTTCGTCGTAATGAACGGTGCAAAAACAGTTAATGATAAATGGCAAGAGCAAGGTTTAAATTCAGAAAATTTTGTAGCTTTTAACTTAACTGAAAAAGTGCAGTTAATCGGTGGTACTTGGTACGGCGGCGAAATGAAAAAAGGTATGTTCTCAATGATGAACTATTACCTTCCATTACAAGGCATAGCTTCTATGCACTGTAGCGCAAATGTTGGTAAAGATGGCGATACAGCAATATTTTTCGGCTTATCTGGTACAGGTAAAACAACTTTATCAACTGATCCTAAACGCCAATTAATTGGTGATGATGAGCATGGTTGGGATGATAGCGGCGTATTTAACTTTGAAGGTGGTTGTTACGCAAAAACAATTAATCTGAGCAAAGAGAACGAACCTGACATTTATAATGCTATCCGTCGCGATGCACTATTAGAAAATGTTACTGTTGATGCTAGCGGTAAAATTGATTTTGACGATAACTCAAAAACAGAAAATACGCGTGTATCTTACCCAATCCACCACATTGATAATATTGTAAAACCTGTTTCTAGAGCTGGTCACGCTAAGAAAGTTATCTTCTTAACTGCAGATGCTTTTGGTGTACTACCACCAGTTGCTAAGTTAACCCCTGAGCAAACTGAATATTACTTCTTATCAGGTTTTACAGCAAAACTAGCAGGAACAGAGCGTGGTATTACAGAGCCTACTCCTACATTCTCAAGCTGTTTTGGTGCCGCTTTCTTAAGCTTACATCCAACTCAATACGCAGAAGTTTTAGAGAAACGTATGCAAGCAGCTGGTGCTGAAGCATATCTTGTAAATACTGGTTGGAATGGCACTGGTAAGCGTATCTCTATTAAAGATACTCGCGCAATTATTGATTCAATTCTAGATGGTTCAATTGATAAAGCTGATACTCGCACATTACCGCTATTTAATTTATGTGTTCCAACAACTTTACCAGGTGTAAATACTGACATTCTTGACCCTCGTGATACTTATCAAGATGCTGCAGAATGGCAATCAAAAGCGAAAGATTTAGCAACCCGCTTTGTGAATAACTTTGAAAAATTCACTGATACTGAACACGGACAATCATTAGTAAAAGCAGGTCCTTTACTTTAAGAACAGACTAGAACAACTCAGTACTAAGTAAAGTTCCAACCAATAAAAAACCGAATAACAACACGTTTGTTATTCGGTTTTTTTATTGAGTTTCTAATTAAGAAAAAAGGTAAAATGATTAATTCTTTGTTACTTAACTGGCAATAACACCTTAGCAGATAACCCGCCTTCTTCACGGTTTTTAAGTAAGACACGACCACCATGACTATCTACAATACGTTTTATAATCGCCAAACCTAATCCACTTCCCTCTCCACCTCTCGCTTTATCCCCTTGAGTGAAAGGCTGGAACAATCGTTCAATATCAGAGCTTGGAATACCAGGGCCGGAATCACAAACATCAATAAAAACGAATCGCTTGGTTTTATCCATACCTGACCTTATTACTATATCGTCATCACTGTAACGAATTGCATTTTGGATCAAATTAGCTATAACCCGTTTAATCGCAACAAAACGTAGAGGAATTTTTGGTAATGCTTCACCAATGAATTCAGTTTTTCTATCAGCAACTTTTTCAGCATGCACAACTTCATCAATTAATACGTTGATATCACCTAGTTCGGCTTTATCTTTATTATCTTTACGTATGTAATCGATAAATTGATCAATAATGGTATTCATATCATCGATATCGCCATCGATGCCGTCTTTAAGAAATTCATCCTGTTTGGACATCATTTCAGTTGCGAGTCGAATACGAGTTAATGGCGTTCTAAGATCGTGAGAGATACCTGCCATCAATAAGTTTCGATCATCTTCAAGCTGCTTTATACCGCGAGACATATGATTAAATGCCTGAGTTACCGCAACAACTTCAGTTGTACCTCGTTCAATAATTGGCTCTGGAAAATCACCTCGGCCTACATCCTGAGCAGCCGATTGCAAAGCTTTTAATGGTCGGTTAATTTGCCGAACAAAAAGCCAGCCGCCAATAACACTTAAACCACCAAGTAAAACTAAAACAATGATTAATGGACTATAATTGGCTTCTTCAAGACCTGTTAAGGGAATTTTCAGCCAGATATTAGGGTTTTGTGGAGGACGGATCCAAAAGAGGTATTGCTCTCCTTGGCTAATACGAACTTCAGCAGGGCCACCTAATAAAAGCGACATTTCTTCTGAACGATATTCATAATAAATGGCATCAGCTAAACCAAAGCGCACTGCATCTTCTTGTTCAAAAACTTCAATGCCAGTTTCTTTTTGAAAAGACTTCGCCATTAAAGCTCCAAGCTCTTTATCTTTAACATCAATAAACAGCACATGAACTTGCTTGGAAAGTAGCTGATTTATTTGCTGAGAATTTGGCTGAACGATGTAGATCATTATGGATACTAACGAAACAGCCTGATTGATCAGTAATAAAAAGCCTATTAATAATATAGTTTGCCCAAAAGCACTACGTGGCAATATTTTCATATTAATTAACGCTAAGCGACCGCTTTTCCTTCAGGTACAAAAACGTAACCAAGACCCCATACTGTTTGTATATAACGAGGTTTAGCGGGGTCTTCTTCTAACATACGACGTAAACGAGATACTTGTACATCAATGCTGCGTTCTAATGCTGAGTAATCACGACCACGTGCAAGGTTCATTAGCTTATCACGAGATAATGGCTCTCTAGGGTGAGTGATCAATGCTTTTAGCACCGCAAATTCGCCACTGGTTAGCGGCATATTAATATCACCTTTAAGCATTTCTCGGGTTGCGAGGTTTAATTGGTAATCACCAAATGAAATCACATTTTCTTCTTGAGAAGGAGCACCAGGAGCGTCTTGTACACGGCGTCTTAATACTGCTTTAATGCGCGCTAATAACTCTCGTGGGTTAAATGGTTTAGGCATATAATCATCAGCGCCAAGCTCTAAACCGATAATACGGTCTACTTCATCACCTTTCGCTGTTAACATAACAATTGGAATATCATTTGAGTTTTGACGTAAACGGCGACAGATAGATAAACCATCTTCTCCCGGTAGCATCAAATCTAAAACGAGAATATGAAAATTTTCTCGCTCCAATAAACGATCCATTTGTTCAGAATTCGCTGCACTTCTAACCACAAAGCCTTGCTCAACCAGGTAACGCTCAAGTAAAGCCCTTAACCTCATGTCATCATCAACAACTAATATCTTCGGTGTTTCCTGTCCCATAACCCATCCTCAAAATTTTACTTACCGCTACTATAAGCTATCACTGGCGATAAAGATAAAGCTAGTCTGTGTCTAATAGCCACTATTTGTTACAAAGTATTAATATGTGATACTGCTAACCTAAAGGATTATAAAAAAATTCTCTACATTTTTCCTCTTTCTGCCAAAATAATTATTATCGCTACAAAAAATTGCTACTTAATGATTAAGGTGAACACACCTGTAAAACCATACTCAGCCTTTCATATTCTCTTTAATACAAAAAACGCCACTGAAAGTGGCGTTTAAATTAGTTTTAAGCTTTAGTTAATTAAAACTGATAGTTCATTCCTAATGAATAAGAACGACCTACCCCATCATACAAGCTCGTTCCCTGGTAAATTCCAGGCAACAATTGTGGCGATTCATCAGTGAGGTTTCTCACACCGAAATATACGTCTAAATCTTCATTTAAACGATAACTTGCTCTGGCACTTGCATAAACAACGGAATCAACTTTATTTGCTACATTATAAATAGGGTCTGAGTCATCAGGATTACCATGAGATATTTTACTACTCCCCACATAGTTCACACCTAAATGTGCAGTCCACTCTTCAATATTATATGTCAAATTCAAGTTAAATCGTGTTTCAGGAGAGCCGGCAACATCTAATGATGAAACTCGTGCATCAGGGGCATTTGGATTAACGAGTGTGTTACGCTCAGTATAATGACTCCCAATTAAGTTTATTAACAACTCCCCATTCTCTTGAAAATTAACATGATAGTTTGCTTCAAAATCAAACCCCTTCGCATCTAATTCAGCGGTATTAATAATCTTAGAATTAACACGATCAATCATAAAGTTACCTGAATCACGAACAATTAAGTCACAATAAGGATTACCACTCATTTCAAAATCCATACATGAGGTTAATATTTCTGCTGAGCTCACCGTCGAAATTGCATTTTCAATAGTGATCTGCCAATAATCAATACCAATTGATAAATTATCAGTCCACTGTGGTGTATATACCAAACCAAGGGTAAGTGATTCTGACTCTTCGGCCGCCAATTCCTCATTACCCGCGACAAATATTTTAGTTGTCGCACCATCTAGTGATGAGTAGCCATCAGGCATTCCAAGTGCCTGACAATTTGATAACCTCTGTGCTGGATCTACACCTTCACCTAAATTTGTAGAAGAACAAGGATCATTTAATTGTTCCCAATTAAGATTCTCTGGTGTAAATAATTCACCTGCATTTGGTGCTCTAACGGCAATACCGAATGACGTTCTTGCACGAATAGAATCATTAATAGCCCAATCTAAACCTGCTTTATAAGCTGTTTCACCACCTACAGTACTATAGTCGGAATAGCGAACAGCTGTTTCAAGCACTAAATCTTTAGCAAATGCGACATCCGTTAAAAGAGGAACTCGAAGCTCAGCAAATAATTCAGAAACGTCATAGCTACCTTTTACAACCTTACGAGGGCCATCTTTAGTATTCGCCGTTTCACCACCAATTT
>Ga0105356_10002242_pt1 | contig 19307 bp, 8 predicted proteins | sample GOMGulsemesocosm_3_FD_83502 | JGI IMG/M metagenome (GOLD analysis project Ga0105356, IMG submission 83502) | Methane-oxidizing microbial communities from mesocosms in the Gulf of Mexico - GOM9D Gulf of Mexico | ecosystem: Environmental > Aquatic > Marine > Cold seeps | place: Gulf of Mexico... | reverse complement strand
GACTGACGAGCATGGCAATACCGATGATGTGGAAGATACCACCCTCATTGATACCATTATCGATCCGAACAGCAACGAGATTAATTTCGTTGATGGCGGTGATGGCGTACTCGATAGCAGTGAAATCACAGACGTTGATTTGATTGGTCAAGTTGACCCCGGTTCTGACATCGATTCGATTGTCATTACCGATATTAATGGGTTGATGATTACGGTTGCCGCTACAGATATTACGGTGAGCCCAACGGGCGTAGTGACAGTTACAGGGCTAGATTTGTCATCACTAGCACAAGGGATGATAACTGTTGATATGGCCGTAACGGACCAATATGGTAATAGTGGTGTGGTAGATGATACGACGCGGATTGATACCATTATCGATCCAATCAGTAACGAGATTAACTTCGTTGACGGCGTTGATGGCGTACTCGATAGCGATGAAGTCACTGACGTTGATTTGATTGGCCAAGTTGACCCAGGTTCTGACGTCGATTCGATAGTCATTACCGATATTAATGGGCTAATAATTACGGTTGCAGCGTCGGATATTACGGTGAGTCCAACGGGCGTAGTGACAGTTACAGGACTAGATTTATCAGCACTAGCACAAGGGATGATAACTGTTGATATGGCCGTAACGGACCAATATGGAAATAGTGGTGCGGTAGATGATACGACACTGATTGATACCATTATCGATCCCGGAACCAATGTCATTAATGTCGTTGACGGCGGTGATGACATACTCGATAGCGATGAAGTTGCAAGTGTCAATTTAACCGGTCAGGTAGAGTTTAATTCCACAGTAAATAGCATCATAGTCACAGGCATAAATGGTACTACAATCGTAGTTCCCGTAGGTGACATTATTGTTGATGCGAGCGGGGCCGTCTCGGTCGTAGGACTAGATTTATCTAGCTTTGACAATGGTGTGGCGACTGTAACAATGAATGTTACCGACGTTTATGGAAACAATGGAGTGGTCTCAGATACAACAACTATCGCTGTTGAAGTGCCAGTCGATACTGATGGCGATGGTGTTGCTGATGTCGATGACCTCGATGATGACAATGATGGCATCTTGGATGTAGATGAAGATGGTGATAATAGATATAACGTTCAGTCGGCGACTTGGGAAGGCTCATATGGCTTAAGCAATGGAGAATATATACCCACAGGGATTAGCTTCAATGACGATGGCACAAAAATGTTCATTGTAGACAATGGGACCGATAAAATTAGTGAATATAGTTTAATTGTCCCGTTTGATCTCTCGAGTAAAAGTTATATTCAGTCGCTCGATGTATCAAGTGATGGGACCTCTCCGCAAAGCGTAACATTTAATAATGATGGTTCATTGATGTTTGTTGCCGATGGCGCCAAGGACGGGATTAACGTTTACCAACTGAGTTCGCCATTTGACCTCTCAAGTGCTAGTCATCAAATGTTTGCGACGGTTGCAGCACAAGAAAATTCAATAAGAACAATGTCGTTTAATGATGATGGCACCAAAATGTTTATGGTTGGCGTCGGTTCAGACTCTGTTTATGAATACCAATTACAGAGTCCATTCTCATTAACGGGTATGGTTGTCGAACCTATATCTATGTCTATCAATGCACAGGATCGTTTTCCAACTGGTATGACATTTAACAACGATGGATCTCAGTTGTTTATCATTGGTAACGAGAATAAGGCGATTTATGTTTATGACTTAAATGAAAACTTCAGTATTTCTCAAGGGCATAGTTTATCGTACAGCTTCTCTGTAGAAAATTTTGAGCGCGGGCCACAGGCACTAACATTTAATAATGATGGTACTAAACTCTTTGTTACTGGTTATAATCGCGATAACGTGGTGGTGTTTGATATTGCCCCTGTGCCTAGCAACAATGATCACGATAATGACGGCATCATTAACTCTCTTGACCTCGATAGTGATAATGACGGTATTACCGATAATGTTGAAGCGCAAAGTTCGCACAATTACATTGCACCGACGGGTATAGTCGATAGTGATGGTGTCGACCTTGCGTATACGGGTGGATTATCAGCGGTAGATAGTGATAATGACGGCACCTCAGATTACTTCGATAGCGATAGTGACAATGATGGCGTCGACGATATCGTCGAACGGGATGTCATGGGAGCGGACTCTATTACTTCAACACTTGATAGTGATAATGACGGCTTGTTAGACATCTTTGAAGGTGCGGATACAAACGACGGGTATAATGTTTATGATGAGAATGTTACGCGAGACAATTCTGGTCATGTTGTAGCAATTAATCTAGCGGATAGTGATAATGATATTGCTGACGATGGTAGTGATGCTGACGGTTTAACCAACAATTTTGATTTCAGAGATAATGTTATTAATGTCATTAATGTTATTAAGAATATCGATGTTGTTAATACTGGAGATGCTGTCGAAGAGGGTGGAAGGCTTACCTACCGTGTTAACCTAACTACTAGGACAACCGAACCTGTAATCGTAGACTTTGCATTTTCCGGAACAGCAGACTCATCACTGGATATAACGAAGGTGAGATTTAGAAATGGTGTTACTAACAATGGCGATGGAACCATTACCATCCCTGCTGGGGCAATAGCGTTCCGTATATTTGTCTACACGAGAGATGATAGCGAAATCGAAAATGATGAAACAGTTATTCTCACCATAGCAGGTAGTTCAGCGACAGGTACTATCATTGATAACGACAGCAACAGTAACGTTACGGTTCAAGACATTGATATAACCAACAATGCAGATTCTGTAGTTGAAGGTCACGATATTGTAGCCGCAGTGACGTTAAACGCTACGACGAGCGCTGAAACACGCCTCTCGTTTGATCTTAGCGGCGTAGCGACCAGTGCTGATATTGGAACCATCAGCTTCAGCGATGGTGTGACGTTAGATCAAACAACTAACGAGTTAGTGATTCCTACTAATGTTTCCAGTTTTGATATTGTAATCCCGACCATTGTTGACGGTAATAACGAAGGCAGTGAATCGTTAATTATTAACGTAGGAGGAGTATCCGCTCTGGCAAATATTTTAGACTACGACTCAGAAGACACCGATGGTGATGGCGTAAATGATGATATTGATATCGATGATGATAATGACGGTATTTTAGATATAAACGAACTAGGTATTACCGTAAACCCTTCTTTCCTAGATGTTGGCTGGGCGGTAAAAGTTGCTCAAGAGACGTTTACTGAAGAAATGCATGTTATAACCGATACAGTATTTAACGATGACGGAACCAAGCTATATATTAGCGGCAGAGGCGTGGGCGGATTCGGATATCGTATATGGGAATATGATCTTGCCACGGCATATGATGTGACTACAAAATCACTGGGCAACGAAATGACTATTGGAGCTGGCAACGTGACCACCATGAGTGTGACCTTTAATGATGATGGCACCAGCATGTTTGTCACCTCTTATCTATCTCAGGATGTGAAGGAATACCAACTTAGTACAGCCTTTGAAACCTCGACGGCAAACTTTGTAACAGAGCATACGCTTGATATGACGACCTATGGTGAGTTTTCTCACTTTAAGTCATTCGCTGCTAAATTACTGTTTAGCGCCGATGGCATGTCCATGTTGGTTTTGGCAAGTGGTGCAGAAGCAATGATTCAATATGAATTATCCTCGGCATTTGACGTTGGTACTGCAATAAACGTCGGTTCAATAGATATCGAAATTGTGGGGTATCAAGATGATATTTATGGTTCTGATATGGCTTTTAATAAGGACGGAACACAGCTCTTTATCGTAATTGAAGGAGGTGAAACACAAGTTCTATTACTTACTGAACCGTACAACATATTAACCGCAACAGAAGCGCTACCAGATCAATTTCCTTGGCTAGAAGAAAGCGGAGTGACCATGCCTGGAACATTGTTATTTAATGCTGACGATAGCCAAATGATAACGACGACGAGAACAGCTATGACGGTCGGAGATCTACCTCAACGTGTCGACTCTAATGGCGATGGTATGTTGGATTCACCTATTATGGAATGGGCAATACAAACTAGCGCCGAAGCGTTAGACGTTGGACCTGGTTACGTGTGGGATACTGCGTTTAATGACGATGGGTTTAAGTTTTATATGACGACCACAGCTGGAGTATCTGAATACACCTTAGATGTTGCCTATGACATTGCGACTAAGACGCTGACCAATTTAATGGAATGGGAGGCAGGACAAACCAATACTAACGTTACCTTTAGCGCTGACGGCATGACGATGTTCTTTACTCAATATAACAGTAATGAAGTGCATGAATATAATTTGGGCACAGCATTTAGTACAGCAACAGCAAACTTCAACACAACGCATACTTTAGATATGACAACCTATGGCGAGTATTCACACATTAACGCCTCGGGGAGTAAGATATTATTTAGTGATGATGGTATGACAATGTTAGTCATGGCAAGCGGACCCGAAGCCATTATTGAGTACGAGCTGTCTGCTCCCTTTAGCCTCAGCAACGCCAAGAATATGGGGTCAATCGATATAAAGGTTGCCTCGGTTAGTGAAGAATATTATGGCGAAGATATGATGTTTAATTATGACGGTACACAGCTGTATGTGCTAGTCGAAGGTGTTGGCGTGCAAGCCATGACATTGCTGGAACCTTACAGTCTTTCCGGCGGCGTTGAAGCGTTACCAGATCAGTTCTTACGTACCAGTATTAGTAGCGCTAAAACATTTCTGTTTACTGATGACGAAAGTCATTTAGTAGTGACAACCCAGCATCATTTATTAACCCACGAATTTCCAATGCATTACAGCCTCAGTGATGATATAGATGGTGATGGCATTATTAACTCGTTAGATCTTGACAGTGACAATGATGGTATTTTAGATAATGTTGAGGGACAACTATCTGAAAACTATATTGCGCCAACAGGTATCGATAGTGATCACGATGGACTTGATGATGCTTATGATAGCGATAACAATGATCCATCTAACAGCGCATCTGTTGGAGTTATCGCTGTTGATACCGATGGTGATGGTTTAGCTGATTATGTTGATTTCGATTCAGATAATGACGGTATCGATGACATAGCCGAACGCGGTGATGCCGCACCGATCTCCATTACTGCTAATGGGGACAAAGATAAAGATGGTCTGCTTAATATCTTTGAGTCTGGTAGTAACAACGATGGTTATAATGTTTATGATCAACAAGTATCTTTTGATTCTCAAGGCAATGTAGCTAGTATTAATTTGGGTGATAGCGATAACGATACTGCAGCCGATGGTAGTAATGCGGACGGTACGGCGATTAACTTTGATTATCGTGATAAGGGGGCAATAGGTGTTCAAAACAAAAGTATCGACTTGGAACCAATAGTTGAAGAGCAAAACTCATTGATTGAAGGGTTAGCTGATTTGAACTCTACTGAACAGCCAAACGGCAATACCTATGTTTGGTTAGCCGGTGATAGCGGTGTTGATGTTATCGAAGGATTCGATTTCGAACAAGATAAACTAGATTTATCTGATTTACTCAATATTGATGATAATAATACGCTTGATAGCTACCTGACAATATCTTCTAATGAAAGCGGTACAACGATAGATGTGGATGTTAATAACGATGGTGAGGCAGATCAAATCATTGTCTTAGATGGGTTAGATCTAAGCAATGAGCTTGCTGCAGATTCGGATGTTGTGATCAATTCACTATTTGACAATTCCGGCAATGAGGCATTATTGATCGACGGTGGCAGCGGGGACATTCTGCCGTCGAACTTAGGTACATTTGATGATGAGGAATTTACCGATTAATGGCCATTTACTAAGCTAGTAATTAAGCTATACTTATGTTTGTTAATTAAAAACTCGATTAGCGATAATCGAGTTTTTTGTGTTGTACTACGAGAGAAGGCGAGTAAGTTTGCAGAATCAAGGAGCGAATCAAGCGCAGTGGTCAATCTCTGCCAATCAACGGGTAGATAGTGATCCTTTGTTAGATTGTTTAGTTATTTTAACGGAACACTTTGGGACTCCTTGTTCCGCCGATGCATTAGCGGCGGGACTACCAATAACTGAGGCTAATATAACCCCGGAATTACTGCCTCAAGCAGCTGTTCGTGCAGGGTTAACTGCCAAGCTTAACCGCAAAGGTTTAAATGAAGTACCTGGTATGCTACTGCCGTGTATTTTATTGCTTAAAGATCAGAAAGCTTGTGTGTTACAAGAGCTGAATATCACTGAAAATAAAGCGATTGTGTCGCTTCCAGAAACCGGTGGTCAGGAAGAGTTAACCATCGAAGACTTAGAGACGCAATATGTCGGCTATTTATTTTTAATCAAACAGCAATATCGTGGTGATAAATTACTCGATCTTCACCATTATCAACACGAAGTCCATTGGCTATGGGCCGCGGTTAAGCGTAGCTCCAGTATCTATCGTGACGTTATTGTTGCCACTATACTTATCAATTTTTTTGCCTTGGTCTCGCCCCTATTTGTGATGAATGTTTATGACAAAGTAGTGCCGAACCTGGCCTTCGAATCGTTGTGGGTGTTAGCTATAGGTGCCGGATTAGCTTATATTTTCGATTTAATTTTAAAGCAAATACGCGGTTACTTAATTGATGCCGCGGGCAAGAAGATCGATATCACTATGTCATCAGCATTATTTTCAAAGGTTATCGGTATGCCGCTGGAAAATCGATCGCCGAGTGTTGGCGGTACCGCAAAGCAAGTCAGCGATTTCGATACGATTCGAGAGTTTTTATCCTCCGCAACTATTACCGCGCTTGTTGACTTGCCCTTTGCGATACTCTTTATGATTATTATCTATTTAGTGGCTGACGACTTAGTGTTATTCCCTATTATTGCCACAGTGTTGATTATTGGTTATACGTTAATGGTACAACCTAAGTTACGCCACGCCATTGAAGAAAGTAGTAAATTCTCGAGTCTGCGTCATGGTCATTTAATTGAGAGCCTTCATTCCGTTGAGTCGATAAAGGCTAATGGCGCAGAAGGCATTGTCCAGAAAGCTTGGCAGCAGATGTTAGGCCATACCTCTCATTGGAACATGAAATCTAAAAATATTTCCAATTCGGTGTCTAACTTCGCCAGTTTTATTGTGCAGGTGGCGGTAATTGGAGTCATTGTATTAGGGGTCTATCGAGTCTCTGAGAACATGATTTCGATGGGTGCGATTATTGCGTCAGTCATGCTATCTGGACGGGCAATATCGCCGATGGCAAAAATTGCTGGGCTAATGACTCGCTCCAACCATACCATGACGGCATTAAGAGGCGTCGATCAGTTGATGCAACAGGAAGGGGAGTTTGAGAATAAAGGTCATCTGGTGAGTATGAACCGTCTAAAGGGCCACATACAGGCGGAGCAGATTGGTTTTAACTATCCAGACATAGAAAAACCTGCACTCTATCCGATGACCATTAAAATTGAACCCGGGGAGAAAATTGCGATCATTGGTCGAAATGGCTCTGGGAAAACCACCTTAGCCAAGGTTATTTTAGGGTTGTATAAGCCATCAACTGGTACGTTACGATTTGATGGCATTAATCACGGTCAAATCCACCCGAGTGACTTGCGTCGTAATTTTGGTTATCTTCCTCAAGAAGTTGCCTTGTTTCATGGCAGCATCCGAGACAATATTTTGTTTGGCACTAGGCAGGTTACAGAATACCAATTGATTCGAGCTGTTCAGCTTTCCGGGGTCAGCTTGTTCACTGATTTGGATAATGAAGGCTTAGATATGCAAGTGGGTGAAGGTGGCCATGCGTTGTCACGAGGTCAACGTCAGTCGGTGGCCTTGGCTCGCGCGATACTAAATGATCCACCGATTTTGTTGCTTGATGAACCTACCGCCAGTCTAGATGCTCGCGCGGAGAATCAATTTGTGCGCTCAATGAAGTTAACTGGCAAAGACCGAACCATGTTATTGATCACCCATAAGATGCATTTGCTTAAGTTAGTTGACCGTATCATTGTACTCGATCGCAATCGTTTGGTTGCAGATGGCCCAAGAGATGCTGTGTTGGAAAAGCTTAAGAGCGGTTCATTAGCGAGTGATAAAAAATGAAGATAACACAACAAGATTTAGAGATGGCCGACGATGTTTATGGGGCGATGCTTACTAAAGTACCTAGCATTCATCGCTTAACGATATGGTCATTGTTGGCGCTGCTCGTTACCTTTATTATATGGGCATATTTTGCTGGTTTGGAGCAAGTTACGCGCGGTGAAGGTAAGGTTATCCCTTCTTCTCAAGTTCAAATTATTCAGAGTCCCGATGGCGGTATATTGGAGGAATTGTATGTTAGTGAAGGGGAGAGGGTCATTGTTGGTCAGAAGCTTGCGAAAATCGACGCTACTCGTTTTCAGTCTGATGTAAACCAGCAAAAGCAAGAAGTTTATTCACTTAGAGCAAACATCATGCGCCTAAGAAGTGAGCTCAGTAGTATTTTGGTTGGCGATGATAAAGATTGGCGCTATCAGATACAGATCACCAAGAAAGAAACCTCATTCCCACAGGACTTAATCGATAAATCACCTGAGTTGGTTCTGAGACAACGACAAGAATATAGTGGCAGGCTTGACAGTGTCAGTAATAAAATAGCTATCCAGGCGACGCAAATCCAGCAAAGTCAGCAGGCCATCACCGAACTCGCGTCAAAGATCAAAACCTTAGAGACCAGCTTCGCCTTGGCGAATAAGGAACTGACGTTAACACGGCCGCTGGCATTAAAAAATATTGTGCCGGAGATTGAGCTGCTAAAACTAGAGCGTAGCGTCAACGAATTGGCCGGGGAGTTACGCTCGCTGCGTTTATTAAACCCTAAACTAGAATCATCGTTAAGCGAGACGATTCTTAAGCGTAGAGAAACTGTATTGGCGTATCGCGCCGAAGCGCGTGCCGAGCTCAATAAACTGCAAAGTGAATTGTCGCGGATGGCTGAGGCGCAAGTTGGGGTGCAAGATAAAGTTGCCAAAGCTTTAATCATCTCACCGGTTATCGGTACGATAAAAACCATCCATCTCAATACGCTTGGCGGTGTACTCACGGCTGGGCAGCAGTTGGTGGAAATTGTACCAACCGAAGATAAATTATTAATTGAAGCTAAGATCACCCCGCAAGATATCGCATTTTTACGACCTGGACTGTCGGCTATCGTTAAGATAACCGCCTATGATTTTGCAAGGTACGGTGGCTTAAAAGGGACAGTAGAACACATTAGCGCCGATACCACGCAGGATGAAAAAGGCAATAGCTTTTATATCATTAGGGTGAGAACTGAATCGTCGAGCATCTTTAAGAAGGATGGTACCGAGATGCCGATTATTCCCGGCATGATGACTAATGTGGACGTTATTACTGGCAAACGTACCGTGTTAGAATACATCCTCAATCCGGTGTTAAGAGCTAAACAAAGCGCTTTACGCGAACATTAATCTATATAGCCGAAGTTACCTTATTAGGTGGCTTTGGCCGCGACAAATTAGGCTCTAATTGAAATCTCACAAAATTAGCGAGTGTGGTTGGCTACCAACCGCCACACACTGTTCATCCCAACACTTTAACCAGCGACCCCCTGACAGTGAAATATCCTTACTGGTTATTCACAATATTAGCCTACCTCCGGGACAATTCGGTGGTCGCTTTATTAATGATTTGTTTAGTGGCTGCTTAGATTGCAGCTATCATCCCTATTTCGGACAGTTAAAAGGACTCGAAGTTTCTGCGCACTTTATGATTGACCGAGAAGGGACATTGACGCAATATGTTTCAACTGATCAGCGTGCATGGCATGCTGGCTTATCTAGCTTTGAGGGAATTGATAATTGTAATGACTATGCGATTGGTATCGAACTTGAAGGGACTGATACAGCGTCCTATACTGATGCTCAGTACACGGCGTTGGTTAGCCTCACTCAGCATTTACAACAGAAGTACCCTTTAATTACTAAGCAAAGAATCACGGGACATAGCGATATAGCTCCTGGCCGAAAGACCGATCCTGGCAGCGCGTTTGATTGGTTGCGCTATAAGTCCGCACTGTGAATCATCAATTAAGACTAAAACTTAGAGAGAATAGATGGCACTTTTAACCCTGCTATTAGCATTAATCATAGAGCGAACCGCCGAGTTAGGCGAAAAATGGCAGCTCCAACATTGGATTGTTACCGTTTATCATAAGATGGCCTCTGTCCTAGAACGTACCAGTGTCAGCTTTGTGATCGTCATCGCTTTGCTGCCGACGCTAGTAACCTACCTTAGCCTATCGCTGGTCAAGGGGGTACTCTTTGGGTTGTTTAGCTTGATTCTTTGGGTCATTGTTAGCGTGCTTTGTGTTTCCTGTGTCAGTTATAGAGCATTGTATAAGCGTTACTTGTTATCGGTGTGTCATCAAGATACGCAAGCGAGCTATCATGTCGCCGCACAATTGCTTGATGTCGACTGTTTAAAAGTCAATGATGAGTCGATGCTGGCAACACGTGTCGGACGGCAACTCACTTGGATCAATTATCGCTTCTATTGTGCAGTGGTGTTGATGCTTGTGATCGGCGGCCCGGTACTTGCCGTATTTTATGCAACGCTACGTAGCTTAGACATTATGATGTTTAAGCAACAAACCGTACCGATGCCGATCGTTAAGAAGACGCTATTTGTACTTGATTGGTTACCAGCAAGAGTTGTCGCATTCGCTTATGTACTGGTGGGGAATTTCTCGCATGCTGTGCCCGTTTTTTCCAGCCTTTGTCTAAACGTCAAACTGCCCGCCTATGATGTTGTAAGCAAGGTCGCCATGGCGGCGGAGCAACTGTCAAAACAGACTAATGATGATCGAGTTTGTATGACGCTAACATGCCGCTTAGTACGCTTAGCGAAGCGTACCTTGGGCTTATTACTCGCGGTGGTGTCATTGCTGACTATTTTCGGGATTTTACTATAATCCCGACCACTTGTGCTAATTAAAATCGACGACTACGGCGTTGTTCTCAAGCCCAATAGCCAGCTTATGTGGCAATATGCTCCATGCATTGCTCTAATGTGTCCATCCTTGGACAAAAAGCATTGCTCTAATGTCGACATTGCGCACAAGGATGTGTGTACTTAGAAAATGTCTGGAACCTGAGGGAACCCCACGAAAGCCATTACTTAGCCCACTCAAATGTAAAGTCATAGAGTTTATAGAATAGTAACTTTAAGTCTCTGGTGTACATCGAGTTACTTTCTTTTCTTAAAATTTGTAACCCCAAATTAAAGCAGGACAAAACTGCGCGATTTACTATCGTGTTCGCTTGATAAGCTAAATGTAAGCCTGTTCATGCAATACAGATTGTGCATTCATGGCATTCTCCGATTTGTTTTGTGTTGCAATAGATCAGATAACTAAATGCCGTGAATGTTCCCCTTCTTTTTAATTTTTTTCTATTATCTCTATTTCATTATTCGTGGGGATTCGTCAGGTCTGGAACTAATTTTCTGCCATGTCGAACTCAATCGAGCGCCTCGCCTACAGGATGTAGGTGCTTATGTTCAGTCTGTCGGATGCACATGTGTACTAATTTATTTTCCCTGAGCATAACAAGACCACATAGCCAACGGAATTGGTAGAATTAATGCGAATGGTATAATTAAACGTTCTTTTAAAACGAGAGTTTAATTGGTCTTACCAGCCATCATTCCAGCCAATTAGCTTTCCTTTCGTTGAGTAGCTTGAGCATAAAAGCACCCTGATGCAAGCAGATCGCCGTCACGGAAGGATCTTTGGCGGCGAGCTACGGATTCAAAGTGGTCCCTCACATCATCTCCTCAGAGTAGACAAATAACAAAAAATTTGTTAAATTCAGTGTCGTTGGTTAATTGGTAATACCAATTCAAAAATAGAGGGAATGATGACCTATCGTAAAATCAGGCAACCGAAGCTTTCCGATGCGATTGTTGAAGCGCTTGAAACCATGATCTTAGAAGGAACCTTGCGTCCTAGTGAAAAACTGCCGTCTGAGCGCGATTTGGCCAAGCAGTTTGAAGTGTCACGACCATCGATCAGAGAAGCGATTCAGGCATTAGAGGCTAAAGGATTGCTCACTCGCAGACAGGGTGGTGGCACCTATGTGCAAGATCAACTATGGCAAAGCCTTAGTGATCCCGTACTAGAGCTCATCGCTAATGATCCTGAGAGTCAATACGATTTACTCGAGTTTCGTCATGCAACGGAAGGAATGCTGGCTTTTTATGCCGCTATTCGTGGTACAAATACTGACTTTGAGCGTATTCGTCAGTGTCAGTTAGAAATCTCTACAGCACAACAGGCTAACAATATTGATGAAGAGGCCGATGCAATTGTTGAGCTGTATAAGGTGATTGCCGAAGCGTCACATAATGTTGCTATGCTCCATCTGGTGTTAAGTATGAGCGAGCTATTGCGTCAAAACATTACGCAAAACCTTGAGTTACTCTATCGGCATCATCATGCGGTTGAAAGTAGTAATAAACATCGCAGTGAACTAATCGATGCAATTGTGTCGCGCGATTCCGAACAGGCTAGGAATGCGTCGAATGCGCACCTTGCTTACATCGAAGATGTGTTGCTCTCGTTGCGTCAAGAAGACTCACGAGTACAACGTTCACTACGAAGAATACAAAACAACGATCCTGCTTAATTGCGGGATTTGTACTAATTAAAATGCGGCTACAAAGATAGTCGTATGGCTGAGAAAAATAAGGATAATGACAATGTCACACATTAACTTTACCGATGTCGATCCTCAAGAAACTGAGGAATGGATTGATGCACTAGAAGCGGTCCTTCAAGAAGAAGGCCCTGAACGTGCTCACTACTTACTTGAGAAACTGATTGATAAAGCGCGTCGTAACGGAACTCACCTTCCTTACACGGCAACTACCGCTTATTTAAATACCATTGCCACAGGTCAAGAACCCCATATGCCAGGCGATCCACAGATTGAACGTAATATTCGTTCTATGATCCGTTGGAATGCACAGGCCATGGTATTGCGCGCTTCTAAGAAAGATTTAGAGCTCGGTGGTCACTTAGCGAGTTTCGCTTCGTCGGCGACTCTATATGATGTTGGCTTTAACCATTTTTTCAAGGCGCCAAACGATAAAGACGGTGGTGATTTAGTCTATTTTCAAGGCCATATTTCTCCAGGTATTTATGCGCGTTCGTTCCTTGAAGGACGTTTTAGCGAAGACCAAATGGATAATTTTCGTCAAGAAGCCAATGGCGATGGTCTTTCTTCGTACCCTCATCCTAAGTTAATGCCTGAATACTGGCAGTTCCCGACTGTATCTATGGGACTTGGCCCAATTCAAGCGATCTATCAAGCACGCTTCCTCAAATACCTAACCGATCGCGGCATTAAAGATTGTTCAAATCAGACGGTATACTGCTTTATGGGGGATGGCGAGTGTGATGAGCCGGAATCATTAGGTGCTATCGGCCTTGCGGCACGTGAAGGGTTAGATAACCTTTGTTTCATCATTAACTGTAATTTACAGCGCCTCGATGGCCCAGTTCGTGGTAACGGAAAAATCATCCAAGAACTTGAAGGTGAATTCCGCGGCGCAGGCTGGGAAGTCATCAAAGTTATCTGGGGTCGTTACTGGGACTCACTCCTAGCACGTGATACGAGCGGTAAATTGTTGCAGTTAATGGAAGAAACCGTTGATGGTGAATACCAAAACTGTAAGCAAAAAGGCGGTGCTTACACTCGTGAACACTTCTTTAATAAGTATCCTGAAACGGCTGAGATGGTTGCTAACATGAGTGATGACGACATTTGGCGTCTAAACCGTGGTGGTCATGATCCTGTTAAAGTTTACGCCGCTTATGCGCAAGCGAAAGCGACTAAGGGTCGTCCAACGGTTATTCTTGCTAAAACTGTTAAAGGTTATGGTATGGGCGAGTCTGCGGAAGGAAAAAACATTGCCCACGGCGTGAAGAAGATGGACATCGAAGTGCTTAAGCAATTCCGTGACCGTTTTAACATCCCTGTCTCAGACGAAGACTTACCGAGTCTTCCATACTACCGTCCAAGTGAAGACAGTGCTGAAATGAAGTATATGAAAGCACGTCGTGACGAATTAGGAGGTGTATTACCTCAACGCAAGCCTAAGTTTTCAGAACACTTAAACATCCCAAGCCTAAGCGTTTTTGACAATGTATTAAAAGGCTCTGGCGATCGTGAAATCTCAACCACCATGGTCATGGTTCGTATCATGACGGCGTTGGTTAAAGATCGCGAAATCGGCAAGCGTATCGTACCTATTGTACCGGATGAAGCACGTACATTCGGCATGGAAGGGATGTTCCGCCAAATCGGTATCTACGCACACGAAGGTCAAAAATATGTTCCTCAAGATCGTGATCAAGTGGCTTACTACCGCGAAGACCAAGGTGGTCAGGTGTTACAAGAAGGGATCAACGAGTTGGGCGCGATGGGTTCTTGGGTATCGGCGGCAACGTCTTACTCAGTTAACGATTGTCCAATGATCCCGTTCTACATCTATTACTCAATGTTTGGTTTCCAACGTATTGGTGATATGGCGTGGGCTGCAGGTGATATGCAAGCACGTGGCTTCATGGTCGGTGCCACGTCAGGTCGTACAACATTAAACGGCGAAGGCTTGCAGCATCAAGATGGCCACAGTCATATCCAAGCGGGCACCATCCCTAACTGTGTCTCTTACGATCCAACATATGGCTATGAGCTAGCTGTTATCGTTCAGAACGGTATTGAGCGGATGTATGGTGAAGCACAAGAAAACATTTACTATTACCTAACGACGCTAAACGAAAATTACCAGCAACCAGCAATGCCAGAAGGTGTTTCTGAAGGTATTATTAATGGTATCTACCCGTTCGAAAAGGTTAAGAGCAACGGTGCTAATACGGTTAAGTTATTAGGTTGTGGTAGTATTTTTGAACAAGTACGTAAAGCAGCAACTATTCTTGCAGAAGACTTTGGCGTAACGGCTGAGCTATACAGCGTGACCTCGTTCAACGAACTGGGCCGTGACGGTCAAGATGTTGAACGTTACAACATGCTTAACCCAACTAAACAAGCGCGCGTTCCTTATATTGCGCAGGTATTAGGTGATGATAAAGATAATATCGTTATCGCATCTACCGATCACATGAAGGCGTTCGCTGAACAAGTTCGTGCGTATGTTCCTGGTAGCTACAAAGTGTTGGGGACTGACGGGTTCGGTCGCAGCGATAGCCGTGCTAACTTGCGCGCACACTTCGAAGTTGATGCGGCGCACGTTGTTATTGCTTCATTATCTGAGTTAGTTAGCCGTGGCAAACTTGAGCAATCTGTACTGATTGACGCGATGACGCGTTTTGGTATCGATGGCGATAAAATCAATCCACTTTACGCATAAGGATAAATCATATGTCTGAATTACAAGATATCTTAGTCCCTGATGTAGGTGGCGAAGAAGTAGAAATTATCGAGATTTGTGTGGCCGTTGGCGACACTATCGAAGAAGAGATGGCGTTAATTACTGTTGAGTCGGATAAAGCTTCAATGGATATTCCAGCGCCATTCGCGGGCACCCTTAGTGAACTTAACGTCAGTGTTGGCGATAAAGTATCTGAGGGGATGCGCCTTGGTGCGATGACTGTTGCTGGCGCTGCTGCGCCGGTTGCAGACGTTGCAGCTCCGATTGTTGAATCGGCGCCTGTTGTTGCCGAGGCTGCTGCACCTGTTGTTACAGCACCTAGTGCGTCAGCAGTACAAGAAGTGCATGTGCCAGACATCGGCGAAGACGGTCAAGTTGATATCATCGAAGTCCTTGTTGCCGTTGGTGATGTGGTGGCAGAAGAAGATGGTTTAATCACCCTTGAAACTGACAAAGCGACTATGGACGTGCCTGCACCATTTTCGGGTACTGTGGTTGACGTGAAGGTTGTGGTCGGCGATAAAGTGGGTGAAGGCTCATTAATCGTGATGATTGAAACGGCAGCTGGTGGCACGGTTGAGGCTGCCGCTCCTGTTGCAGCTCCCACTGCCACTCCAGTAGCTACGGCGCCGGTAGCGGCCCCTGTTGTTTCGTCAGCCCCTTCACTACAAGACGTTGCAGTGCCGGATATCGGCGAAGACGGTGAAGTTGACGTGATTGAAGTGTTGGTTTCCGTTGGTGATACCGTCGCTGAAGAAGACGGTTTAATTACCTTAGAAACAGATAAAGCAACGATGGACGTTCCAGCACCTTTTGCTGGTGTGATCAAAGAATTACGGATAGCAGTGGGTGGCAAAGTTGCTACTGGTACTGTGATTGCCGTGATTGAAACTGCTGGTGGCACGACGATAGAAGCGCCTGTTGCTGCTGCGGCGTCTGCGCCTGTTGCCGCTCCGGCTGCCCCGAAAGCACCGCCGGTTCCAGCTCATCCCTCACAAGCTGTCCAAGGTGGAAAGCGCACTAAAGCACATGCATCACCTTCGGTACGTCGCGTTGCTCGTGAATTTGGTGTTGATTTAACGCTAGTTACCGGCACGGGTCGCAAAGGGCGTGTCTTACGTGAAGATGTACAGTCTTACGTTAAATACGAACTGTCTCGTCCAAAAGCTTCAGCGGCTACAACAACGTCCGCGAGTAATGAAGGCGGCCTGAGCGTTATCTCGGTCAAGCCGGTTGATTTCTCAAAATTTGGCGAAATCGAAGAGAAGAAATTATCACGTATTCAGAAGATTTCTGGCCCCTTCTTACATCGTAACTGGGTGACCATTCCTCATGTGACTCACTTCGATGAAGCTGATATCACTGGGCTTGAAGTGTTCCGTAAAGAACAAAATGCGATTGCTGACAAGCAAAAGCTGGGTCTGAAGATCTCACCGCTTGTGTTCATCATGAAAGCAGCCGCGAAAGCACTTGCTGCTCATCCAACGTTTAACTCTTCACTGAGTAGCGATGGCGAGTCACTAATCATGAAGAAATACATTCATATCGGTATTGCCGTCGATACGCCAACTGGCTTGGTTGTGCCCGTGGTACGTGATGTTGATAAGAAAGGAATTTACGATTTATCACGTGAATTAGGTGAAATTTCGAAGAAGGCCCGTGACGGCAAGCTTAAGGCGACCGACATGCAAGGTGGCTGTTTTACTATTTCGAGCCTCGGTGGTATCGGCGGTACGGCATTTACGCCAATCGTTAATGCTCCAGAAGTGGCAATCTTAGGTGTTTCTAAGTCTGAAATAAAACCTAAGTGGAATGGTAAAGAGTTTGAGCCTAAGTTAATGGTTCCACTCTCAACATCATATGACCATCGCGTTATTGATGGCGCAGAAGCTGCGCGCTTTAGTGCGACGATGGCTGGCGTATTATCTGATATTCGTCGTTTAGTACTGTAACGAATCATTAACATGAAGAGCCGCTAACAAGCGGCTCTTCTTATGTGGTGATTGTGTAACGGATAAACGAGATAAAAAACATCGCTTGTTGGGCAATTTAGCTATACATAATAAATTTAGCTGGTTAAAATTGTCCTAACAAAAAAAGAACAATCTATCGTCTATTACACCGTGTAATAGCGAACTCATATCGAGGGTGAACATGAGCAACGAAATTAAAACTCAAGTTGTTGTATTAGGGGCTGGTCCTGGCGGTTATTCTGCGGCATTTCGCGCGGCAGATTTAGGTCTTGACGTAGTAATCGTGGAAAAATATTCAACATTAGGCGGTGTCTGTCTAAATGTGGGTTGTATCCCTTCAAAAGCAATGCTTCACGTAGCAAAAGTAATTCAAGAAGCTAAGCACATTAATGCCCATGGCGTGAGCTTCGGCGAGCCAACAATCGATCTTGCTAAAGTTCGTGGCTACAAAGAAGGTGTTGTAAACCAGTTGACTGGTGGCTTAGCAGGCATGGCTAAGATGCGTAAAGTGAAGACTGTTGTCGGTAACGCAAAATTCACCAGCACCACAACGCTTGTGGTTGAAGGCGAAGAAACAACGACCATAAACTTTGATAATGCGATTATCGCTTGTGGTTCACGCCCAATCGAATTGCCATTTATTCCGCACAGTGATTCGCGTATTTGGAACTCTACCGATGCGCTAAAAGTTGAAGAAGTACCTAAAAAGCTATTAATCATGGGCGGTGGTATCATCGGTCTTGAAATGGGTACTGTTTACGAATCACTAGGTAGTGAAGTGGACGTGGTTGAAATGTTCGACCAATTGATCCCTGCTGCAGATGCGGATATGGTTCGTCTTTACACTAAAGCGAACAAGAAACGTTTTAACATCATGTTATCAACTAAAGTGACTGCGGTTGAAGCGAAAGATGACGGTATCTACGTATCTGTTGAAGGCAAGAAAGCTCCAACTGATCCTATCCGTTATGACGCTGTTCTAGTGGCTATTGGCCGCGCGCCAAATGGTTTACAGATTGGCGCTGAAGGTGCTGGTATTGCTGTTGATGAGCGTGGTTTCATTAACGTTGATAAGCAAATGCGTACTAATGTTCCTAACATCTTCGCTATCGGCGATGTTGTGGGCCAACCAATGCTAGCGCATAAAGCGGTTCATGAAGCACACGTTGCTGCTGAGGTTATTTCTGGTAAGAAGCATTACTTCGATCCTAAAGTGATCCCTTCAATCGCTTACACGTTCCCAGAGGTTGCTTGGGTTGGTCTAACCGAGAAAGAAGCGAAAGAGCAAGGCATTAACTTTGAAGTTGCTAAGTTCCCATGGGCGGCCAGTGGTCGTGCAATCGCTTCAGATGTTTCAGACGGCATGACTAAGCTAATCTTCGATAAAGACACAGATCGTGTTATCGGTGGTGCGCTTGTTGGTGAAAACGCAGGGGAATTGTTGGGCGAAATCGGTCTAGCAATTGAAATGGGTTGTGATGCTGAAGATATCGGCCTAACTATCCATGCTCACCCAACGCTGCACGAATCAATCGGCATGGCGGCTGAGATGTACGAAGGTACTATTACAGATTTGCCTAACCCAAAAGCGGTTAAAAGAAAAAAGTAAGCTAACCTTTTGTTAGATATTAGAAAAGCAGCGAATAGGCTGCTTTTTTTTGAGGTAAAGAAAAGTAAATATTAGATGCAGGGCAAGATTACGTGTGCTCAATAAATAAGCTGCAAAACTTTTTCTGCACAGTGAGTATCTAGTGCTGCTTTGAAGCGTTTAGCCTTCAATCCTTTTTTACAGCGCTTTTCAAGTTTCAACAAATTGAGAACAAGATGCCTTATTACCGACATGTTTTCGGCGGCGTTCGAACGTCTAACACGACTT
>Ga0105356_10002234_pt1 | contig 19341 bp, 15 predicted proteins | sample GOMGulsemesocosm_3_FD_83502 | JGI IMG/M metagenome (GOLD analysis project Ga0105356, IMG submission 83502) | Methane-oxidizing microbial communities from mesocosms in the Gulf of Mexico - GOM9D Gulf of Mexico | ecosystem: Environmental > Aquatic > Marine > Cold seeps | place: Gulf of Mexico... | reverse complement strand
TATCTAATAATATCAAATCTGGTTGTTCGTTATTTTGAAACCAGACTATGGCTTCTGAAACCGAATGTAGCATTACCTCTACTTTAATATCTATAGCTGCTAACATTCTAGACAACCTCCTTGCTGAAGGTTTTTCATCTTCAATAATAATTACTCTCATTTTAAATAATTTTAATCGTCCCTAGTATCTTTATCCATCAATTCTTTTATTTTTCTTTCTTCCCATTCTTTGGAAAAAATGGATCTTTTTCCAAAAACACCAAACCAATGAAAAGCCAATCCTATTCCCCAGTAAAAAGGTGTAGAAAAATTATGAAATTGAAAAACAGCATCTAAATCATTACCCAAACCAAATAGTACGTTAACCAAGAGATAGCCATTTACTACAATGTACCAGAATAAATGCCAATAAAAACCTTTTATTTTTTTGACTCTTTTTTTAGCTTCTAAATAACTATCCTCTTCAAAATGGTCACGTTCCATGGTGTTTCTTTTTATAGTTTATCTTTTTCCATAATTTCTCGTATTTTTTTATCTTCCCAATCGTTTATATAGCCAAATACCATAAACGCATGAATAACCAAACCTAAGCCCCAACCAAAAGCAGGAAACCAAAACCATTGAAACCCCCAAAAAGTACTATAATTTATAAACGCTAAAAATGGAATTACAAAAATGTAAGAGATTAAATGTCCATAAAATCTTTTTATTTTTTTAACCTTTTGTTTCGCTTTTATATAACTATCTTCCTCAAAATGATCATATTCCATACTATTTATCTTTTAATTTTATCTTTTTCCATAATTTCTCGTATTTTTTTATCCTCCCAATCGTATCCGTATCCAAAAGCCATAAATGCTTGAATAGACAAACCTAAGCCCCAACCAAACGCAGGAAACCAAAACCATTGAAATTCCCACGAAGTACTGTAATTTACAAAAATCAAAAAAGGAATTACAAAAATGTAAGAAATAAGACTTCCATAAAAACCTTTTAACTCATCGACTCTTTTTTTAGCTCGTAAGTATTTTTTACTATCATCTAAATAATCTATTTTCATTATTTTAATATTTTGATCTAACAAAGGTAACTTCACTCTAAATACTTTGTTCAAAGCAGTTATTTCAACACTTTTATCAGTAACCAAAGCATAGCGTTGCTTTATATTTTTTAACCCAACCTTCGTACTTTTCCCTAAAGATGTTTTCGGATTTATATTATTTTCTATTATCAAATATCCTTCTTCTATATAAATGTTTATCTCCAATGGTCTATTAGAAGTAATCACATTATGTTTTACAGCGTTTTCTAATAATAATTGTAAAGACAAAGGAACAATCTTCAATTCTTCACTATCTATTCCTTCTTGAACTTTAAATAGCACTGCATCTTCAAAACGCATTTCCAATAGCTGCATATAAGACTCTGCAAACCTTAATTCTTCTTCTACAGAAGTCAAATCTTTGTCTTTCTGCTCCAAAACATATCTGTATATTTTAGACAGCTTGGTTGTGAATTTTTCAGCTTTATTTGGGTTTTCACTAATTAAAGCCGTTAACACATTCAGGCTATTGAATAAAAAATGTGGATCCAATTGACTTTTCAAGGATTCAAACTTAGCCGTTTCCGTTTTTGCTACAATTTGAGATTCTTTTATTTTTTTCTCTTGTGTTTTTTTATAGAAATAAATAGCATGAAACGTAATTACTATGGTTAAGGTTATCCAAAGCCCAAAAGAATAATAGTTCCACTTTTCTTTACTTAAAAAGACTGAAAAAGTTTGATCTTCCAAATACATTGCAGTCAATGCTCTCAGAAAGAAAAGTCCTATTAAAGTAATAACTATAGAGCCTATCACCCCAACTATAAACCTTTTTATTTTATCGCCTTCTTTCCATTTTTGTCTTTCCATAAAATCAAAAAAGGCGATATTAGAAAAACTAAGAACAAATGAATACAGCTCGTTGTGTGCTAAATTAATCAGTAAATCACTCGTGCTTTTATTCTGAAAACCTCCAAAAATACTATTCGATATAATAAAAACAAGGATTCCTACTATAAATGTTGCTACTATATTCTTGGTTAATTTGCTCATTGTTTTTTTATTTACAAGCAGCTAGTTGTTCTTCTGCTCTGTCTTTCCCCCAATTAGGATGAAATGGTGTCTTAGGTTCAAATTTAGCGAAAAGTTCTATAGATTTAGCAATGTCTTTACAAAACGGAGCGGTGTCTTTACCAAAAAAACGAGCACTTCCCATATCCCACTCTGCTTTTCCAAAAACAACTCTAGGATTTTCTGGAGCTATCTCATAAGCCTTTTTATAGATTTTTGATACTTTCTGTGAATATTTTCGTCCATAAGTAGCTCCATCAAACGCAACCCAAGCTGTGTATAATAATGCCTGTTGCACCATAATTTCAGGATTTTTTTTCGAAATAGAATTGGAAATATCTAAAAATGCTTGTGCCTTTTTTAGATTCCCAGACAAAACTGTTTCGTCCTTTTCTCCAAAACTACTTGTTATCAATACCTGTGCTGCATAATAAGAAGGCAACCAATTGTCTTTTTCTGCCTTGGAAATTCGCTCGAACATATTTGTTGCTTCACTACTTTTTCCTTGTCCCCAAAATTGAAATGCTTTTTGCATTCCCGATTGATAATTCGATTGTGCAGAAGCTGCAACTGTGACTAATACTGTTAGGATTACTACTAATTTTTTCATGATGTTTCTATTTTAAATTGTTTGACAAATATCTTCTCATTCTTCTTCTCTGAAAAAAGATTGAACCTGAACTGTTATTTTTTAAGGATGAACTGTTTTATTTATAATTTATCCAACTGATTGTCTGTTCCTTTTTCACTGATTGTCCAAAAGAACCCTATAAAAAAGAACCTATCTGCGGCAGGTACCAAAGCTCGACTTGTAAACTTTCCATTCATATCAGGTGCATTTGCATATTGATATCCATTAATATTTTTGGTACCTAACACATTATTTACAGAAAAATAAAGAATTTTTTGTTGGCTAATTAAATAAGCCCAATTCAAACTTAAACTATTGTAGGCTTTGGTTTTTTGATTTAAGAAGCCTTGGATATTCGGATTGGTATACGACCTTCCTGAAGCAAATGTATGACTCATTCCTACCTGACTTTTCCAATCTTCAATCCAATATTTCGCTACCAAGGACATGTTGTGCTTATTCACATAATTTGGCTGTGCACTTCTTTCATAATTTTTATAATTCCGTTTGGAATCCAAATAAGAATAACTCAACCAATAATCTACATCTTTGATACTCTTGTTATCTCTCCAAAACAAATCGAGTCCTCCTGCATGCCCATTTCCTTTGTTATTATAGATACTTTCCTTAGTATTTATTTCTGTATCATATCTTATCAAATTGTCGTATTTTTTATAATAAGTTTCTGCTCTAAATATCTTACCATCACTGTTGTATTGGTAATTGAAAATATAATGTTGTGTGTTTTGAGGTTTTAAATTCTGATTGTATTTCAAAATAGCACTGGAAGGCGCTTGAAAAAAATCACCAAAAGCCAAAGAAATCTGACTTTTATTAGATGTTTTGTATGCCAATGAAACTCTTGGAGCTATTGACAGATCTTTTAACAACTCGCTATATTCTATACGGAAACCTGATTTTAGTGCTAATTTTTTTGAAAAGAACAAATCCATTTCAGTATAGGCTGCGCTGATATTATTTCTAAAACCATACCTCGTTTTAATAGCATTTATTTCTTTAAAGTCTTCATTAAAATCGGTACTTAAATATTCAGCACCAAAATTCAATTTAAAACGATTGCTAAAATGTCTTTTTAATTTAAACTTGGCATGTATTGAATTTTCTACACCGTTTATATTGTTATCAATTACCTTCACTTTATTTTCGCCATGAGTATAACTCATCCCTCCAAAAATGGACCAATTGTCATTTAAAACACCTTTATAGGAGCTATTGAAATACAAATTATTGTTATCTAATTTGTAATGAATTCCTTCGTTAAAATTGATATCATCTTGAATCAATTCAAAGTTAGACGCATCGAAAGCGGAATACATTTTTAAAATTCCATTTTTGTATTTTTTTCTAAACACAGCTTCCCCTGAAAAAGATTCATAAGGAGAAATCCATTCATTTCTATTGGAAAACAGCTGGTTGTATGGTTCTAAATTTATATAAGAAGCATTCACGCTCAAAGAATTTTCCTTCCATATTTGGGTATTCCCTAAAGCAGCCCCAACACTCATAATTCCGATATCTGTTTTTTCCTGATCTGGCTCATTGATCGTGTTTAACAATAAAACTCCAGATAATGCCTGTCCGTATTCCGCAGAATATCCTCCTGTTGAAAAAGTCATTCCATCAAAAAGAAATGGAGAATACCTACCTCGAGTAGGGGAATTATTGGTGGTAGGTAAATAAGGTGTAAATACTCGAATATCATCAATAAATATTTGAGTTTCATTTGCTTCACCTCCACGAACAAACAGACGTCCATCTTCTGCAACGGTTGATGTACCAGGCATGGTTTGAAAAGCAGCAATTGGATCCCCCAAAGCACTTGCAGTTGTGACTACGTCTAATGGTTTTAAAGCAGTCACCTTACTATTATCGCCTGCCTTAAATGTCCCAGCAGAAATTACTACAGCATCCAAACTACTAACGTCTTCGTAGAGTTTTATTTTTAAATTTTTCATTAATGAAATATCCTTGGCTACTTGAATTGACTCGAAGGATAAAAAAGAAATTGATAATTTTTGTTCCCCTTTTGCTTTACTTTCAAACTCAAAAAAACCATCGACATCTGTCATTGTACCATCATAAGTTCCTTCTAGGTATATATTTGCGCCTACAACTGGATTTCCTTTTTCGTTTATTACTTTACCATTGATATTTGTTTGTGAAAACCCTATTAGAGTTCCTAAACCAAATAGTATACTGCTCAAAAATTTATATTTCATTGTCTTGTTTTTTCAAATACAGTTCAAAAGTCATCCTTTTGTAAGATCTTAGAAATTATTTGAAACTGAATTGTTGTTTCTTGTAGATGAATTGTACATTTGATTGCTTAAAAGAAACCTATGACACTAGAAGAACAAACCCCACAAGAAATAGCTTCTCAATTGAGAAAACCAGAAGGTGCAACCGGAGTTGCTATGGGAGATCATATGAATGAAGGCAATCAAGCAATCAACTTGACAGCTTATAAAAAGCTAGAGTTAAAAGACAACCAACACCTTTTAGAGATTGGTATGGGAAATGGAAAATTCATTCCTCACATTTTAAATTTGGCTAAAAACCTAAGATATACTGGTATAGATTTTTCCAAAACGATGGTTGCGTCTGCAATAAACCACAACACAAAAGCTATTGAAAACGGTTGCGTTTCTATTTTAGAGGAAAGTATAGAAAACATCCCTTTCCCAGAGGCTTCTTTTGATCAAATTTGTACTATTAACACCTTGTATTTTTGGCCAAACCCTCTTGACAACAGTAAAGAATTATTGAGAGTTTTAAAGTCCAAAGGGAAATTAATTGTAGCCATACGACCGAAAGAAATTATGGACGCTATGGAAATTACTAAATATGGTTTCACAAAATATACAGCAAAAGAGGGGCAAGAACTTTTATCCAAAGCTGGATTTAAAAATGTGACTTTTGAGACTTTGGATGAACCTGATTATAAATTTGATAAGGAAAGTGTAAAACTTCAAGGGTCTTTTATTATTGGATATAAAGAATAAAAATTTATCGAAAAAATATTTTTATTTCTTTATCTCACTTTTCTAGTTCGTTTTTTTAATTTAAAAATTCGATCTGTATAATAAGCTTTCAATTCTTCTAAAAATCTCAAAGGATTTTCATAAGTTTTCAAAACAATATAGGTTTGTTTATTTTTGAGAAAATTCAAATGTTCCTTCAATTTCCCTAATTGATTTTCCAAATATAAATCTTCTGAAATTTCATCGGATTTCTTTAGTGGTTGAGGTAAGTGAAATGCATTGCCACTTAAAATATGATTGTAATAAATTTGTAGTTCTTCTAAATTTCCTGTTTTATAAATCTCTATAAGTTTACTCGTAACATCCGTTGCCAAATCTACTTGATCCTTATTTGCAGAAAATTTATCAGGATGTACGTATACCATTGCTTCTCTATACAAACGCTTTTTCTCCTTTTCATTCTCTGGGACTATCACCGTTTTTTTCTGATAATTTAGAGGCTTCAATCCCACAACTTCTTGGTAATTTTTTCCTCGTTTTTTCTGAGCGAATCTCTTTTCCTTTTTTGCTTTTTGTAGCTTTTTGTAAATTACAGTCAACTCTTGGACTTCAATCAATTCATTTTCCAGTTCCAAACGAAGTGTATTTTCAAATAAATGTACTTCCCTTTCTATTACAAATATTTCTTCTTCTAATTGCTGAAATTCTTGCTGTAACAATTCTTGTTTGTTGTTATTTAATTTAGGAAGATTCTCATTTTTCATAAGACACAAAAATAGAAAAATTAATAAGAGCTTATCACTACTAAGCTTTTCAATTTCTTTTAAAATAATTTAAAAAATTCTACTTCCTAAAAAATTATGTTTTAGTAAATTTGACTTTTTAATCTCACAAATGTATACAACTCTTTTATATACACATTCTTGGACACGTTGGTTGGTTCTAATTTTTCTACTTGTAATTCTTATCAAATCGTATTATGGATGGTTTGCTCGAACTAATTACAAGAAATCCGACAAACTATTGCGAATAAGTACTACTGCAATTTGTCATATGCAACTCTCCTTAGGTATTTATTTATATTGCATAAGTCCAATTACAAATTACTTTATTCATAATTTCAAAGAAGCAATAAATTTACGTGAAATTCGTTTTTTTGGAATGGAACACAGTTCGATGATGCTACTTGCTGTAATTGTAATATCTATTGGCTCTTCCAAATCAAAAAAACAAATAGACTTTTTACAAAAACACAAAACAATCGCTATTTGGTTCACCATTGGTCTTTTGATTGTTTTAAGTTCTATTCCTTGGAGTTTCTCCCCATTGATAAGTAGGCCTTTATTTCGTTAAAAAAACAATACATTCTACTTCTCAAGATAAATAATCTCGTATCTTTAGAGATACTCAATGCATATAGTTTTCGGTTTTTTGTATCTTTCTATTTCCTTTTATCTTTACTTAAATTTGAAACTACAACTATACTTCGGCAAGCTCAGTACGAGGGGCTATACTTGAAAATTTAAACCTGCTAAAAGAAAAAATAAATTTGTCAAAATCCCCAAAAGCCTAAATCCATTGAGTATAACGTGATTTAAAATTTAACTTCATGAAAATTCTATCAGCAGAACAAATTAGAGAATGGGACAAATATACAATTGAACAGGAACCCATTTCTTCAATTGATTTAATGGAAAGAGCTGCTATGGCTTGTGTCAATTGGATTGTAGAAAATGTCAATAAATCATATACATTTCAACTTTTTTGTGGGCAAGGAAACAACGGAGGAGACGGACTCGCAATTGCTAGATTGCTTGCGGAAAATGGATATAAAACATCTTGTTATGTACTTGACTTCTCTTCAAAAAAATCTACTGACTTCTTAATCAATTTAAAAAGACTTGATAAAAATTATATCAGCTACATTACTTGCACTACTGACATCCCTAAAATACAAAAAGAAAATAATATCGTAATCGATGCCCTTTTCGGAACAGGATTCTCTAGGTCTTTGGAAGGTATCATTGTGGAAATAATAGAAATTATTAATAAGAGCACCTCTAATGTCATTTCTATTGATTTGCCTTCAGGTATGTTTTCTGATAAAGACAATTCTAATAACATCTGTATAAAAGCAAACGACACACTCACTTTTCAAATTCCCAAATTGGCCTTATTACTTCCGGAAAATGAAAAAAAAGTTGGTCAATGGCATTTATTAGATATCAGTTTGGATTCGAATTTTATAAAAAAACAAGAATCTAACTATTTCTACACCAACATAGTGCATGTTAAAAAAATAATTAAAACACGAACAAAATTCTCTCATAAAGGTTCTTTTGGTCATGCATTAATTATTTCTGGTAGTATCGGAATGATGGGGGCTACTCAATTAGCAGCAACCGCTTGTTTGCGATCTGGCGTTGGACTCACCTCTGTTTTCTCTCCCAAATGTGGAGTTTCAATTTTACAAACAAGTGTTCCTGAGGCTATGGTAATTCCTTCTTATAGTAAAAATTATATATCTGGAACTATCGCTATTGAAAAATATAATGCTATTGGCATTGGGCCAGGAATGGGAATAGACAAAAACACACAACTATTTTTTAAAAAATTTTTAAAGAAAGCCAAACTTCCAATGGTTATCGATGCTGATGCCTTAAATATCCTTGCACTGAACAAAAACCATTTAAAAGAAATACCGTCTGGCTCTATATTGACACCACACCCCAAAGAATTTGAACGCCTTGTTGGAGTCTCAAAAAATGATTTCGAACGTCTTCAAAACCTACAAAATTTTGCAACAAAGTACAATTGTTGTGTCCTTCTGAAAGGGGCACATACTGCAATTGCTTGTCCAGATGGAACTGTTCATTTTAACAGCACAGGCAACCCTGGAATGGCTACAGGCGGGAGCGGTGATGTATTAACAGGTATCTTAACCGGATTGCTAACACAAGGTTATTCTGCTAAAAACGCTGCTGTTTTAGGAACCTATTTACATGGACTCACAGGCGACTTGGCTGTAAATGACATTGGCAAAGAATCCTTTATTGCAAGAGACTACTTTACCTACATAGGAAAAGCATTTCAAAAATTAAACCAATAAAAAAATCAAGGTTTGTATTTGATTGGCAAATGCACCACTTTTTTAGTTTCAAAAAATTCTTCTTCAAAATAAGTTGATAAATCGTACAATTTTGCTGAAGTAAACAAAGAAAGTTCTTCAGTTAGATCTCCACCTTTCAGATACAAAATCCCATTTTTCAATTCATGATTTTGCTTTTTGATTACTTTTTTTCGTACCCACTTCACAAAATCTGGCATATTCGTAACAGCTCTACTGACTATAAAATCAAATTCGCCTTTTACTTTTTCTGCACGCATATGATCCGCTTTCAAATTCTTCAATCCTAATGCATCTGCTACACCTTGTACAACTTTAATTTTTTTCCCAATAGAATCCACCAATTGAAATTGTGTCTCTGGAAATAATATCGCCAACGGCACTCCCGGGAAACCTCCTCCTGTTCCAACATCTAAAACACGTGAGCCAGATTTAAAAGCTTGCACTTTTGCAATTCCTAAAGAATGTAAAACATGACGTAAGTACAACTCATCTATGTCTTTACGTGAAATTACATTGATTTTAGAATTCCAGTCTTTGTACAATTCTTCCAGTTTTTCAAATTGTGAAATTTGCAATTCTGTAAGCTCGGGGAAGTATTTTCTTAAAATTTCCATGGTCATTTATAAATATCCTCCAAAAGTAACATCTTTGCTTGTAATAAGTAATAAAATTATCAATTATTAAATCCATTTGAGGTAAAAAATAGTTATTTTTGTGAATTGATACGAGACCTCATTATGCAAAAAATAAATTTTTCTAGAATTGACAAAGCAAAGTTTTTTAGAACCTTAAATAAGAGGGTCAATTCGCATTTTAAAGACAATAAAATACGTCGTACGGGTAACTGGAAATTGTACACCAAAGCAATCCTCATGTTTTCTCTTCTTTTAATTCCTTTCATTATAATATTAACGGTTCCTCTTCCACAGTGGGCTATGTTTCTTTTAATAATCGTAACGGGAATTGGAGTAGCTGGTGTTGGTATGAATGTGATGCATGATGGCAATCATGAATCTTTTTCCAGCAAAAAATGGGTCAATAAGTTAATGGGAAGCAGCATGTATATGCTTGCTGGAAACGTATACAATTGGAAAGTACAACACAACGTATTACACCATACATTTACAAACGTAAAAGGACACGATGAAGATATTGATGCTGGAAGAATCATTCGTTTTTCGAAACATTCTACATGGTTGAAAATTCACAAATTACAACGCTATTATTCTATATTTGTTTATGGATTGTTAACCATAAATTGGGCAATAACAACCGATTTTAAGCAAATGCGTCGTTATTTAAAAAGAAAACTATCTTATGGTGATTTTCCAAACCCAACAAAACAGTGGATCATATTAGTTGTTTCTAAAGTGCTCTATTATTCTTTTTGGGTTGCTTTACCAATACTTGTATTGGACATTACTTGGTGGAAAATACTCATTGGTTTTTTCACAATGCATTATACTGCTGGACTGATACTAAGTCTCGTTTTTCAATTGGCACATGTAGTCCCTAAAACAGACATGCCTTTACCTGATAAAGATGGAAATTTAGAACACACTTGGGCTATTCACCAATTGTACACAACTTCTAATTTTGCGCCTAATAATAAATTTGTTTCCTTTTTCACTGGTGGATTGAACCATCAAGTAGAACACCATATTTTTCCGCATATCTCACATATTCATTATGGAAATATTGCAAAAATCGTAAAAGAAACCGCAAAAGAATTCAATTTGCCTTACCATGAGTACAAGACAATGACAAAGGCATTTTTAGAACATTTTAATCAATTAAAAATTTTGGGAGTAAATCCTGCATATCATTAAATTTAATTAAAGTTGAAAGTTTAATTATGGTACATAGCCTAAAAAACTCAACAATTATACGATTCAATATTTAGAAAAAATGAAACAATTATCAGACAGAATTAACAGTTTACCAACTTCAGCAACCCTAGCAATGGCTGCTAAAGCAAGAGAATTAAAAGAACAAGGAAAAGACATCATTAGTTTAAGCTTAGGAGAACCAGACTTTAATACTCCTGATTTTATAAAAGACGCTGCAATTCAAGCTGTAAATGACAATTACAACTCTTACACTCCTGTAAATGGATATTTAGAATTACGTGAATCTATTTGTAAAAAATTTAAGAGAGACAACAACCTTTCTTACAATCCAAATCAAATTGTTGTTTCTACTGGAGCAAAACAATCTATTGCAAATATTGCACAAGTTTTATTAAACAAAGGTGACGAAGTTTTATTACCGGCTCCTTACTGGGTAAGCTACTCTGCTATTTCAATTTTATCAGAAGCTACTTATGTAGAAATTCCTTCTTCTATTGATACAGATTTTAAAATTACTCCTGAGCAATTAGAAGCTGCAATTACACCGAATTCAAAATTAATTTTCTTTAACTCTCCAAACAACCCTAGTGGAACTGTTTATTCTGAAGAAGAGTACAGAGCTTTGGCTAAAGTTTTAGAAAAACACCCACAAATCTATGTGGTTTCCGATGAGATCTATGAGCATATCAACTACGGTTCAGGAAATTTCAGTTTTGCTGCTATTGAAAGTATGTATGACAGAACTATTACCGTAAATGGTGTGGCAAAAGCTTTTGCTATGACCGGGTGGAGAATAGGGTATATTGGTGCTCCTGAGTGGATTGCCAAGGCTTGTAATAAATTACAAGGTCAAATTACTTCTGGAGCAAACTGTATCGCACAACGCGCTACAATTACTGCATTAGAAGCTCCTGTGACTAAAATTGGTTATATGGTAGATGAATTCAATAGACGTAGAGATATTGTACTAGAAACCTTAGGAAAAGTAAAAGGATTCAAATTAAACAAACCAGAAGGTGCTTTTTATGTATTCCCAGATATTTCATATTTCTTTGGAAAAACAATCAAAGGGCAAAAAATTGCAAATGCTTCTGATTTCTCAATGTTATTGTTAGAGCATGCTAATGTAGCTACCGTTACAGGTGAAGCTTTTGGAGCTCCAGATTGTATACGTATGTCTTACGCTGCTTCTGAAGAACAACTTAGAGAAGCTATTAGTAGAATTAAAAAAGTAGTTGGATAACTAAAAACATCCCTACTTACAGTATATAAATCTCGTAACAGTTTATCTGTTACGAGATTTTTTTTTTATTTTTGACCCCAAGATGCCAAAAACAAAACTCTTCTACTTTTTTTTACTTCTAACATTACTACCATTTTTAGGTTCTGCCATTAATTACAATTCAGATTTTCTTAGTCTAGAGGAAAAAGTACCTGAAAACCTCATCAAAGAAATCTCATATATCAAAGACAATAGTTTTGATATTCATACCATTTCGGAACAAAATTTCATTCCTTTAAACAATTCTAAAATTGGCAGTAAAAATGGTTTTTATTGGTTCAAAATAATATTAAAGACGAATCAATCAACAGAAAATTTAATGTTTAATTGCAAAGAGAGTACAGTAAACCATATAGAAATTTACAACAAATTTAAACTCATAGCCAATTCTCATAATAATTTAGGTTTTACCAATTTCAGTTTAAAAATTAAGCAACAAGCCAACAATACATATTATCTAAAAGTAAACTTTCCATATCAAGCAAATTTTCCGCTTACTGTATATCCATTATTAAAACAACATAGAATACAAACAATTAACTTATTTAAAATTGGTTGGTATTATGGTTTTGTATTTATGGTTTTTATAATCAATATGTTTTTTTATTTTTCATTAAAAGACAGAACCTTTTTCTATTATTCTTTATTTTTAATAGCAACAAATTTTGGTATATCCCATTATGATGGTATTTATAATTTATGGTTGAATTTTGATGTTTTATTTTATACAAATAACATCTCACATTTTATTATACCAGTAACAGGAGCCATATTTGCGACTTCTTTTTTAAACTTAAATATTTACCTCCCAAAAAGTAAATTTTATGGAACTATACTATTATTTATAACATTCATATGTTACGCAGTACATTTAACTACTCGTAATTATTCTTATTTTATCGCCGCTGATATTTTAGCTTTGATTACACTGATGTATTATTGGGGTCTAGGAGTATCGGTTTTAAGACATAATGATTTTGCAAAATTCTTCGTTATAGGATATAGCTTGGTATTAATTTCAGCCTTCTTTTTTGTTATCCCCATGGATTTTGGTATTTCTACTTTATCTGTTTCTTTAGGTCATGTAAAATTTGGTGCTTTGTTTGAAATGCTTATACTTACTTATGCAATTACGTATCGTGTAAAGAAATTGCAAGAAGAAAATGACATGTTTAGATCTTCTATTCAAACTTATGTAAACCAGCTATATGAGCTGCAAGAAAAAATAGAATTGGAAACCAACTCAAAAGAAAATACTTTTGAATCAAAGATTGTAGAAATAGCATCCAAACATCAATTAACAGATAGAGAGGTTGACGTATTATTAAATCTGTCTAAAGGATATACGAATCAAAAAATAGCTGATGAATTATTTATTTCTTTAAACACTGTTAAATATCATACTAGAAACATTTACCAAAAACTAAATATCAAAAATAAAAACGAAGCAATTAGCTTATTTGTTTAATGCTATCTATAAAAAATTTGAAAAACAAAATTAAATACTTGTTAAAAATAGGATTCCTTTTTTTACTGTTTTCATGCAGTAAGGAGCCTACTATTTCCAACAACATTTCTTATCTCATAGATAACAATTACAGCATAGAAAATATTGATCAACAAAAATTTACAGTCTTAAAAAGAACTAGACTTGGTAGTAAAAATGGATACTATTGGTTTAAAATAAATCTCCATGAAACACTAAAAGGCATTCCTACTATTTTTGCAATAAAAGGGAACACCATAGACAAGTTGGAAATATACACGTCTTCAAAAAAAACAGCAGACTTTCAAGATAATATCGATCCTATCAATCTAGCCTTTCAAGTAAATACAACAACTGAAAGTATTTATTTTATAAAAGTACATTTTCAAAAACAAGCCTATTTTCCATTAGTTATAACACCTATTAATACTTACTTTTTTAATGAAAAGTTATCGTATTTAAAAAATGGTTGGTATTATGGCTTTGTATTCATGGTAATCGTTGTAAACCTATTCTTCTATTTCTCTATCAAACATCGTGTTTTTTTAGCGTATTGTTTTTTTGTGACATTTACCAATCTAGGACTCACAGATTATGATGGGTTTATACATCTTTGGGCACCACAAGAAATGATTCCATACATTGGTATTGCTCTACATTTCTTAGTTCCCTTATCCTCTGGAATATTTGCTTCCTTATTATTAGACCATAACAAATTAATCCCAAAAAGTAAATTCACTTCCATTATAATAATCACTATTGCAATTGTATTTTATGGTTTCTTTTTGGCTACTAATGAATTTATATATTTTGCTATCGGAGACTGTTTTGGATTAATCTTCTTTACTTACTACATGCTATTGGGAGTTTTTTCATTAAAAACTCATGAATATGCAAAATTCTCTGTTATCGGATTTAGTTTGGTATTTCTATCAGCAGTTTCTTTTATTATGCCGTTAAATTGGGGAGTATTTAAATACGCCGCTCCATTATATTCAGTAAAACTAGGAGCCCTCTTTGAAATGCTAATATTAAGTTATGCCATAACCTATAGAGTAAAAAAAATACAAGAGGAAAACGATCATGTTCAAAACGAAATAAAAGAATACCTAGAAAAAATTTACAACTTAGAAGAAAAGTTACAAAATAAAGAATCTAGTTCAGAATTGGAACAAAAAATTTTAGAGCTAAGAAAAACCTATGCCTTAACAGATAGAGAAACGGACGTACTGTTCCAAATTTCAAAAGGATTAACAAACAAACAAATTGCAGAAAAATTATTCATTTCTGTAAATACAGTAAAATATCATTCTCAAAATTTATATGAAAAATTAGATATCAAAAAAAGAACAGAAATTACATCTAAATTAATTCATACAAATTAAATCTAGCATACCTCCTTCAATCAACTACTTTCATCTACTTTCTCTAAATTATTATTTAGTTTGATAAGTTAATTTAGAGAAACAAAAACTCTTTTTTCTTACATAAAACCTCCATAAATCTGACTAACCCACCTTTATGGGTAGGTAAAACTACCCGTAAGGATGAGTAAAAAACGATCCAACTAAAGTAATATTGCATCAAATTAATAATAGATGCTAAAAGAAATCAGAATAAAATCTTTGCTAAGCACCAAAGATGAAAACACTAAAAAATTAAGAAAATTATACAGGCAATTTATGATTGTTTTATTGATTTTATCTATTTCTCAGATTGTACTTCTTTTCATTGAAAAAATCAATTTGGTTAAAATTATTATTGGAATTCTTTCTATTATTTATTTAAGTTTTCAACTTTATGAAATTCATAAACTAACAACAACAAACAAGAAAATTAGCAACAGACTTAAAACATTAGAAAACTAACAAATTCAATACCCATGATAAAAAAACGAACACTTTTAATCCTACTTGTTTTTAGCTTTAACACAGCTATACACGCACAAATATCTTATGCAGGATGTTCTGGAGCTATAGCAGGGAATTACCCATACGCCTTGAATGCAAACGGAACTACAAACGATGGAGGTACTATTAGAAATACTTATATAAGTACTCCAAGCGCTTGCGCACTTTCCTCCGCTTGCTCTTTTAAAGTTTTTTGGAACAACTCTAGATGGGAAATTAAAGCAAGCTCAGATTCGGGAGCTACCTTTCCTAATTTACTCTATGTAAACAGTAGTGCTTCCTACCCTAACCCTCCTAGTAAAACATTAGGGAGTTGGGTTGGTCAAGGACCATGTGGGGGTCAGACTTTAAGTGTTTTTAGTGGAGACCTACAAGATGTCTTAGTTCCAATTTCACCTCCCAAAATAACAGCCATTACACGTCACAATCCAAATTCAACAAATACAAGTGCTTCTACAGTAACTTTTAAAGTAACTTTCGATAAAGACGTAAAAAATGTTGACACCTCTGATTTTGAAATAAACTCAACTGTAGGTGGCACTATTAATACTGTAACAGCAAACAGCGCTACCGAGTACTTAGTGGAAGTTACAGATATCAATAACAACGCTGGTACAGTTGGCATTAACTTAAAAGGAGCAGATGGTAGTGGTAGTAATAATATTATTGAATTTAGCAGCAATGAAAGCATATCTATTACTCAAAATAACACAAATGATTATTTAAATCAAACAGAAATAGGGCAAACTTTCAAGGCCACTACCAATGATAAATTAAGAAGTGTGGTTATTTATAAAAAAATCGGTAATCATACATTTAGTGGTACTGCAGATTTAAAAATTTATACTGGAGACAAAAACGCAGGGGGAACACAATTAGGCAATACTCAAAACGTAAATATAAACACTACATCTGGAGAGCAAAAATTAACATTAATAGCTCCACCGAGTTTAACAATAGGAAGTACATATAGTTTTACTCTTTCTGGATTTTCGGGTTCAGGAAACAAAGCTTTTGAATCCAATACCTCTGTTTCTTATACTGATGGACACGTTATTTTTACAGGGCAAAATCCTGGACATGCAAATTTCGATTTAAAATTTAAGATATACGAAGGTACCTATGTAGAGGGAGAAGCTTTAGCGAACACCGTCCCTACAACAGACGAGCTATACACAAAAGAAGTAAGTTATGATGTTCTATTCGACTTTGATGCAAACCTATCTGGACACGGAACTAAAACAATGACACAAACTGCAAATGGAAATATTTTTGAAATTACCACAATAGACAATACCATAAACACAGCAGGAAATCTTGCAGGTTCATATGTTGATAACGGCGGCGTAGGAGGAGATGAATCCTTAAATTTAGGTTGGCCAGAAACACAGTTTACTGTTAAACTTCAAAACAATCAACCTTTTTCTTTAAAGTCTTTTAAAACTAAAACATTCTCTGTAAAAACTTTAAAAGTAGAAAGTAGCAAAGGGTTTGAGAACTTTACCACAATTGATAGCAACGGAGCCAATACAAACTCTCAGTTTAATTCTTCTGACTATGCTTCTTCATTTTTTAATAATATAACTTCATTTACTATTAGTTCAGCTGACATAGGTGGCTTACCTCTTGATGATTTTATTCTAGAAATATTACCAAACACTGCGCCTACAGCTACCAATGTAACTTTTTCTGGAACATTAATAGTTGGCCAAGAATTAACTGGGACATATACTTGGACAGATACCGATGCTGGTGATACTGATACTGGAACTACTTTTAAATGGTATCGATCAGATGATAATACTGGCACAAACAAAACAGCAATTTCTGGAGCTACTGCAAAAACATATACTTTAGTAAATGCGGATGAAAGTAAATTTATTAATTTTGAAGTAACTCCTAATGATGGAAAAAGCGCAGGTAATGCTGCAGAAAGTAGCTTGCAAGGAGCTGTACCATCTGTATCTATTACTTCAATTGCTAGACTAACCCCAACAGATGCAACTACAAATGCTGATCAAGTTACCTTTAGAGTAACATTTAACAATGGTGTAAGAAATGTTGATCCTACAGATTTTAATTTAACAGGAACAGCTGGTTCTGACGGAACAATTATTTCAACAACAGCTATAAGTCGTTCAGTTTATGATGTTTTGGTTACGGGAATCACCTCATCAAACGGTACCATTGACCTTAACCTGGACAATAGTAATAATGTACAAGGTCCTGTTTTCGGGCTAGAACAACTAGATAATAGTAATGCTACGTATCGAGCTTTTGCTAGTCAAACATTTGTAGCTCCCAATACAGGTTCACTCTATCAAGTAGACTTTTGGGTGAATGGTGGCCCCTTAAACCTTACAATGGTAATAAAAAAGGCAGGTTCTACAATACATACCCAAGCCATTACGACTATTACCGGGACAAACCCAGCTAAACAAAGCGTAACCTTGAGTACGCCTTTGAATATTATTAATGGTGATACTTATGAATTGTACCTGACACCTAACAGTGGTGGTTTTAACTTCGCAATGGTTACAACCAACCCTTATGCAGGAGGTTTCTTGTCAACTCCTGAAGGAAATCATGGTAACACTTGGGATTTGGCATTCAATATGCACATTAAAAACGCTTCAACAACAAACCTAAAATCAATAGTCCCATCTACTGATGAAATATATACAATTGTAAACAACAATACTCCAACAGCTAGCAACGTAACCTTTACAGGAACTTTAGAAGTTGGTCAAGAATTAACAGGTACCTATACCTGGACGGATACCGATGCTGGTGATATCGATACAGGAACCACTTTTAAATGGTATCGATCAGATGATAATGCTGGCACAAACAAAACAGCAATTTCAGGAGCAACTACAAAAACATATACTTTAGCAAATGCTGACATAGGCAAATTCATCAGTTTTGAAGTAACACCTAATGACGGAAAAAGTACAGGTTCTGTTGTAGAAAGCAGTTTACAAGGTGCTGTTCCTAAATTAACTCCTACAATAACCTTTGCAAATATTTCTAAAATATATGGTGATGCTAACTTTGATTTGGCAGCTACTTCTAATTCCTCAGAAGTTCTTTCGTATACAATTGAAGGAGTCAATACAACTGGAACAACTCTTAGTAATATTAATAACAAAACAGTTAGTTTAGGAAATAATGGAACTCTTACAATTAGAGCAACTTTAGCCGCTGATCAAACCTATACAACAGCTACAAAAGACATTACATTAACAATTTCAAAAGCAAATCAAACTATTACTTTTGGTGCATTGACTAATAAAACTTTCGGAAGCGGGACATTCAATCTTTCAGGAACATCAAATTCTGGTTTAGCTTTAAATTATGCAAGTTCTGATTTATCTGTGGCAACTATTTCTGGAAATACAGTAACCATTGTTGGTGTTGGAAATACCGTAATCAGAGCTTCACAAACTGGAAATGCAAATTACAACCCTGCTACTGATGAAGTACAATCTTTAACCATTACCAAAGCAGATCAAACAATTACATTCGGAACTATTTCTGATAAAACGTTTGGAAACGGAACATTCAATCTTTCAGGAACATCAAATTCTGGCTTAGCTTTAAATTATGCCAGTTCTGATTTATCTATAGCGACTATTTCTGGAAATACAGTAACAATTGTGGGGGCAGGAACTACCGTTATTAGAGCATCGCAAGCTGGAAATTCGAATTACAATGCAGCTACAGATGAAGTACAATCTTTAACCATTACCAAAGCTGCTCAAACAATTACTTTTGGAGCACTTGCTAGTAAAACTTTTGGAAGCGGAACATTCAATCTTTCAGGAACATCAAATTCTGGTTTAGCTTTAAATTATGCAAGTTCTGATTTATCTGTGGCAACTATTTCTGGAAATACAGTAACCATTGTTGGTGTTGGAAATACGGTAATCAGAGC
>Ga0105356_10002229_pt1 | contig 19371 bp, 19 predicted proteins | sample GOMGulsemesocosm_3_FD_83502 | JGI IMG/M metagenome (GOLD analysis project Ga0105356, IMG submission 83502) | Methane-oxidizing microbial communities from mesocosms in the Gulf of Mexico - GOM9D Gulf of Mexico | ecosystem: Environmental > Aquatic > Marine > Cold seeps | place: Gulf of Mexico... | reverse complement strand
CCTGCCAAAGTATGTTTCAGACATTAATCAAACAACGACTTACACAGCACTCAAATATAACGCTCAAACATAATTAGGTGAAGACTATGCAAACTTTCGATACCTCACAGAGCAGCCAAGTATTATTACGCATGCCGTTAGAGCAAGTGCAGCCGCTGAATAAGCCGATTGAATCTAAACTTATTGCCTGCTTTAGCCAAGACCCACAAGAAATTCGTCGAGCGCAGCAATTGAGAGCTCGAGTATTCAATTTAGCCGACCGCGAAGTAACGCTAGATAAAGATAAGTTTGACGATATTTGCTTGCACCTAATAGTGAAAGTTAGCCTATCGAATAATATCGTAGGCTATAGCCGCATATTAACCACTGATATGGTGTCTCAATCGAGTGAGTTTTATTCTGCAACTGAGTTTGATCTCAGACAAATCATCAAGCCCAATCAACGCTACATGGAAGTCGGCCGCACCTGCGTAGATCCCAATTTTCGCAGCGGCGCCGTTATTGGCATGCTTTGGTCTAAAATTGGCCAATTTATGAATGAACAGAAAATAGATCATCTTATAGGATGTGCAAGCATATCAATGCTCGATGGCGGGGCTACGGCATTGGCCGTCGTGAATCATTTACGCGAAAAACACTTCTCAGCAGAAGATTTACGAGCCTCACCTAAGCTTCCACTTCCTCAATTTGATATTGAGATCGAAGGTAAGCAGCATGTCCCTGCTTTATTAAAAACCTATCTTCGCATGGGCGCTAAAGTCTGCGGTGAAGCCTACTTAGATCGTGATTTCAATGTTGCTGATGTTCTTATTTTATTAGCAAAACAAGACATTTCTCCGCGCTACTTGCGTCATTTTTCATAATTAGCGGTTTATTGGGAAATATCTTTTGCTATCTATCCAAAAAAAAATGCGCCCCCATTGGCGCTTATTCCAATTAATACAAAATCTCATACTCGTTATAATTTTGGTGCCCATTATTTTCAGCCCTTTTGGGAAAATAATTCCAAAACGTAGAAAGATTGCAAGTACGCTTTACCGTAGCTGTTACACAGCCCTCGATATCAAACTAGTCATTACAGGAAGCCCTACATCTCAGCCAGCACTCTGGGTTTGCAACCACATATCTTGGCTCGATATTTTATTACTCGCCGGTAATAATTGTGTCGATTTCGTGGCTAAAAGTGAAGTTGCTAACTGGCCGATCGTAGGTAATATCATCAGCAGAACGGGCACATTATTTATTGATCGTGATAACAAATTTAAGGCTTATAGAGCATTACCAAAGCTACAACAGCGTTTAGAGTCTGGCACATCAGTCCTTATTTTTCCAGAAGGTACCACCAGCACAGGTGAATTCTGCCTGCCTTTTAAACCTATGCTTTATCAGGCTGCTATCCGAAGTAACATCCTCATTCAGCCCGTATCCTTATGCTACGAAAATGAAGATGGCAGCCCTTGTACCGACGTCGCTTTCATTGGTGACGATGAATTCAGTGTCAGCTTTAAGAATATTTTAAACAAACCGAAAATCATCGCACATATTACCTACTTTCCTGCAATGAAAGCTGAGCAATGGCACCGAAAAGAAATGGCCAGCATGAACCAACAGCTCATCGACATGAGAATCAATAAACGTCCGTGTATTTAACGTATTCGTCTTATTTACTCCTTCAGCTACCCTGTTAGAATGCGCTAATTTTCTAACATAGGGTTATCTACAATGTATAAGAGATTTTTAGAATGGATTGTCTCAGCAAAGGGGATCCGCCAACTGATTAATATCTACGGCCCCTATTTTGGTGCCGGCGTGAAAGTCACTTACATCAACAAAGATTTCCGCCAAGCCAGGGTTCACTTGCCCCTACGCTGGTATAACAGAAACTATGTAGGGGTTCACTTTGGTGGCAGCTTGTACTCCATGATCGACCCATTTTACATGCTGCTATTAATGAACAATCTAGGGAAGGACTATATTGTTTGGGATAAAAGTGCCGAGATCGAGTTTATTAAACCCGGGACAGGGACGGTCTCAGCTCACTTTATCGTCACCGATGAAATGCTGGCTGAAATAAAGGAAAAGACAGCCAATGGCGACAAGTTTTTGCCAACGTACCCTGTAGTCATTACCGATGAGCATGGTGATATTGTCGCTAAAGCGAATAAAACCCTCTACATTCGTCGAAAAAAATAGAACTCTGCTAATCTTAAGATATGTTCCATAACCTATTAGAGATTCATTGTGAATAATATTAGTTTTGCAGAAGCCATCGAGATTATATGCGATTTGAGTAAAGTTTTAGATGACGCTTATTGGGAAGCCAATAGTTGTGATGATAAAGACCAAGTTTATAACCTTACCAGCATTTTAAATACTGAGTTTATCGAGATGAGTAAAGTAAGCGTGCAAGACCATCACTTTGATTACGAAGTGATTTCGGTGAGTCAAGAAGCTCTAAAGCAAGCCCTTACCTTGTTTCAACAACGTGTCCCTAAACAAATTCGTCGTCAATCAACGTTAATCCGTTTGAATGCTCTATTGCATCAATTAATTGTCGCGTTAACGAAGTAGCAAATATTCCTGCTCAAATACTCTACAGCTAACAATAAATAGTTTGATAATTTGAGCTATTATTCCGCCTGAAAAACGGGCTGATTTTCAACTACAACCACAGCACTAAAGCTATTACGGCCACTATCTTTAGCGCTATAAAGCGCTTCATCTGCGGCTGCTACGAGCTGATCTGGACGAAAGTCATTATCAGGTTCGCACCAAGCTAACCCCATGCTTAAAGATACACTCGAACTCGCACTAGAATAGGCATGAGGAATCATTAAGTCTGCTAATACAAGCTGTAAACGCTCGGCAACAACCCGAACACCCTCTGGCTGAATATTCGGTAATAAAACGATGAATTCTTCACCACCAAAACGCGCAACGAAATCTCGCGGACGCTGCACAGCAGATTTTAACTGCTGTGCTACCGCTTTTAAGCATTCATCGCCCTGTAAATGACCATAGTGATCATTAAAAGCTTTGAAGTAATCAATATCCATCATGATCAAGCCTAATGTGCCATGTTCTCGACAGGCGCGTCGCCATTCTGCACTGTAAAACTCATCAAAATAACGTCGATTAGCAATCTGTGTCAGGCCGTCTGTCATAGAAAGTGAAGATAAGCGTCTATGTTCTTTGACTTGTGATAAGTGTAATTTGACTCTCGCTAGCGTAAGAACCGGTCTAAAAGGTTTAACTAAAAAATCAACAGCACCACAGGTTAAAGCAAACAATTCAATGTCTTCATCAGCTCTGCCTGTTATCAAAATCGGCACCTGACGCATTAAAGGATGGGCAAGCCAACGCTGACAAAAGTTCAAAGTACGTTGCTGAAAAAACTCGTAGTCCAATATCAATAAACTGGGCAGTATTTCAGTTTCTTGAAGCAACCAAAAGTCCAACTGAGTATCACGCACAATGGAGGTTACAGGTGCTTCAGAAGCTAGCAGATCGCCTAATAATACTTGATTATTAAGACCTTTATCTGCAACCAGTATTAATGGTTCAGTATCCATACTTACCCTCTGTTACTCACGCTAACGATTATTTAAAATAAATTTACACTCTTATACCGTTCAGTTACGTTATGAACAAGTATTAACTTTATAATTAATAACATCGACCATCCGTAATAAGACTTTAATTTTTTTAATAAGCCACCTAGAATCACCTTACTTACTATTCTTTTCATCATAGAGAGATTAATACTTGAAATTCTTACTCCCCTTTAAAACAGTTTTATTCATATCCTCTATTGGTTTTTTAAGTGCTTGTGATCAATCCAGCGATATCACTCAGCAGAAATCAGAACCCAATACGACCGCTAATGTGAGTGTCAGTGAAAAGAAAGCTAATTTCTTTGCTTATTTGAATCCATTAATTATAAAAGCGAATGCTGACGTATTATTACAGCGAGAAGAATTACTCGACATTCAAGCGAATTCAACCTCTCTAGACAGCGATCAATCTGAGAGTTTAACCAGCTTATTAAAAACCTATCGGGTTGATAATAAACTCTCTGTCGATCAGAAAATTCAAGCATTGATGATTAAAGTAAATACCATTCCAGCAGCACTGGTATTAGCACAAGCAGCCAATGAATCCGCCTGGGGAACGAGCCGTTTTGCTAAGGAAGGCAACAATTTCTTTGGCCAATGGTGCTTCAGTAAAGGGTGCGGCATCGTACCAAACAGCCGAAACAGTGGCGCAAATCATGAAGTTGCCAGCTTCGACAAGCCATTTGATTCTGTGAAGAGCTATATTCGAAATCTCAACAGCCATCCTACTTATGCGTTATTGAGAACATTGCGCCAACAGGCAATTGATAATAACCAAGCGGTAAGTGGCGAGGTCCTTGCGCAAGGACTGATTGGCTATTCTGAGCGGGGTGAAGAGTACGTCAAGGAAATTCAAAGCATGATCCGCTATAATAAATTAAGTCGTTTCGATACTCCTAATACTCCAGTCATGGAGAATAGCAGTAGCGAACAATCATCTTTATCCAATACAGGGAAGGGTTAAGTTTGATTACAAAAGAACGTCGATTTAGTGATCGGCACCAAGGGGCCGATTTAAAATTTGAATTACAGACCCAGTACTGGTTCGGCCTAAAAAAAGAAAAGCATCCGGCACTGGTAACCAACTTTGCTGCTGGGGGTGCTGCGATCACGACTCCATTAAAGTTAAAAATTGGTCAGCGCATTCAAGTGACTATTTTGAGTGAATTTCATAATATTCGTCAGCTACCTGCCGAGATCGTGCGCTACGATGGTAAAGAGGTCGACTATCATTACGGCGTTCGCTTTAGCCTAGGGAAGTTGCAAAAAGTCGCGAGCAATAATACCTTATTCATTCTTAAGCAAATTGAACGCACATTACGTCCAGCATTAAATTCAAACTAATAAAAACGCAGCCAACTTGATATGAGTCAGCTTGTTTCAAAACAGCGCCAAATAGGCCATCATTTTAGTTTAAGATGGCCCCCTTCAATATCCTGGTATTTCATTAAGGCCCATCATGAGCAGTTCTAATATTCTTGTCCTTAACTGTGGCAGTTCTTCTATAAAATTTGCAATCTTCGACATGTCACAGCAGAGCGTTTTAATCAGCGGTTTAGCTGAACGCTTGTACGAAGCTCAACCGACAATTAACTGGTCGGGCTTACACAAGGGTGAAGCTAATATTACAGACCAAGGCCACCAAGCTGCGCTTGATAAGCTGGCCTTGCTATTAGCACAATGGAATATTCTCGATTCATTAACGGGTATTGGCCACAGAGTCGTACATGGTGGAGAACAATTCTCTGCCTCCACTTTATTAAATGACGACAATATTGCAGAGCTTAAAAAACTCAGTCATCTAGCTCCGCTTCATAACCCTGTAAATATGCTTGGTATTGAAGCTTGCCAGAAATTATTACCTCAACTGCCTCAGGTCGCCGTATTCGATACCGCTTTTCATCAAACGATGCCTGAACATGCCTATCTCTATGCGGTGCCTCAGGCCTGGTATAAAGATCATGGCGTTCGTAAATATGGCTTTCACGGCACCAGTTACCGTTATATAACCGAGGCCTGTGCCAAGCAATTAAACAAGCCTGAAGCAGAACTCAGCATTCTATGTGCTCATTTAGGAAATGGTTGCAGCGCGAGTGCTATTTCAAATGGGAAGAGCATCGATACCAGCATGGGCTTAACCCCTCTGGATGGCCTAATCATGGGTACTCGCTGTGGCAGTGTTGACCCAGGGCTCATCGAGTTCATGATGAAAGCAGAAGATGCGAGCATCGAAGATATTATGACGAGTCTCAATAAAAAGAGCGGTTTGCTCGGATTATCAGGGGGCTGCAGCAATGATATGCGCACATTATTAGCTGAAGAAGAAGCCGGAAACGAATACGCTAGCCAAGCTATCAATGCCTTTTGTTATCGCATTGCCCGTGAACTGGGCGCCCTATCGGCTTCCTTAGCCCACATCGACGCCGTGGTATTTACCGGGGGGATTGGCGAGCACGCTACGTCAATTCGCCAGCGAATTATTGATTTCTGGCCAAATGCTCAAATCACCCTTGATGTAGAATTAAACAAACAAGCCGGTAACGAACAAGGCATTATCAGCCAAGCTAATAGCCCTAAGGTTATGGTTATTGCTACCAACGAAGAATTAATGATCGCCCAAGACTGCTACGAGTTATGCAACAATGATTAATATTTTTATCGCTCCAACGGGCTTACACAGCGGCCTAAATAGTATCAGCATCGCACTGCTTCACGCATTAGATACCCAAGGCATTAAAGCGTCTTTCTTTAAACCAGTTGCTCCTTATATCGAGGGTGAGATTGAACGTTCAACTCAGATGGTTAAACAGACCTATCCTTTAACGCCTCCTCAGCCTATGCCGCTAAAAAAAGCGCAGCAACTTATAAGTACAGGCCAAACCGATCGTTTATTAGAAGACTTGGTCGGTCTACACCACATTGCGACTTCCGGTACTGAAGTCACCATCGTGGAAGGATTGGTTCCCGATAGAAGCGAACCCTATACCGCTAAAATTAACGCTGAAATGGCCAAAGCATTAAACGCCGATATTATTTTGGTAAGCAGTGCCGAAGAGCGCACATTAAACGAAATTCAAGCTGACATTAATCTTAATGCGGCCATTTTTGGTGGCTTCGCTAATGGTAATATTATTGGCGCTATTATTAATAAATATGGCACACCAACGCAATCCCATTTTATGCTTTCTAACTCAGAGGAAAGTGATGCTGAGCGCTTAGCAAAAGCTCCGAAAATAGAGTTGGAGCACTGTCGATTATTAGGCACTATTCCTTGGCAGCGTGATCTAATTAGCCCAAGAACCCTCGATATTGCGCGTCAATTGCAAGCGAATACAGTTAACGCTGGAGACCTTGCCGTTCGCCGTGTAAAGACCATCACATTATGTGCTCGTACTTTACCTAATATGTTGAATCGCCTGACGGCGGGAACATTGATCGTTACTCCTGGAGATCGAGACGACATCATTTTGGCCTGCGCTCTCGCAGAAACCAATGGCACCCCCTTAGCTGGGCTAGTACTTACTGGCGGACTATTACCTGGAGACGATGTTTTACGCTTATGCCAGAAAGCCATCTCCAGTGGCCTCCCTATTTTGTCTACTGATAGCGATACCTTTGCCTGTGCGAGCCAACTTCACCATATTAATACGGCGGTACCTGAAGATGATTTACAGCGCATCGACCTTATACGCGCTCACATTGCCGAACATATTGATGTACCTGCGCTATTAACCGCCATTAACGCACCTCACGCAGAGCGTCTTAGCCCTGCCGCTTTTCGTTTTCAACTGGTTGAGCGCTCTCGCTCTGATTTACAGCGCATCGTATTACCTGAAGGTGAAGAGCCTAGAACTATTCAAGCCGCTACTATCTGCCAACAACGTGGAATCGCCCAATGTGTTTTATTAGGACGCGCTGAAGTTATTCAGCAAGTAGCTGAAGCTCAAGGCATTGAACTGCCCTCTAATTTAGAAATTATGGAGCCCGATGAGATTCGCGAAGATTATGTTCCAGATATGGTTGAGCTGCGTAAACATAAGAACCTTACCGCGCCTATGGCCAGTGCTCAGCTTGAAGATAATGTAGTACTAGGCACAATGATGCTGGCATTAGATCACGTAGATGGCCTTGTTTCCGGTGCGATTCATACCACTGCGAATACCATTCGCCCAGCAATGCAGCTGATTAAAACAGCTCCAGGTGCCAAGCTGGTATCGTCTGTTTTCTACATGTGTCTACCTGAGCAAGTTTTAGTTTATGGCGATTGCGCGGTTAATCCAGATCCTAATGCCGAAGAGCTAGCCGACATTGCCATTCAGAGTGCCGATTCTGCACTAGCAATGGGGATTGAACCTAAGGTTGCGATGATCAGCTATTCGACAGGCGCTTCAGGTACCGGCAGTGATGTTGAAAAAGTGAAGCAAGCCACTGCTATTGCCAAAGAACTTCGTCCAGACTTAATTATCGATGGTCCTTTACAATACGATGCAGCCACAACGGCATCTGTTGCAAAAAGCAAAGCCCCTAATAGCCCTGTTGCTGGACAAGCCACCGTATTGGTTTTCCCTGACCTCAATACCGGTAACACAACCTATAAAGCCGTGCAACGTAGTGCTCACGTCATTAGCGTGGGCCCGATGCTGCAGGGACTACGTAAACCCGTAAATGACTTATCAAGGGGCGCATTGGTTGAAGACATTGTATACACTATTGCTTTAACATCGATACAAGCGCAACAACTGAAGTCATAGGGTACGATATGAACGAAAAAATAACGGCAATAATAGCCAGCAGTTTACTTTTTATTAATGTTATTTTTTGGTGTTCTCTCCTCTTTTTACTGACGCCCATCAAGTTCATCCTCCCTGAAATAGCGGTCCGTAAGGTTATGGACCCTATTTTCAGTGCCATTGCCAGAGCATGGATTTCATGCAATAGCGGCTGGATGAAACTGACACAAAGTACCGTTTGGGATATCGAGCTACCGGAAAATTTAAACCCTAAAGGCTGGTACTTCGTTTCTAGTAATCACCAGAGTTGGGTTGATATTTTTGTATTACAACATGTACTCAATGGAAAAATACCTTTTCTTAAGTTCTTCCTAAAGCAGGAATTAATTCGCGTACCGATAATGGGGCAAGCTTGGTGGGCTCTGGATTTCCCTTTCATGAAACGTTTTTCCAAAAAATATCTTAAAAAGCACCCTGAAATGAAGGGTAAAGATGTTGAGACAACCAAGAAGGCCTGTGAGAAGTTTAAATACATGCCGACGAGTGTGATGAACTTTTTTGAAGGAACTCGACTGACTCCCGCTAAACACGAAAAGCAGCAATCCCCTTATAATCATCTGCTGAATCCTAAATCGGGCGGCTTTGCCTTTGCATTAAGTGCGATGGGCGATAAATTTCAATCATTACTAGATTGCACAATTGTTTATCCGGATGGCATTCCAAGTTTCTCTGACTTTATGCATGGAAAAGTGCCTAAAGTCATTGTTCGTATACGAGAAGTTCCTATACCGATTGAATTTTGCCAAGGAGATTATGAAAACGATACTGAATTTAAACATAAGTTTCAAAGCTGGATTTCTGCTATCTGGCAAGATAAAGACAAACAAATAGAGACCTTACAGAAAGAGTCTATGATTCAATCGGCCCCATCACAAGTAACACCCATCTAGAGACTCATCACACAGTTTCGGCCGTTCGCCTTCGCTTGATATAAGGCACGGTCGGCATCCCGCAATAGACTTTCATCATCATCGTTTTGATTCGGTATCATCGCCGTAACACCGATGCTGATAGTAACATTTTTTACATTTGAATCGGCATGTGTAATATTAAGTGCTCTCACTTTTCGACACATATTTTCAGCAATATGTTGAGCACTTGCCAACGTCATTCTAGGCAATAAAATGACAAATTCCTCGCCTCCGTATCGTACAACTAACTCTCCTGAACGCTGGGCATAAGACTGCAAAGACGAGCACACAATCCGCAAACACTCATCCCCTGCTTGATGGCCATATAAGTCGTTATATTTCTTAAAATAATCGATATCAATCATAATCAACGCGATTGAGTCTTGAGTACGAACCGCTCTACGCCACTCGAGATCAAAGCAGCTCTCAAAATGCCTACGATTGGCAAGTCCGGTTAAGCTATCTGTCGTTGATAACAAATGAAGCTCTTCGCTCAACAGAGTTAATCTTTGAGCATCAATAGATAACAAACGATTTTGTATATAATCAATGCGTGAAGATCTTTCAATCTGATAACCTAAATAGATTCCCATCGCAATTAACAGCCCCCAAAACAGGGTAAATAGAGGCAGCATGATATAAATTAAACGATCAATTTCTGGTTGATAAGGGGCAAAACTTTTACTGTAAGCAATGAGAATATAACAAATAAAAACGATCAAAGAACTGACAGTAATCGCTCTGAGGTAGGACCTTAAGGTTATTAGAATAAATACTTGCCATGGCACTAGCCCTAAATGATAAGCATAGCTATAAGGCTCTTCTAGCATATAAATGAATAGGACAATACTTAATCCAATGACCGTTATACCCAGTGTCGCGAGTTCGATGACCCAGTGAATCACTTTATGATTAAACAGCAAGGCTAATCCAACCAACATTGTGGCAGAAATAATTACGCGTATTAACCACAGGGTATCCGCCTGCTCTTCCCCTAATGCAAAATCAGAAAAGCCAAACGCTAAATAGACCAAAATACCAAAAGGAAGGATTACACGTGACGATTTGATAAAATTGGTATTGCTGTGCTCTTTATAACCTATTTCAATATCTTCAGGAAATTTCAAATCCCTTGTACCAGAAGATAATAATTGCTTATAACGATTAATCTGTTGCTCGAGCTTTTCTAATTGGTCGTTAAACAATTGAGTTGTTGAAACCACAGGCACTCCTAATTTACATGACTACGAACAATTTAGATGACTAATCCATTAAAATGTTCCGTCTAAAATGGGTATGGCTACCTACCTACTTCAGTGTAGACTCATATACAATTGATGATACATTGCTATTTACATAAAAATAAAGTTAATCAACAAGCAGCCAAGCCAGTTACCAAACTTAACAAAGGAAACTTAAAAATGAAGGTTTTTGACGACATTTCTCAATCGATCGGTAATACCCCCCTAGTCCGTATTAACAAACTTACTCAGCACCCTAAGTTGTACGTAAAACTAGAAAACCGTAACCCTGCTCAATCAGTCAAGTGTCGTATTGGTGCCAATATGATTTGGCAAGCTGAAAAAGATGGCATACTGAAGCCTGGCATGGAAATTATAGAACCTACTAGTGGCAATACCGGAATTGCTTTGGCCATGGTAGGGGCTTCTCGTGGCTACAAAGTCACTCTTACTATGCCAGAAACAATGAGCATAGAACGCCGTAAGGTTATGCTCGCACTCGGTGCTAATCTTGTATTAACGGAAGGCCCAAAAGGCATGCAAGGTGCAGTCGATAAAGCCAGTGAATTGGTCGCTGCCGCCAAGGGTAACGCAATTTTATTACAACAATTCGAAAACCCAGCCAACCCTGCTATCCATGAAAAGACGACTGGACCAGAAATTTGGCAAGATACCGATGGCAGTATTGATATCTTCGTTGCAGGAGTCGGCACAGGGGGCACAATCTCTGGGGTTAGTCGCTATATTAAACAAACCCAAGGTAAAGCAATCACCAGCGTCGCAGTAGAACCCGCGGACTCTCCACTTATCAGTCAAACTAAAGCAGGTCAAAGCATTAAACCTGGCCCGCATAAAATTCAAGGAATTGGCGCAAACTTTATTCCTGGGAATTTAGATATTGATTTGATTGATGAAGTTGAAACTGTAGGCAATGATGAAGCAATGGCGATGGCCCACCGTTTAATGGCAGAAGAAGGAATTCTCGCAGGTATTTCAAGTGGTGCCGCTTTGATAGCAGCATTACGACAAGCCGATAAGCCAGGGAATAAAGATAAGTGTATCGTCGTGATTTTACCTGACTCAGGTGAGCGTTATTTGACCTCACCATTGTTCGCTGGAATGTTCGAAGATAAGTAGTACTCGATTTTCTAGCTCCCCTCTTTTTCGGTTATTGTATAACAACAGAAATAGAGGGGATTTTAAATTGATCAGCTTAGAAATCACCCCATTAGATCTCACATACTAACATTTATGGCCTCGCACCGATTAAGGCCTCAAAACGAAACATGATGACAGGAGTGATATCATACTCATTATCACTTTGCGTTTCTAATTCTGGATTTATTTCAGCAAATACCCAGTCCTGATAAATTTTTCGTCGGTAACGTACACCGATACCGTAATTTTTAAAGGTCGTATTTTTAATCGTATCGCCTGATGCACGGTAGTAATATGCCAACACTTCTTTTGAATTTAACTCATGAAATAGGGCCACCCCATAGCTCAATTCAAAATAATCATTGTTCACTAAATATTGTGCTCCTGCCGAATACCTGAATAATCGATCTATATTCAGTGGCTGATTCAACTCAAAACTGGATTTTTCGCCAATGCCATCACTGCCTGACCAGAAGAGTGTCTGTGTTGCTTTAATTTTAAAGTCATCAAAATAAGCGAATCGTCGAAATCTCAAACGAGAAAATGGATCGGGCGGAATACCCCAGCGAATACCCGTATCAAAATTGACTCTCCAGCGCTCAGATTCATTGAAGACATAGCGTAATGCTGTAGAGTACTCGACATTTTCTACTGTATTAATCGGATTATTTTCTCGTTCCTCTTCGTCTTCCTCATTAGATTGAAATAAAAGATTAAAACGATCATTGGTATTGGGTAAAACCAATTTAATACTGATACCGTAATTATAATCAACAGGCTGACCGATAACTCGTCGAGTAAAAAAGGATAGCTTCGCTCGACTACCACTAACATCATCGTCAATAATATCGTCACCAAAAAAAGTATCGATAAAAAAACCATCTACATTATAAGATAAGCTATCAATATATTCTTTTAGCCAATCATGGGAGTACTCAATAAAGCTTATTGTTGTTTGCTCTTCTTCACGAATAGCATCCACTATAATAGCTTGATTCCCACTGCCTTCTCGTTGCTCAAATGAGTGTAAGTACTGCTCTTCGATACTCCAGCTAAAGTTACTCATTGGTAAAAAAATCATCAAAGTTAAAAAACAATAATTTCTCATCAGTGACTCTATTCTCCCCCACCAACTGGATTGATAGGATCATGATGAATAAGTACATCAGCACGAGGGTATTGCTTCAATAATTGTTCAACCAACCATTCCCCCTGAGAATGAGCATGATATAAAGAAACATCCATCGCAAAATCCAAATGAACCTGAATAAATTGAGTATTGCCTGACTGTCGAGTTTTTATATCATGACAACCAAGAATTAAAGCATTCTCCGACGTGATTTTTTCGATCGCCTCAACAACATTAGGATCTAATGCATGGTCCATCAACATATCAAGGGCTTCCTTAGCAATACCAAACGCACTTTTCAATAAAGCGATAACAATTAGAACGGCAACAGCAGGATCAAGCCAAACGATATTCCATTGAGCACCTAATAAGGCAAAAATAACAGCAATCGTTGCTAATATATCGCCAAAATAATGAGCCGAATCTGCTTTTACGGCTAATGAGCCTGTTTTGCTATAAACCCAACGTTGATAGAGAACCAAGATAATTGTTAGCACAAGTGAAATTGACATAATCCAAGTCGCTAAATGCCAAGATACCATAGGTTGCGGGTTAATTAAGCGCTCACTGGCATGTAACAGTAATACAAAAGCCGAGCCTGAAATAAACGCTGACTGCATTAATGCCGCAAGCGATTCAGCTTTACCATGACCAAAAGGGTGCTCCTTATCAGGCGGAGAAAATGCAAATCTAATGGCAAAGAAATTCACTAACGATACCAAGATATCCAAGCTTGAATCAGCAAACGATGCCAAAATACTGGATGCATCTGTATTTATCCAAGCAATGCCTTTTGAGATAATCAAAATCGCAGCAATAACAACCGAAAATAAAGCTGCGCTTTGGGTTAGCTTTGCATCATCACTCATGACTTATTGGTCCTTTCCATTCGTTCAACTAAATTTAACAATAGCATAGTCATTACATTGTAATGCCGTAACAATTTACCAGCCAGCTCTCTTAGATAGAAATGGCCAGTTATATTACTTTTCTTAAAAATGAGACCTATTTCGTATTTATTCGCGAGGCACTCTATTGACCATTGTTTATAAGCAAGTCACTATTGCTGAAAGTTAACTTCAATATCGACATATCGCGCGATCATGGATACGAACACAATGACAATTAAGAATGCCCTTATCGTAGACGATTCAAAATCTGCTCGTATTATGCTTCAGCGCCTACTTGAGAAAATGAATGTAATTGCTTTAACTGTTGAAAGCGCTGAAGAAGCTCTTCTCTATTTAGAAGATCAACAACCTGATATCATTTTTATGGATCATATGATGCCAGGAATGGATGGGCTCGAAGCGACCCAAACGATTAAGAACAATCCAAAAACTCAGGGCATCCCCACCATCATGTACACTTCTAAAGAAGGTGATGGATACAATACATTAGCAAAGTCCCATGGTGCTGTTGGCGTATTACCTAAACCGGCAAACCAACAAGCTATTATGGCCGTTATTAATGCGCTAGAAACAAAAGCTGCCAACGACGTTCCTGAAACGATAATAGCAACTATTGACGAAGATACTATATCTCTAGACTCTATTGAAAAGATGATTCAAAACAGACTTAACAGTTCCGTTTTATCTGCTAGAGCGGAAATCACAGCAGGTTTAGATAGTGTTAGTCATCAACTACTACAGGCTCAACAAGAACGCCTTACCATCGCTGAGCGCAGCCTAAAACAACAGATTAAACCAGTACAAGCTCAATTATTGGAATTACGTGATGACAATATACTTTTCAAACGCATTCAACCTTTGTTGCAAAAGCAAATAATGGTAATTGCAGATAAAGTCAGCCGTAACAAAGTTGAAACGTTAAATAAAGAATTCACATTAAAAATACAACAACTCGATGAACAGCAAAAAGCTTTGCTAACTGAGATTTCAAAAGAGTCTCAATTAGCTATGATCAAAGGTATGGTTGGCGGCGCATTACTCGGATCTACTATCGCAATTGCAGCCAGCTTTATCTTATAAAACACTGTAATTACTGAGTAATTAATACTCAGTAATTACAGGCTGTTCTTCAGTCCGCTTTCTAAATAGCTTATTTTGACGCACTCTGACTATTGCCATAATATCAAAACCATTATTTTCTAGATATTTTGATCTACGTCTTCTAAAGTCTACCCGCTATCGTTAGACTACTAACATTATAATAATACTATTCTTACGCCACTTACTTTTTAGGGATGAATTAATGAATTTTAGACTTTTAGGTCTCATACTGATCGCACTGAATACTACAGGTTGTGCTATTGCGACGCCTTTCGTTGCCGCGGGTGCTGGCGGACATGCTATTGGTCGCTACGAAGAGAATATAAAAGTACGCGGAGCAGCTGCATTAAAAGAAGAACCTGATTTATTGACCTACTCTGTTCAAGCCATCGCACGAAACAACCTTGATAAAGCTGTTGTAACCTATACCAAAGGGCTAAACAGTAGAAGCTATAGCGATAATATTAAATCTCTTTCGCTTTATCAAATTGGTTTACTTTATATGAATCCTTACGCTGAACAACGTGATGATAACGAGGCATTAAAGTACTTCAATCGCCACCTTAAGCAATATCCAAAGTCGCGCTTACGTAATAAAATCAAGTCTAAGATAGCGCTCATTAATACCCGCAAGTCTGATAAAAGCCAACTTACCGCGAAAGAGCTATTAGCGCTTGCCGATCGCTCTGCCTTATTAGAGCAATCAAATATCCCATTTGATGCCGAACTAACACCTATGAGTGAGCGAGCAATTGTAGGGGATCGCGTAACTGATGCTGAAAGTGTTTATCTGATTCTATATGATAACAAAGCATCCTCTGAAACTATGCGAGCCAAAGCGTTATACCAAATTGGTTTAATTTATATGAGTGAATACAATAGCCACGGCGATAATGCAAAAGCTTTGAACTTCTTTCGTAAGATCACTCGGGAATTCCCTGACAATCCTGTTGCCAAGAAAGCTAGCAAGCGGATGAGCCAAGTGATCAACCGCCAGTAAGCTTAGATATTGTAAAGAAGACATAAAAAAAGCGGCTCAGGCCGCTTTTTTTATGTCCGTGAAGCACTATTTATTTAACCCAATAAACATCGTCATAGTCAGAAACACAATCTGCTTTGAATGCAACATTACCGTCAGCGTTACACAATAAATTTTCAATTACGATAACAGGTGCCTCCCCACTACTTTCGACGGTTGCCTGTAAAATCAAGTATTGATTTTCATCATCATCTGCTGCTTGCTTAACAACAGCATCAATATCATTACACTGAGTAAATCGAGAACAATTAAACTCTATACCATCATAGCTAATCACATCATTACTCGACTCTTTTAAACCCGATGCTCCAGTCCGCATAATCATTTTAAATGATTCATCAATTTGATCGGCTGGGGTAGCTGCCTCAGATTTAAAAGTGACAGATATTAAATCTTTAGCTTCAATTTTCACTTCAACATTTAATTGATATTGCTTCCCCCATTGCGCCGTAAAATCTGTGATTTCAAACGGTAAAAGATGCCAATCTGTGCTTGCATCAGCTTTTTCTTTATACACTAGACATAATAGGGGCTCAGGCAGACCACAATCTGATCGATAATGAGCGATATCAAATACACCATCATTAATACCTTCACACTCAGAAGAGAAATTCGAATCTGAGGCTTGGCACTTTACTGTTCTCAATGTTAGTGCGTCATTTTCTGCAGAAAAGCTTAGCTGAATTTTCTCACCTACACCATTTGAATTCTCTATTAGAGTGCAATCCGATTCTGAGCAAGAAAAAACCTTATCATCAGCAATAGTCCAAGTGCTATTCTGATTATCAACCAATATTCCACTTGCCATATTAAACGTTAGTACAAAAGTATTATTACTAGCATCAATGACTTCAGTACTATCAATACCCTCAAAGCTATAGCTAGTATCCTTACCAGCTCCATCCCGTTCTGCTTCAACTTGAACCGTGTAGCGACTGCCCCACTGCAAATTTTCAAAACCAGACATAGGAACTGTATTTATTTCGAATGCATCATCAGTATCAAAGCGCGTACGCAAACAGAGTGACGTTGTTGTTTCACTACAAGCTTCTTGGTAATAATCAACATACATAGTGCGTGTTGTTGGGTCATAGCTAGAGCCCAGATCTAAATCACAACCAGACAATGCTAAGCTCGCGAACATTATAAAAATCTTATTCATAGTTATTACTTTCTTTCCTAATAACAGATTGTGCATACATGGAATACAGTTGAGTTTTCACCGACGCGAGCTCACCTTCACTACGCTCGTGTAATTCTTTAGTGCCCTGTGCAATATCATCGCTGTCGTAGCTATGCAGAGCTTCACACTTCCCTTGTTGAGACAACATTTTATGTGCCGCATAATTGATTGGAAAAACCGCATATCCGTTAACTATTTGGCGATCAATTTCTGCTGCTAGAATTTCAGGCGACTCTAAAAGCGATATCGCTATTGGCTCACCAAAACTAACCCGAACTCGACCTTTCTTCCCCATCAGCCCTGTCACGATACTCGTTACATCCTCATTATCAGATTTTTGATAAGTAGTACCTTGCTCAATAGCCGCTAACTCTCGAGCTTTAAAAATATCACAGGGATCAAACTCATAACTGATACTAACGGGAATAGGGTTTAATTCTTTTAAAGATTCTGAGAAAACCTCTTTTACAGACCTGCCTGCTAGACTCAGCATTTTCAAAACTGCGGTATCGGTTACATCAATACCGTTTTTGGCGCGGCCTTCACGTTGTGCAATCCATACCGAGTGCCCATCAGCAATTGAATGGCGGATATAACGTGATAATAATTGTAATGCTGAGAATTTTTCACGCCTTGCTTTAATCGACCGCTTAACGATAAAGCTCTTATTCAATCGCATGAAATCACCGACAACAGGATTAGTTAATAGGTTATCTCCTATCGCAATCCGGCCTGTTGGCTTATTACTTAGATACAGTGCAAAATTCACTAATGTTGGATCTAGTGCAATATCTCTATGATTTGATAACCATAAATAGCTTTTATTATCATCCAACTGATCTAATCCCTGAACTTCTAAGGACGTTGTTGTTTTTTTAATAATTTTTTCTATATAGCCTACTAACCAAAGCTGAAAATCTTCTATCGACTCAAGCCCTCTGAGATCCTTTTTTAATTTCCAGCGCACTGTAGATCGAGCTAACAGCTTCAATGGCCCACGCCAATTGGGACGCATAAAATAGGCTAAACCCTTGACCAGATCAGGCTCTGCCAATAAACGTTCAATAGTTTGCTGGAACTCAGTATCGTTATAAGGCCGAATATCGGCAAACTCATCCATTAACTCTTCCTACCAAAAAACACGAATATGACAAAGATCACTTGTTTCTGTTTAGCGAAGCGATAGTATATCGCAGCAATATCACTATCCCTATTTTTAAGAGGCTATTTATTATGGTCGACACATGGCAACCAACTGAACAAAAAACAACCATTTCTGCAGAAAGGTTATCTAATATTGCATCTTTGATTAGTAGTCAAGAGAGTATTCAAGTAGATGTAATGAGCCTAGACAAATCTGATGTCGATTTGGTAAATAGCTATCTTCATGTACCTCAGAGTGCATGGTTAAAGGCTATAGAGAATTTTGATGATGCTCAGATTTTGAATTTATGTATGCTATTTACGGTAGGAGAGATGAAATATCCCGCTTGGACTTTCGGTAGCAAAAATCCGACTATCTATTTTTTACGTCATCTAAAAGCAGAGAATCGAGCCGCAGAAAAAGACTTTGTCCGCTGGCTAAAAAAACAAACAGATAATCGCTACATTCCTTATGGGCCCGCATTAATTTAAGAAACCTATTATTTTATTAATGTATGTATCTTAAGAGTTCTTTTTTCAGCTCATCCATGCGGATGGGCTTAGACATAAAGCCATCCATGCCGACCTCCAAACATTCTGCTTTTCTATCCGTCATAACATCCGCTGTCAGCGCCAAAATAGGAGTATGTTTGCTTTCCTCTTGAGCTCGAATCATACGAGTCGCTTGTAAGCCATCCATCACCGGCATGTGGCAATCCATTAAAACAACATCATATTCTTTAGTTTTCCAAGCCGTTAATGCCTCTTCACCATCGCCTACTATATCAACATCAAAGCCCATTTTTTTGAGCATGAGGGATGTGACTTTTTGATTTACCAAGTTATCCTCTGCTAATAAAATTCTACCTCGACAATCTGCCTTCACTTCATCGACAATAAGAGAGCGCTTATATCGTGTAATCAAAGTATTTGGCTGAGCTATCCAATCATGAGAGAAAAGACGCTCAAAAATGGATCTTAGATCATGCTGGCTCAAAGGCCACTCCCAGTATGCGTTTATTCCTTGTGCAACTAATGCATCATAATCAAGGTTAATAGCCTCAACCGTCGTCATCGCTAGCAGTACTTTTTCCTCACAGCTATTCACCCCCTGGATTAATCTTTCTACCTTCGCCGAGCCTAATTCCCGG